>OMJG01000049.1_pt1 | contig 78685 bp, 78 predicted proteins | sample 1646431 | NCBI WGS metagenome assembly OMJG01 (sample SAMN03771674, study PRJEB25209) | food metagenome | isolation source: Cotija cheese | place: Mexico:Jalisco,Michoacan | collected 2011-12-12 | reverse complement strand
ATTTTTTCTTAGTCGATTACATTGTACTAAAGTGAGCTATATATGGCTCTTTTTTATTACACAATTATATGGACATATTCCGATAATTTTATTTATCGGCCTGGTAATCTCGTTTTCGGGTCGATAATTTTATTTATCGGTCTGGTAATCCTCATTTCTGGACCGGTAATTTATTTTATCGGTACATATTTCCCGTTTCTGGACTGACAATTCCCACGTAACGGTCCAGAAATCTCCGCCAACATAATACCTCAATCCATCCACCTTATTTTAATATATTTCAATAATATTATTAATCAAATCACACTTACATAAATCCGATTTAACAAGCATGACATTCAATTTTTTATATCATCTTACAAATGTTCACAAATAGTACATTATTTTAATATTAATCCCTAATAAAATAGTCAGATTTTATTGACAATTGTTAAAATTAAGTGGTATTCTTTATATCTTATTAAAACTATCGGATTAAAATGTTTAGGAGGATATTATGACAACACATAAACATATAAAACTGGGTCTCTTTTTAGCGGGATATGGTCATCATGTGGCGAGTTGGCGCCATGAAAATGCTATTGAAAAGGGTCCTATGGATTTAACTCATTTAATAAATACTGCGCAATTAGCTGAGAAAGGTTTATTCGATTTAGTCTTTCTTGCTGATAGCTTATTCGTATCTGAAAGTTCACATCCAAATATATTAAGTAGATTTGAGCCGTTTACGCTTTTATCTGTTCTTTCTACAGCAACGACTAATATCGGATTAGCTGCTACTGCCTCTACTACATACAGTGAACCTTTCCATATTGCACGTCAATTTAGTTCTTTAGACCACTTAAGTCATGGAAGAGCTGCTTGGAATATTGTAACTTCTTCAATAACTTCTACTGCTGAAAATTTTAATGGTACTAAGTTAATGGAACATGAATTACGTTATGAACGCGCAAATGAATTTGTTGAAGTAACGAATAAGTTATGGCGCTCATGGGATAAAGGTGCTTTAGTTCGCGACAAAGAAACTGGGGCTTTTATTGATGCTTCAAAATTACATACGATTGATCATGAAGGGAAACATTTCAAAGTTAGAGGTCCTTTAAATATTGAACGTTCTCCACAAGGAAGACCATTATTAATACAAGCTGGTTCTTCTCCTACAGGAACAGATTTAGCTTCAAAAGTAGCTGATGTTATTTTTACAGCACAAACTCAAATTGAAGATGCTCAGAACTTTTATAAACAGTTAAAAGAGAAAGTATCTAAACAAAATCGTAATCCTGAAGAAGTATATATCATGCCAGGTTTATTCCCTATTTTAGGTGACACTGAAGAAGAAGCGCATCAAAATTATCAAGAAATTCAAGACTTAATCTTACCTGAAGTTGGATTAAGTATATTGGCACCTTATGTTGGAAATATCGATTTATCACAGTATGACTTAGATACTAAGTTTGCTGATTTAGATCTATCAACAGGTAACGGTGTTCAAAGTCGATTTGAAATTATTCTTAAAGAAGCGATTAAAAACGATTTAACTTTAGAAGAAGTTTATAAGAAAGTTGCTGGTTCTAGAGGTCACCATATCTTTGTCGGTACACCAGAACAATTAGCAGATAAGATGGAAGAATGGTTTAAATCTTCTGCTGCAGATGGTTTCAACATTATGCCACCTATTCTACCTTCACAATTTGAATTATTTATCAATAACGTTATACCAATTTTACAAGAAAGAAATTTATATAAAGAAACATATTCAGAAGGCACATTACGACAAAAATTAGGCTTAGAAAATGAATAGAGGTGCGCAATGGAAACAATCGTTAGACGTGCAACTGAAGATGATATTTATAACTTAATCAATTTGATGTACGAAGCCTACGAGCCCATTCGAGCACTAGGTATTAACTTTCAGTCTGCTAACCCAACCGAAGCTTCAATACGTAAAAATTTAGAAGAAAATATTTGTTTCGTACTTGAATCTGGTGATGAAATTGTCAGTACACTTTCATTAAGGATGCCATGGAGTGACAATCCTGGACCATACTATTTCCCTCATATATGGTGGTTCGCAACATCACCTAAATATAAAAATAAAAAATTCGGGTCAAAACTTTTAAATTATGTAGAAAATGATTACTTACTGAATCATTTAAACGTTCCAGCCGTTTCACTCGGAACTGCTGATCATCATCCATGGTTAATAGATATGTACGTCAAAAAAGGCTACCAAAAATTTGGTAAGCAAGACTTAAAAAAAGGACATATCACGCAATATTTAGTGAAAGTCCTTAACCAAGACAAATTTAAAGGCACTGAAGAACTTAAAGAAAAATTTAATCAAGTCATATTCGAAGAAGGTGAAACAATTGAAATTTGATCCAATATATTTTCTACAAACATTTCCAAAATTAATGCCCTATTTACCTATTACATTGTCACTAGCTGTAATTTCACTAGTCATTTCAATATTAGGTGGATTAGTTATTGCATTGATTTTACGTACTAAATTACCCGTACTTAAAGAACTCGCCCTACTATATATTTCGTTCTTTAGAGCCATTCCGAGTTTAGTACAACTGTTCTTAATTTATTACGGACTACCACAACTTATTCCAGGTATGAGAGTTGTTGATGCTTTAACAGCAGCTGTTATAGGTTTAAGTATTAAAAATGCAGCTTACTTAGCAGAAATTTTCAGAGCTGCTATTACATCAGTAGATAAAGGTCAATTTGAAGCAGCCCATTCTATCGGACTCAACAAATTCCAAACTTATCTTAAAATTATACTGCCACAAGCAACACGTAATGCCATACCAGCATCAGGTAATATTTTTATCGGGTTAATTAAAGAAACATCACTTGTATTTACATTAGGTGTTACTGAAATATTCGCTAAAAGTAAATTATTATCTGCCGCTTCATATAAATATTTAGAAACATTCTTAGCTGTCGCAATTGTATATTGGTTAATTACGATTATATATACATACTTGCAAAGTTTATTAGAGAAAAAACTCAACAAACCTTATGAAAGTTAGGTGACATTCATGATTTCAATACGAGGTATTAAAAAATCTTTCCACAAAACACCTGTATTAAAAGGTATAGATATAGAACTTAATAAAGGTGAAGTCCTTGCAATTATTGGACCGTCTGGATCAGGAAAGTCCACTTTGTTAAGATGCTTGAACTGGTTAGAAGTACCAGATGAAGGCATTATTTCAATAGATGATGTAACAGTAGATGCCGAAAACTATAAAAAGAGACAAGTTCAACAACTTATTCAAAAATCAACAATGGTATTTCAGCATTATAATCTTTTCAAAAATAAATCCGTTATAGAAAATGTAACACAAGGACTTATTACGACTAAAAAGTTACCTAAAGATGAGGCATATTCAATTGGCGAAAAATATTTAGATCAAGTCGGTTTACTAAAATTCAAAGATAAATATCCTGCAACTTTATCTGGAGGTCAACAACAACGTGTTGGTATAGCGAGAGCATTAGCTATGGACCCAGAATTATTACTTTTTGATGAGCCAACATCTGCGCTTGACCCTGAACTTGTTTCAGGTGTTCTAAAAATCATTAAAGACATTGCTTCAATGCAGAAAACAATGATTCTCGTAACGCATGAAATGTCATTTGCAAAAGATGTTGCAGATAAAATCATTTTTATGGAAGATGGAAACATTATTGAAAGTGGAACAACTGACGAAGTGTTTATTCAGTCTCACAATTCTAGAACACAATCATTCATCAATAAAATTGAAACTGAACAAGATGAAGAGGTTCTACAATGACAGATACAGAAGCATTAGTTGAAAGGATTTATCGTCAGTCGAAACATATTTCTACTATTGAAAGAGATAACGCCATCACTGGCATACTTGACTTTATAGCAACAACTTACAGTGCTAACAATCATCATAAAGTCAATGATTTAATAAGTTTCATTCAAGAAGAAGAAGGATCAGGCAATGCATCTATCATAGGATATGAAGCTCAATTGTCACCTTCAAATGCTGCTTTAGTGAACGGTTTTATTGCACATATATTAGACTTTGATGATGTTCACTCAAGTATGAGAGGTCATCCTACAGCTGTTATACTACCGAGTTTATTAGCAGTTGCAGAAAACGATACGCAAACTTTCAAACACTTTATTGATAGTTATATTATCGGTGTCGAAATGGCTACTCAAATTGGCGAAACAATTGGTGCTTGTCACTACGAACAAGGTTGGCACTCAACGTCAACAATCGGTTTATTAAGTGCAACTGCTGCGTGTTGTTACTATTTAAATTTAGATGCTCCTTCATTTGCGAATGCTATTGGAATAGCTGTTACACAAGCAAGTGGTTTACGTAACCAATTCGGTTCTGACGTTAAACCATTTCATGTTGGACTTGCATCTCAAAAAGCCTATTTAGCAGCGCGTATTTCACAGAAACGTGTACTTGAAGGTAATAAAAATATGATGCCTGCTTTTTATGAATTGTTTGGTACATCAGATTGTTCATTTACGCAAATCATTGAAAATTTCGGCGATCAATGGTCAATTACACATCCAGGAATGTGGTACAAACTTTATCCATGTTGCTCAGCAAATTACCATTTAATCGATGCTATTAATACTATTAAACAAACACATCATATTTCCCCGGAAAAAGTAGAATCTGTCAAAATTACTTTTCCTACGAACGGTGATGCAGCATTAAAGTTTAAATCACCAGAAACTGGCTTAGAAGGTGCTTTTAGTGCTGAATATGTATCAGCACTTTTATTACTGAATCAAGAATTAACGGTGGATCAATTTTTGAATAAACCTATTAGTTATGACGTTAATCAACTTATGGAGAAAATCGTTAGACACTATGATGATGACATTCAACCAAGTCCACATGCCCTACCGAAAAATCGATTTACAATCGTTGAAATAACTTTAGTGACGGGTGTACAGTTTAAACAAAGAGTGGATGCACCTAAAGGTAGTCCATATAAACCATTAACGAAAGACGAACATCTTACTAAACTCAAACATGCATCTTATAAACATTGGGAAAATATTCATGATTTCTATGAAATTAAAGATACTAAAATGTTACAAAACTATATATTTAAAGGAGAAATATAAAATATGAAAAAAATATTAACATTTTTACTAATTGGCCTCATCGTGTTGACAGGCTGTTCAAACGATTCAGGCAAAAAAGATAAAGGTACAATTGTCGCTGGTACTACAGGACAAAGCTATCCAAATTCATATGAAAAAGATGGTAAATTAGTTGGTTACGACATCGAAGCATTTGAAAAAATCGCTCACGAAGCTGGTTATAAAGTTAAATGGGTAAAAGCTGACTTCTCAGGACTTATGGGACAATTAGAATCAGGAAGAATTGATACAATAGCAAATGCTGTGGCAACAACAGATGAGCGTAAAGAGAAATATCTCTTCACAGATGCATACTCATATATCGGTAGCCAAATCATTACATCATCTAAAAATAAAGATATTAATAGCTATAAAGATTTAAAAGGTAAAAAAGTTGCAGGCGTGTTAGGTTCAAATCACACAGAAGCATTAGAGAACTTTAATAAAGAAAATAATTACGGATTTAAAACTAAAACTTACGAAAACCGTGAAGGCGCCCTACTTGATTTAGAAAACCAAAGATTAGACGGCTATGTCAATTCAGACTCAGTATCAGCTGCAGATAAAAACAAACGCGGAAAAGAAATTAAATTTGTAGGTAAACCATTTAATGTAGTCGGAACAAGTTTCCCATTCACAAAAGAAAATAAAGATCTAAAAGAAGACATCGATAAAGGCGTTAAAAAACTTAAAAAAGACGGCACACTATCTGACCTATCAGATAAATACTTCGGTACAGATACAACGAAAGAAAAATAAAGAATATAGGTGAGGCTGAGACGAATTTTATCGTCCCAGCCTTTTTTCGGGTCGATAATTATTTTTATCGGTCCATATTTCTCGTTTCTGGACCGATAATTCCCACGCATCGGTCCAGAAACCTCCTCTTCTCCTCCCTCTTCTTCTATTTCATTTTTATTTCCTAATTTTATATTCCATAACAGTATGAAGCGTCTCTTCAAAAGTGTATAATTACATTACAAGTGTGTATAGGCTATTTTAATCCCCCAAATAAATATTTATGACACGCATGTCAAAATGGATGTGACAAAGTTGCATTTACTAATCATTGTATATGTACATACATCTTCGTATGATTAAGTTACAAAATACTTTTTATATAAGGGAAGGTGTGTTCAATATGGCAGAACAATCTGAAAACAAAAAAGGCATTGGTCCTAAGGTTCAAGCTTTTGGTTCATTTTTAAGTAGTATGATTATGCCAAACATTGGTGCTTTTATTGCTTGGGGGCTAATTACAGCACTGTTTATTAAAGATGGTTGGCTACCTAACGAAGAACTTTCTTCAATGGTTGATCCAATGATTAAATATTTAATTCCATTACTTATTGCATTTAGTGGTGGTCGTTTAGTTCACGGTTTACGTGGTGGCGTCGTTGGTGCGACAGCTACTATGGGTGTTATCGCGGCATTCCCAGATACGCCGATGTTAATCGGTGCAATGATTATGGGTCCATTACTTGGTTGGTTAATGAAAAAAGTTGACCAATTCTTAGTTCCTAGAACACCACAAGGCTTTGAAATGTTATTCAATAACTTCTCAGCTGGTATTCTAGCTTTCATCATGGCGATTGTTGGTTTCAAAGGATTAGCGCCATTAGTTGAAGGACTTATGAAAGTCTTAGGTATGGGTGTTGACTTCTTAGTTTCTCATCACTTATTACCATTAGTAAGTATTATTATTGAACCAGCTAAAACAGTATTCTTGAACAATGCAATTAACCACGGTGTCTTAACACCTCTTGCATCTGAACAAGTAGCTCACGCTGGTAAATCTATTCTTTATACTTTAGAATCAAATCCTGGACCAGGTTTTGGTATTCTATTAGCTTATATGGTATTTGGTAAAGGTACTGCAAAAGCAACTTCATATGGTGCTGGTATCATCCACTTCTTAGGTGGTATTCACGAAATTTACTTCCCATATGTTTTAATGCGTCCTTTATTATTAGTTGCCGTTATTTTAGGTGGTATGACTGGTGTTGCAACATTTAGTATGTTCGACTTCGGTACTACTGGACCAGCATCTCCAGGTTCAATCTTAGCTTATATAGCTATTACACCTAAAGGAAGTTACTTAATTATGTTACTTGGTATCTTCTTAGCAACATTAGTTTCATTTGTAGTTGCATCTATCATCTTAAAATTCACTAAAGACCCTGAAGGCGACATTGAATCAGCTACTGCTGATATGGAAGCTCGTAAAGGTAAAAAATCTTCTGTTAGCGGTGCTTTAACTGGTTCTAAAGAACAAGAAAAAGGTGAAGCTTCTGAAGAAACAGAAGAAAAAGATGAATCTGAAGAACTGTTAGATCAATATGACACAGAAAATATTGATGCACATGATTTCTCTAATGTTAAAAAAGTTATCTTTGCTTGTGATGCTGGTATGGGCTCAAGTGCTATGGGTGCTGGTATGTTAAGAAATAAATTCAAAAAAGCTGAATTAACTGATATTGAAGTTACAAATACAGCTATTAACCAATTACCAGACGATGCTGATGTTGTCATTACGCAAAAAACATTAACAGATAGAGCAATTAAGAAAAATCCTAAAGCAATTCATATTTCAGTAGATAACTTCTTAAATTCACCAAGATATGAAGAATTAATTAACGAACTGAAAAAATAATTTTACACAAAGGAGTGAAGAACGATGATGATCAGTAACCGGGAAAAGAGTATTCTCAAATTACTATCTGAGCGTCTTCACTCTTTTTTAACAATTCATGATATTGCACAAGCACTTGGTATTTCGTCTCGAACAGTTCATAGAGAGATGAAAAGCGTTGAAGATACACTGAATAAATATCACTTATCTCTGACAAGAGTTCCTAAATTAGGATTACGTATTGAAGGAGAACCAGAAGACATTGACAATTTTGTACAATCATTGACTGAACAAAATACAATTGATTTATCTGATGAAGAAAGAAAAGTTATTATTCTATACAACCTTATTCAATCTAAAGATCCAGTAAAATTATATAGTCTTGCGAATGAAATTGGTTCATCTACGCATACACTTAACAAAATCATTGAGCAATTGGAACCTGAATTACACACATTTGAACTTTCATTAGAACGAAGACGTGGTGAAGGTTTGATTCTGAATGGTGAAGAAGTCAACAAAAGACAGTTACTTGCTAGAATCATGTTAGAAAAATTAGATGGTGACAGCGTGTACTCTGTAGTAGAAGATCATTTCGTATATCATACGTTAAACGAAACACATCTTCGAGGAATCGTTGATATAGATAGATTGTTTAATGTTGAACGCTTGTTAATGGATGAACTCGGTACATTACCTTATACATTAACTGAAGCAAGTTACCTTACTTTAACGATTCATATCGTTTTAGCAATTGAACGTATTAAGCAAGATGGACATGTAGAAATTGAGGATGATATTTTAAATGAATTGATTTCGACTGATGAATTTAAAGTATCAGAGAGACTTACCAATGTATTAAGCGATATATATGATGTGACTTTTAATCATTCTGAAATTGCTTTTATTACAATGCATTTAAGAGGTGCAAGACGTCGCCATGAAACAACTTATGAAAACAATGATATTCATAAGCAACGCGTTACCGAACTTATAGAATTTGTAAAAGATCAAGGATTTTCATTTAAAGATGAAGAAGCCCTATTCAAAGGATTAAATTTACATTTAGAACCTGCGATTAATAGACTTGAGGCAAACATTGAAACCTACAATCCGCTTACCGAAATGATAGAAACCTATGATCAAGAGTTATTTGAAGCAGTTTCATCAGGTTTAAAGATTGTATTCATGAATTATCATTTTCCAAAAAGCGAAGTTGCATATATTGCACTTCACTTTGGTGGCATGTTACAAGCAAAACAAAGACGTTCATTACATGTTCTCGTTGTATGTAGCAGTGGAATTGGTACAAGCCGTATTCTATCCAATCGTTTGAAACAGCATTTTTCTGAAATCACGCAAACTACCGAAGTTTCTGTCAGTAGTTTAAAGTCGATTGATTTTTCAAAGTATGATGGCATGATTTCAACTGTAGCTGTAGATACAAAATACCCACACATTACAGTAAATCCTTTATTACCAAAGCAAGACGCTGAAAATGTGAAATACTTTTTGAAATTACAGCAATCTGTTGTCCATAATCCTCAAAATACGCAGAATCAAGAACAACCACTATCATATGAAGATTATGATCGCACTGTAACTTTTATAGAAGAAAGTTTGTCACTGATTCAAAATATGATCGTTGAAAAGAATAAAGTAACACAGTTAGAACGATATCTCATTCAAACACTGTCGAAGCATGGTGTGATTGACAATACACATACGTTCAGTGAAAAGCTTAACAGCCGTATGAATTTACAAGGATTTGCATTAACTGGTTATCCAGTTGCTATTCCTCATCTTTCAGATGAATCAATCAAAAAGCCACAATTGATTATTACGGAGTTAACAAAACCATTAAGGCTAAAAACGATAGAAAATGAAGAACAAGAAGTAAATTGGCTTGTATGCATGTTTATTCCGAGAAATTCGGAACAAGGACAACTTATGAGCGAAGTGTCATCCTTAATTACAGAACATTTGGATGATATTGATCAGTTGTTAAATGATAGAGTAAAGATAGAGAACACACTCAAATCATTTTTCTTAAATAAATTAAAACAAAAACTAACGAAAACGGAGTGAATTAAAATGACAAAATTATTTAATCCAGAAAACATTTTTATGAATCTTTCAGTAAATTCTCAAGAGGAAGCTATCGAAAAAGCTGGCCAAGCATTAGTTGAAGAAGGTGCTGTAACTGACAAATATATTACTGCAATGAAAGAACGCGAACAAATCGTTACTACATTTATGGGTAACTTCTTAGCTATTCCACATGGTACAGATGAAGCAAAAACTGAAGTATTAAAATCAGGTCTTGTATTACTTCATATTCCAGATGGCGTAGATTGGGATGGCAATGAAGCTAAAGTAGTCGTTGGTATTGCTGGTAAAGATGGCGAGCATTTAGATATTCTTTCTCAAATCGCTATTGTATTTAGTGAAGAAGAAAATGTTGAACGTGTTATCAATGCACAATCTAAAGATGAAATTCTTGCAATCTTTGAGGAGGTTGAACTTTAATGAAAGCCATTCACTTTGGTGCTGGTAACATCGGACGTGGCTTCATAGGTAAAGTATTAAATGATAATGACTATGAAGTAACATTCGTCGATGTTAACGAAACAATTATTAATCAAATTAATGAAGAAAAAGCTTATCAAGTTGTTATCGCAAATGAAGAAAATACTAAAGAACCTGTTTCAAATGTTAAAGGTATCAATAGCATTACTGAAACAGACAAATTAAAAGAAGCGATTTTAGAAGCAGATGTCATTACGACAGCTGTTGGTGTAAACATCTTACCTATTATCGCTAAATCATTTGCATCATTCTTAAAAGAGCGTGAAGCTGGTAAAAAATTAAATATCGTTGCTTGTGAAAATGCTATTATGGCAACAGATCAACTAAAAAAAGCCATTTTAGATATTACAGGTCCTTTATCTGATGACATTAGCTTCCCTAACTCAGCAGTTGACCGTATCGTACCTCAAGGTCAAAAAGAAGGATCATTAGACGTATTAGTTGAACCTTTCTTTGAATGGGTTGTAGAAGCTTCAAAATGGCAAGGTACACAATTACAGGATGTACACTATGTTGATGATTTAACACCTTATATCGAAAGAAAATTATTAACAGTTAATACAGGTCATGCTTATTTAGCATACTTTGGTCAATACAAAGGTTACAATACAATTCTTGAAGCGATTCAAGATGAAGAAATTAATGCAGGTTTACGTGAAGTATTAAAAGAAACAAGTGAATATCTTGTTTCTAACTTCGATGAATTTACAAAAGAAGACCAATCTTACTATGTTGAAAAAATAATTGGTCGTTTCCAAAACCCATATTTATCTGATGATGTAACAAGAGTTGGTCGTGGCGTATTACGTAAAGTTGGACCAAACGATCGTATCGTTAAGCCTCTAGTCGCATTATCTAAAACGAATAAAAAACATTCTGAACTCGTTAAAGCACTTTGCTATTTATTAGAATATCAAGATGAAAACGATAAAGAAACAGTTGAGAAAAACGACTATATCAAGGAACATAGCGTTGCTGAATTCTTAAGTAAATATGCAGAATTAGAATCAGATATTATCGAAGAAGTAATCATTCAATATACTTCAATCAATAAATAATTTTTAAGAAGTCGTATGTTAAATACGACTTCTTTATATGGTTAATTTTATAATATTCTCATTTAATATCGGCATATTTCGTAATTTTCAATTTATTTTATTGATAGAATTAATAATAACCATGCACTTTAATTTTTTGAGATTATATTATACCTACCTTTCGTTTGTGATAGTTATATTATTTATATTATTATTTAATTAAATCTTACTCTTATTAGTTTACATACAGTTATTTTTAGGCTAAAATAAGTAAATAATTGATAAACTGTAATTATGAATTAAAAATTTAAAACGCTTCCATGTTGATAATGCGAGGCTTTACCACCAAACTGTATTATTTCAATTACAGAAGCAAAATAATCACTTCTAGGGGGATTCAAAATGGCAATTTCTAAAATAGAAAATTGTTCCGATTTATTAGCACTTGTAACATATGTGGACAAATTAAAATCAATCATTAAAAAGGATTTTTCACTTAGCTTTGAAGAATTCGCAGTTTTAACTTACATTAATGAAACAGACGATGAAGAATATCATCTTAAAAAAATCATTAGCAAGTTAAATTACAAACAACCACAAATTGTAAAAGCAGTTAAAAACTTATCACAACAAGACTACTTTACAAAAAGAAGAAATGAATATGACGAGCGTACAGTTTTAATTCTAGTTAATAAAAAACAACGTAAATCAATTTCAGAAGTGCTTGAAAAAATCGATAACGAAATCGCTAAAACTGAAATTAACGAATAATATGAACGAAGCGGAGACATTCTATGATGTCTCCGCTTTTTTATGGGGTGTGGGGTGATTGGCTTTACTTAGGACTTAAGCCACGACTCGGACGATCTCTTGGCTTTACTCTGAACTTAAGCCACAACTTCGCAACCGCTCATCCTACTCAAAACCACTTCACATCCACACCTTCCTCACTCTACCAATAAAAAAGCTAAGACATCATCAAATGCCCTAGCTCGCTTTATTATATGACTTGTTTATCTCTTACTGGTTGGTTTAAAAAAGATGATACGACTTGTTTGAATTTTTCACTTTCTTCAATAAATGGTGCGTGCCCTGAATGTTCAAATATTTCTGTTTGAGCGTTCTTTATATTTTCCGAATCATTATCAATATCAAAAGGATCATGTTTACCTTTCACGATAAGTGTTGGTATGTCTATATGATCTATTTTGATATTTAAACCATTTATAGATCTAACAGAAATTGCATCTTCTTCTGGTGTCATTCGATAATATTTTTTCACTTCTTGATACCATTTAAAAGTCGATTTAACATCATGAAATATTTCATTGAACAATATTAACATTGCTTCTTCTTTACTAAATCCTGCGACTTTATCTCTATGTTTGGCTATTAATTTAATAAGTGGTTGTTTACCTTGATTGGAAATTGAAGATACGAGTACTAACTTTTCTACTTTATCTGGATGTTGGTTTGTAAATTCTTGAGCAATGACGCCACCCATATCATGTCCTAATATATAAGTTGATTCTATGTCTTCAGCATCCATTAAATCTACAATGTCATCTATATGATTTTGGATAGAAATTTCTTGTTGTTTATCTGATTTACCATGTCCCCTAGAATCTATTGTATATATTGTAAATTGATCTTTCAGAAGCTGTACTGTTGAATTAAATGTCGCTAAATTCATATTTAATGCATGTAACATAATTAATGGTTTCCCTTTACCGTGTTTTTCATACACTATATGAGTCCCATCCCTTGTTAAAAATTCTCCCATAATGAGTACCTCCCTACTTTACAGTAATAATATACCCATTTAACAATTTTTCACACTTATAATATTAAGTTAATGCCATAAAAATAAATGCAAAAAATGATTGTAGTCAATACATCATCTTCTGCATTTATGTTATACATATTTTCTTGTTGAATACATCATTACAAAATAAAGGATGATCACGAGGATAATAGACCAACTCGCAAATGTAACAATCATAATCACTGTTTCATTCATCGTTATAGATGCGATTGTTTTTTGAATAACTGCTAATCCCATTGCACCAACTTCGAGCTTTTTCATAAATATTGCGAGTATGACGAGAATAATCCCGATGCCGAATATGGCTTGAAAAACTTGTAATGGTAATACATACATTCCTAACGTAACATTAAATATTTTAAGCATACATAGAACAATGCCTATACTAAATAAGAAAATATTGGTCATCATCAATTTCTGATTAGGATAGAGATAACTATGTTTTTTTATAATTAAATATATAACGAGTGAAATAGACAATATAATCACAAAATAAAATATATACAATCCCGTTACGGCATTAAACGGAATGAGCTTTTTATCAAATAAATATGCTAAAAATAAGAAGTGTAGTGTATAAAAAATGATTGGATTATAATTTACAACCACAATATTTCTCTCTATGATTTGAAGTATTTCAGCGTGAGATTTGTGTCGATATTCTGCATAGTCTATATCTTTCTCATCTGACTTTTTCATATCCTTCTTTAGTGAATGTTGAACTTTATCAATTTGTTTAGGTAATACACCGACATGCTGTAAATAGTCATTTACATTTTCCAGCAATACATTATTGTTCGGACGCAAATAAATACACCACCTTCATTATAATATTGTATAAATTAATCCCCTATTATGCAATATGTATATAACATAACAGGGGATTAAATTCGTTATTGATTTAGTATTTACCTATATCAACACGATATACTTTAAATTGTTTACTATCAGGTGTTGCTTTTGAAAGCTGGAAGTGTGCTTGTCCATTATTCACGTAAGCATAACCGCCCGTATACTTATTATTTTGTACACGTTTAGTCGTATTGTCTCCTAGAATTGAGACAAGCGAATCTAATTTCACATTTGTTAATTTGTCATAAATCATTGTAACGCGTTTAACTGTTTCTTTATTACCTTTAACTTTGGCAGTAATAATCATATGTCCATTTTTAGTATCAAATTCGTAATAATTTTCTCTATCATTACTATCATCAGAATATGAGAACATTAAATTAGGATACTTTGATTTAATTTTAGAAATCTTATCACCAATTTTAATACCTTCGATTGTTACTGTACCGTCTTTATAGGTCTGCACATTATTTTTGTTAATATTTAATTGATTTTTAGTTGCAGCATTTGCCTCAGCAAAAGTTGAAAATGGCAGAACCATAAGTACCATTGCAATTATTAAGAGACATTTTTTCATATGAGGTTCTCCTTCAGTCTGTGTCTTATATGCTATGCATTGAACTACGTTAATTATAACATAAAGATTACAAAATGACCACTTTTATTACAATCATGTAACAAAAGTGTGAAATATCGCTTGATTAACTTAAAAATTCTTCCAATACTTTAATGAATTTCTCTTTTTCCTCAATAAAAGGCAATTCGCCTGAACCTTCAAACAGTTTAAATTCAGCATTCGGTAACAGTTCACTTATTCTTTTACCTTCGCTATATAATATTTTGCCATCGTATTGTCCAGAAATGACGAGCGTACGTGTTTCAATATCTGGAAGTAACGATATAATATCAAAGTCTTTAAAAGAGCGCTTAACAGCAATCTCTTCTTCCATCGTTTGAAGGTCATTCGACGGAATATGTGACTTTACAAACTTTTTAACTTGTTTAATTTTTTTATATCTGAATCTTAATAAATATTTTTCTTTGTCTTCATCAGACATCGTTCTAATTTCATCAGCATGTCTATCATAAATACGGTTATCTGGAAACGTTGAATGATCGTCTGTAGGATTAATTAACACCATGCCATTGATTAAATCAGGATTTTTATATGTGAGACCTGTTGCAATTGTTGCGCCAAGTTCTAGACCAATCACATATGCTGAGTTAATGAATAATGCGTTTAATAGTTGTTGAATATCTGAAATATAGTCATCTACTCTACTATCATGTGGTGTATCACTTAAACCATGACCTCTTAAATCAATAGATATAACTTGATAATTTTTACTTAACTTTTTAATAAGTGGTTCAAAGACATCCATGTCTTGAAAAACACCATGTAACAAAATAATTGGATAGCCGCTGCCTTTCGTATTATAGTGTATGGCAACATTTTCTTTCGTTAAAAATAAGTTCATCATGCTTCACCTCTTTCGATTTGTTTACAAACATCTATGAGATCACTTAAACTTTCGATTGTATAATCTAATTCGTGCTCCTCTGGTGTACCAATGACTGAATTAGCCATCCATGCAGTCTTCATGCCCATAGCATGTGCTGCTGCGATATCATTTAAAGGACAATCTCCAACATATAATGCATGATGTGCTGTTATGCCAAGATGTTTCAATATATCTTCAAATATAATTGGGTCTGGCTTCATAGCACCCACCTCATCAGAAGTTGAAACATAATGAATGTATGGATAAATACCGATTGCATTCATAACGTGTGTAATTTCTTCACTTTTCCCATTCGCTACAACACCTAATTTATAACCCATGTTGCGCAATTTATCCAATACTACCAATGTATCATAGAAAGGAAAATGGTATCTGTAGTGGTGCATTTTATAGTCGTTATAAAATGTCTTCCATGATATCCTTTCTATATTTAATCTCTTTACGAGTTCTTGATATACCCATTCAACATCTTCTATACCATAGGGATTTAACGTTAAATATACCTTTTCAAAATCACGTCTTTGGACTGTTACCATTAACTCATGAAATCTCTCAAACTGTTCTTCCAAAAACTTCATTCGCGATTTCTCACGATCTACAAGCGTATCTTCTAAGTCAAAAATAATCGCTTGAATATCACACGAACACATGTCATCATCCCTTTCATAGAAACATTTTAAACTATTCCATAAAGAAAGCAATACAATTTTTACATACAAAACACCAACCCTCTATCATAATGTTTAAAGGATTGGTGTCCGTATGCTATTGATTGTGATTTAATACTGTTTGATACATTAAATATTCAGTAAGTTCTTTCTTTTTTTCGTTGTTCTGTAATCATTAAATACATCATAATCGGTATGGAAATAATTGAGAGTATAATGCCAACCGGAATTTGTATCGGACTTATGATAATTCTGCCAACAGTATCTGCAATTAATAAAAGTGCACCGCCGATTAATAAATTCAATATCATTTGAACGTTAATAGGCACCTTATACACCCTTCTAACAACTTGAGGTACAATCATACCTATAAATCCTATAATACCCGTAAAACTTATAATAACGGCTGTCATTATAGCAGCTAATAACAAACATGTCCATGATATCAATCTAACATTCACACCAAGTGTTGTTGCTTTATCTTCACCTAATTGAATCATTTTAATATAATGACTCATCATAAACAAGATTAAGATACAGATCAAAGTAACTATCCCAGTGATTTCTACAGTTATTTTTTCGGCAGATGAAACACTACCAAACATATATGACACCATGCTATTAACTTTATCCGGCTTAAGCAATAAAAGTATATAAAGTGCCGAACTAAAGAACGCACCAATAAAAATACCTGAAAGTATCATTGTTGCTACATGAAATGTTTTGACCATCGTTTCTGTAATCAGTACAACAACGATAAGCGTTAACAAGCTGAAGAATATTGAAAATAGTGGCACAAACCAAATGGATACACCGATAAATACGGCAAGCGCACTTCCGAATGTTGCCCCGCTTGCTAATCCTAACGTAAAACTATCCGCAAGTGGATTATTCAATATCGTTTGATAGATTTGACCACTCATGACTAACCCCATACCAGCAATTAATGCTAACAGTGTCCGCGGTACTCTTAACTTGTAAAAAATCGTCCATTCAAGTTGATTATCAAATTTCCATGTTATACCCGTTGATCCTACGAATAAAGAAATGCCAATTGCAAACAATAGAACGAGAAACCATATCACAACATGACGATAAACGTTATGATTTTTAGTCATAAACTTTTTCAGAAAGTTCTTTTAGACCTTTCGCTAATCTTGGTCCTGGTCTAGAAATCATATCTGCATTGAGTGCATGAACGTGTTTCTCTTTAACAGCATTAACTTGGTCAAAGCCATCTCTATTGTTATTTAATTTTTGATATTCCACTTCAGACTGTCCACTTGTTGTAATCATAACATCAGGATTTTTTTTAAGAATACTTTCTTTATCCGTCTTAATCCATCCTTCTTGGTCATGATAAAGGTTCTTAGCTTTGATAGAAGTTAACATATCATCATAAAACGTATTTGACCCTGACGTGTAAATGTCAGGGTGAGAAGAAATTTCCATAAATACTTTTTTACCTTGTTGGTCTTTAGGTACGTCTTTTACAACATCTTCTATTTCTTTCTTCACTTTACTTACTAATTTATCTGCTTCTTTTTCTTTACCTGTTACTTTTCCAACTTGCTTGAATGTATCATACATTTCATTAATTGAATTTGCATCATCTATGTAGACGACTTTCACGCCTGCATCACTTAATTTTTTTAAATCTTTTTCTTGTGTAGATTTGTTAGACTCATGCGCCAAAATTAAATCAGGTTTTGCTTTTAATAACGCTTCTGTATCAAGTTTAAAAGCATCGAATTGTTTTTTATCTTTCACATCTTTAGGATAATCATCAACAATTGATACCCCAACTACTTTATCTCCAAGTCCTAACGCGTATAATATTTCTGTATTACTTGGAATAAGCGATACAATACGCTTATATTCTTTCTTATCAGTTGTTTCTTGTTTCGTTTCTTTTTTGTTATCCGTATTATCTCGGCTTTGGCAACCTGTCACGATGATCATAGCAGCAAAGATTAAATAAAATATTTTGTTTATTTTCATACTTAATCCCTCCATATATTTAATTAAAAAATGGTACACAAAAAGGCGCAACTCAAATAAGATTGAGCTGCACCTCAATTAAAATAATGATTAAATTACATAGATTCTGGAGCTGACACACCTACTAATGCTAACGCATTGCGAAGTGTAATACGCGCCGCTTCAATTAAAGCTAAATGCGCTTTTGTCTTCTCTGCATCATCTGTTAATACTTTCTCTGCATTATAGAACTTATGGAACTGTGCAGCCAAATCTTGAATATAATTCGTAATACGATGTGGACTGCGTGATTCTGCAGCAGAAACAATTGTTGGTTCAAATTCAGCAATTTTCTTCAATAAATCAAATGCTTTTTCATGTGTAATTAATGATAAATCGACATTTTGATCAATCGTGATACCTTTTTCTTCTGCTTGACGAATAATAGATGATATACGCGCATGTGCATATTGTGCATAATACACTGGGTTATCTTGTGATTCTTTCTTAGCTAATTCCATATCAAAGTCAAAGTGTGTATCAGGACTACGCATCGTTAAGAAGTAACGAGCGGCATCAATGCCTACTTCATCCATAATGTCACGTAAAGTAATAGCATTACCTGTACGTTTACTCATTTTCACTTCAACGCCGTCTTGTAATAATCGTACCATTTGCATAATTTGTATTTCAAGACGTTTTGAATCTACGCCAAATGTTTCAAGAGATGCTTTTAAACGATTAATATAACCGTGGTGATCAGCACCAAATAAATTAATTAATTTGTCAAAACCACGTTCTACTTTATCGTAATGATAAGCGATATCTGGTAAGAAATACGTATACGTACCGTCTTGTTTAATTAACACACGGTCTTTATCGTCACCAAATTCTGTTGTTTTTAACCATGTTGCGCCATCTTGTTCATAAGTATAGCCTAATTCAGTCATTTTATCTAAAACAGCTGAAATTTTGTTTGTTTCATATAATGATGTTTCACTGAACCAATTATCAAAATGAATATTAAAATCTGTTAAGTCTTGTTTTAATTTTTTCATTTCATAATCTAAACCAAGTTTACGGAATGTCTTAATACGTTCTTCTTCCGCTTGATCTTTAATTTCAGGATGTTTTTCAGCTAATTCTTTACCGATTGCGATAATATCTTTACCATAATAACCATCTTCAGGTAATTCAGCATCTAAACCTAACGCTTGGTTATAACGCGCTTCAATAGAATGCGCTAAATTTTCAATTTGTTTACCTGCATCGTTAATATAATATTCACGTGTTACATCATAACCAGCTGCACTTAACACGTTTGATAATGTATCACCTACTGCTGCATTACGTGCATGTCCAATATGCAAATCTCCTGTTGGGTTTGCAGATACATACTCAACGATGATACTTTCGTTTTTACGTTCTTCTGTTTGACCAAATGTTTCGCCTTTTGTTAAAGCTGTCTTAATAATTTCAGTTAAATATTGTTGATCTAAGTAGAAATTAATAAATCCAGGACCTGCAATATCTACTTTTTTAACATTCGCTTTATTTGTATCTAAATTTTCAACGATTTGATTCGCTATTTCGCGTGGATTTTTGCGCGCTAATTTTGTTAATACCATCGCAATATTAGAAGAATAATCTCCATTTGCAGGGTCTTTAGGTGTTTCGATTTTAATTTCTGGAACTGTTTCTACAAGTTCAGATTTAATGATACTTGCTTTAATTTCTTCAATTAACGTTTCTTTAACTTGGTTAATAATGTTCATTCATTTATCTCCTTATAATTAATTTGAAATTGGTATGTTCCAAGTAACCCAGTTTGATCACTTAGCTGATAATGTATCCTGAGTTTACCTTGTTGATCGTCTATAAAGTGTTTGATTGATAATGTATTAACGTGCATTGTCATGCGTCCTGCATCAGTATCATAATAACTAATCGTTTCTTGTCCTTCAACAAAGTGAAAGACTGTTTTGACCGCGCCAGTACGGTGGATTTTCACGCCATCATCTTCTATTTTAAGCATATTTTTTACGATTTGTTCATCAATCGTTTCTTCATATCTAATTATATCGCTATTTCTTCTATGAAATGTACCTGATGTTTTTGTTTGAAATGTTTCTTTCTCGCCATTTTGTTTCACGACTTGTTTAATATTTATATTAATATTTTCTTTCATAATTGGCCACCTCACCGTTTAAGAACGTATATCATTATAGCATATTTGACTATTAAAATTAAAAAAAGCAGGGCGAAAAGCGCCTGCTTTTTTTAGTGTCCTAGCTATAGTAGCTATCAACTATTTTACTTATGATATTGTGAAAAGACAATAGCTATTTAGTTGAATTGTGATAATTCACAATTAAGTCACAAAATAGACATATTTAATTTATCTCTAATGATGATTTTAGTTCATCACTGCTGTTATGCCACATTTCAGAATTATGTTCTTGAAGGAATTTTTTAAGAACTGCTCTATTTTCGTCACCAATTTGGTCAATCTTCACTTGATGTTTCATAGATTTATCCATCATATTCACATGTTCTGGCATACTTTTATATCCACGCTTCTTAGGTTTATTAACCATTAAATAGCAACCTGTTAGCCCTGCATAATATGGACCTTGTTCGCCACGTTCAGTTGTAACCCAGCAAAGCCAATATTCTTTTGCTTCTTCACCTTTGACTTCTTCTATATCTTTAACCCATTTCACACGTTTTTCTACTTCAGCTCTAGCATGCATGGCACCAATATCGATAAATGCAGTTTGTTCTGATACATCGACAAATACAGGCGCAACGTTGTCTAAACTTATAGAGCCTATATTTGTACCTTTATGCCCATCTAATGGATCATTTTTAATGATATTAAATTGAAATCCTTTCTTTTCAGCCACTTGTTTCACCTCATTTAATTCATGATTACATCATACTAGAGTATCAGACTGACATTCAAGTTTGTAATCTACACGAGTTCATTTAATATATTGATAATATCGCCTTTAATCGTTTCGTCTTCCATTTCTATAATTAATTCTTTAGGATAATACAGTTTATAGTCTAAACGTTTAATCCCTGTAATACTATGGATGATGACTGACTGGCTACTAATTTCTTTAATACGACCTGTCTTCTGTAATAGATGTATCGGCTGTCTATTTGATCCTGGTCGGTCATAATCATATGGTAAGTCTGAGAACGAGTCACAAACGAAATAATATTCTGGATCAATGCCACCTTTTTCAAATAGATCTGTCAGTTCACCAATCGTAATAATAGATCCATCAAATGGTAAGTATTTAAATAAATCACGATTAACAAATCTTTTACTTAAATCACTTAAGATTGGATCATCTTCTTCAGTCCACTCTTCTAAATAATACATCACGACCGCTTCATCAAGACGAATATAATCAGCAATTGAAACGTCTTCTTCGAAAAATGGAATTAAATATTTAGGTTGCTCTTTAAATGAATATCCTTGATCATAAAGTACTTTCGCACGCTTGAAGCAGCGATTAAGCAACACTTCTCCACCTCGACTCACCGGGTGAAAATAAATTTGCCAATACATTTGATAACGACTCATTAAGAAATTTTCAACTGCATGCATACCACTTTCTTTAATCAACACTTCATCTTTAGACGGACGCATCAATCTAAGTACACGTTCCATATCAAATTGACCGTAACTCACACCTGTAAAATAAGCATCTCGCTGTAAATAATCCATACGATCTGCATCTATTTGAGATGAAATCATCGAAATGACTAATTTATTTTCATGTGTCTTATTAATCACTTCTGCTACTTCAGCTGGAAAATCAGGCGACACTCTACTCAATACTTCATTAACCTCTGTATCACCTTTAATGATCAGCTGTGTAAATTTTTCATGATCCGTTAGGAAGATTTTTTCAAAACAATGTGAAAATGGACCGTGCCCTAAATCATGTAAAAGTGCTGCACATAATGCGAGTGGTCTATCCTTATTATCCCAATGTGCACGTCCTTCAAATACTTCGTCTATCATACGTCGTACAATTTCATATACACCTAGAGAATGTCCAAAGCGACTATGCTCAGCTGTATGGAAAGATAAATAGAGTGTTCCAAGTTGTTTAATTCTTCTTAAGCGTTGAAATTCTTTCGTTTTGATAAGATCCCAAATTAATTGGTCTCTTACGTGTATATAACGATGAACAGGGTCTTTAAAAACTTTCTCTTCAGGTAATTTTTTTGTTCCATAAGCTTCCTGTGTCACTTTGTTCCCTCCATTTCGTCCAATTATTCTACAATAAATTCTATTACGCCGACATTTTCATATACGGCTTTATACTCTCCTTGTGTTAAAGGTTTTGGCAAAATAAATGTTCCACTTGAAATAAACATGCCAGGTGTTAATGAACGATTATATTCTTTAATTTCATTAATCAACCACTTAACAGCTTTAGCAGGATGTCCTTCAACTTCTGTACTAAATCCAGAAGCTAATTCTTTACCGTCTAAATATAATGTCCCTTTAATGTTATCTATATCTTCATAACTTAATTTCTTAGGTTCACCGTAAACAACGCCACCACTTACTGCGCTATCAGCAATAATTTCTGTTACAGATAAATTAGGGAACCAGTTACTAAAACGTGAATCTGGAATCTCTACCCCTGGTGCAATCAAGCATTTATTCATAATATCTTCAAGACTATCTTCTTCTGTTAATTCTTCTTGAACAATAAAGACTAATTCTAACTCTGCTAAAGGTTCATTTAAATCATTTAAATAAATATGTTTGTCCAGAATAGTTGTTTCTCCCATCGCACCATATAATGGCGTTGTTGAAGAAAAGATATCTCTTGTTTCTTGACTCGTTAAACTAATTTTATAACCTTTATGAATTTCAGTTTCTTCCTTACGCTGCAACACACCTTCTTGAATATCATATGCAGCATGTTCAGTTATATTCGATGGTAAAACACCATTTGGAATAATTGATTGATTCTCATAAGCTTCATAAAATTGTGAAATCCATTTATTTAGTGATTGTTCCATTACAATCAACCTCCTAAAAAGTTTTTTTCATTAACGTCGTGCGCATTGTGTCACCAAAAAGTAATTCTTCATATTCACGTATCACTTCAAAACCTTCCTTTTTATAAAAGGCTATACCGAAATCATTCTTGCCATCCACTTCTAAATAAACTTCATGATATGAATCTTTGTATTGATCTAAACCTGCTTGTAATAAAGCTTTACCATACCCTTCACGCTGCGCTTCAGGTAGAACATAATGAGAAGATAAATACAATTCAGTACCTTTGATAAAATTAGCAAAACCAACAATCTTATCTTCATCTTCTGCAACAAAGAAATCAGAATCATTAATGCGTTTTTGAAGCATCTCTTTAGAATAAGACGCATTTAAAAATGCCGTCACAGTGCTCGCAGTATAAATATTGGTATACGTGTCATACCAAGCCTTAGACGCTACATTTTTAATACCTGAATAATCTTCAATTGTTGCTTTTCTTACATTTGCCATAAATATCTCTCCTCTATCTACCTTACACATCAATCTTCAATTCATGATGTCTATTAATCTAAGTTTGTAAATCACCGTTTAATAATGTTCAAATGTACACATTTTAAATAACTTTATATCTCACGTTATAAATAATTATATCATTTATATATTAAAAACTATAATATTCAGAATACTTAATTATACCCGAAACCCTACAGAAATGTAATATTTGTTAAGTATGTTAACACAAATTTAAAATACAGAACGTCAAAATATAAAAAATGAAAAACTAACAATCATTTTTACCAAATAATAATCCCCTTCCACTTATAAATAGATTTTTAGGATGCGCATTTTAATTTGTCATTTATAAGTATAAATCATTAATTTTCAGAATTATCCGACTTGTTATTTTATTAACCGTATGCTATTTTTATTTTGTAATTTTATAAAAAGGAAATGATGATGCAATATTAAGTAGGAATTTCAAAGAAGATTTCTTACTGTACTTAACAGTTCAAATACCAAATTAAAAAGGATGGAGAAAAGATGTAATATTACTAACCCTTAATAAAAACAATTGAATAGTAAAATCTTTAAAGGGAGTAATATTTTTATGCATAAATCATCATTTCGCTTTTTATGGATTGGCCAATCTCTCGCAAATAATGGAGATGTTTTTTATATGGTTGGTTTAATAGCAATCATATATGGAATATCAGGATCTGTAACTTATATAGCATTTGTGCCCTTTTTTATCACAACATCGCGATTTTTAAGTGGCATGATTGCGCCATTAATTATTGAACGTGTCCAATTAAAATCATTGTTGGCATATTCACAATTTGGGAAGACAATTCTTGTTCTCATTCTTGGATGTTATACAGAATTTTTTCCTTCTTCTAGCACCATTTTCCTGATTTTTTTATTAGTAATTGCTATTTCTTTTTTAGATGGATGGGCAAACCCAGCAAGAAACGCTTTAGTCCCAATATTTATTGAACAAGATTTTCTAGTCAAGGCTAATAGCTTTCTTGCCATTCTTGACCAAACGATTCGTCTTGGTGGATGGACAGTTGGGGGAATACTCGTTGCAATTATCGGTGGTGAAAATGTTGTATGGTTAACATTTTTCTTATTTGTAGCATCCACTATCATGATGTTTCTAATTCAAAACGTCGATAAAAACCTATTTAGTCAAGAAAAACAAAAAAAGTCTACGAATTGGGACATATTAACAGAAGGCTGGATAACTATATGGCATACGCCTACTTTACGTACCATAAGTATTGTTGAATTTTTTGAATCTATAGCAAACGTGGTATGGGTAGCTGCAATTATGTATATTTATGTTGAGCAAGTCTTACAAACGAGTGAACAATGGTGGGGATATATAAATGCAAGTTTCTTTGCTGGATTAATGATAGGTGGTTTTTGTAGTTTAAAATGGTCGCATTTTGTAACTCGACTTTCTAGTAATGTTATTGTAGTTGGTTCTTTTGGGGCTAGTTTGACGACTCTAATGTTTGGTTTAGTATCGACTCCATGGATTGCACTAGTAATATCTCTGATATTTGGAATAATAAATCAAATTAAAGATGTAGCTCAACAGACAGCAGTACAAAAGAGTGTTGTTCATAGACTTCTTCCCAAAATATACTCTGCAAAAGACGCTCTAGTAACTGCGACTTTTGGAGTTTCTTCATTAGTTTTAGGTAACTTGACTGATATGTTTGGTGTGAGGTTCACATTTTTATTAGCAGCAACACTTCTCTTCATTTCTACAATTTTTTTGATGACAAACCGTAAAAAGATTAGCTAATCACATTAAAAAATATGTTAAATAAATATAAAGCGAAGTACAAATTCCATGTACTTCGCTTTTATTATTATAGTGTTTTAAAAGTGTGCTGTTCTTTAATGAAAACATGTTTTATTTAATCGGATGCATACCGTCTTTCCAAGTTGTATAAATAAGTTTACCGCCTTGGTCTTTAAATTTCTTATTTGTTACTCCGCGCTCCAATGGTGCTGCTGGCTCGATGTTTAGAGTTGGTGTGACGTTTAATTCGTTGGCATACCATTTAGCCCATTCGTCTCCTTTTACCGGCTCATCATCTGCTACGTTATAAATACCTGATTCAAAGCTTAATGCTTGAATGGCTGTTTCAACTGCATCATCTAATGGAATATTTTGAGTCAGTTGATGTTTTAGGAGTGGATTGGCGAGGATTGGCGCACGAAGACTCCCAGCAAACTACCTCACTCCAACAGATATATTATGAATTTATAATTTGAAGGGCTGTGTTTTGACGACGAACACAGCCTTTTTATATTAAATTCTTTTAAGTTCTATTTATTTCATACATTAAATACGTTAATATTATATATAATTCGAAATATAAATGGAGTTTTTCATATGAAATATAAAGGTTTCGAACAAAATAAAATATTTATGATTTTAATCTATATTATTTTCTTGATAACTTGTTTACTACTCAAAAGATTCCCTATTTTTAATTACTCGGGCTTTTTAGGAACGATTCTTTTTATTGTTGTAATACTCATATTAAGTGTTGTCATATATCAAGTTAACTTCTTTATCTATAGAAAAATCAAAAACTATACACGAGAAAATAAATATGATTAGAAGTATGTAAAATATTTAGAATGAAGAATCAAAATGGAGGTGTTATTAAATGTCTATTAAACAAGTGATCGATAAGTTATTAAATAAAAAATGGCATTCGGAAGACTTAATATGACTACTACTTATAATTGTTGTAATGAGTACTGTCACAACACCATTATTAGGTGTTCCTATTGGAATCATAGTTTACTTTTTACTATTTGATAATAGTGATGAAAGTGGCGAAGAAGAAAGCGAGTATGAGCTAGATAACAAGAAATAAAACATTCTTTAATCCAATACATATAAAAAAAACCCCCAAAATCCAATGTACAAAAGGATTTTGGAATTCTAATTATTGCATAAATACTTGCATAAGCATTATTTATTATTAATATTTTTCTTCACTTTTTTTATAATTCCTATAACTAAAGCAATCAGAGCTATTACTATAATTAAAGACACTGGTCCTGCCATTCCTAATATCATTTTATGTTCTCCTTTATTGTAAAGTTTGCGTAACTGATTTTCCACCTGATTTAGCTGTACCTTTGAATACTCCCCATGCAGTTAGCCCAATATAAGATTCTTTATGTGAAACTGATACACTTGATTTCTTGGCACTATTACTAAATGTTCTATCATAACTTTTAATTATACCTTTTGTACCTGCACCATACCCAATATGTCTTAAAGTTGCTTTTGTACTTTTACTACCTTTTTTACTGGCAGTAACTTTACAATTATAGTAATTTGATTTCGGGGATTTCCAAAAATTATAATTGCATGACCCAGTCAACTTTAAAGAACCATTTTTAGTATTAAATTTTTTTGTACTGCTTACCAATTTATACGGTCTTACTTTAGGTGCTTCACCTTTTATGTATACGTCGTCTTCTGCCATTAAGTTTTTAATTATTTTTTCGTCTTCAGCATTTAAAGTCTGACCTATTTCATATTTTTCACCTATTTCATATGCAATATCTGTTGAGTCCTCATTAGCTGAAACTGTTGAATTACATGATACTATGAATCCGATAATTAAAAAAGTATTAACAAAGTTTTTACTTTTTTCATTTGTGATTACGCTCCTTAGTTGTATTAATAGCTTACTTATTTATTGCTAGTTTTCTATTATCTTTGATTTTTATTCCTGTTAATATAAATATACTTCATCTTAGATCTTATTAAATTATGTGAAAGTTTATTTTAAATTAAACTCTTAAATGAATATAAAATTTAAAGGCCACGCTTATAAAAGCGCAGCCTTTTTTATTAAAATTGTACATATTTATTTTATCCTTAATACATACGTATACATTAATATACAAGATCGAAGAATTCGTCGACTTTGACGTTTTTGGCTACTTTAACGTTATGTTCTTTTTTGAGTACGTCCAATTCATCACATACTGTTCGTCCGTAACTTGGTCCGCGATTAATGTCGATTTCTACGTACATATCTTGAACTTCAAATAAGTCTTTATTTACGAGATAGCCTATTGTTGTTGCATCGTGTAATGGACCTGCTTCTAATCCAAATTCTTGGAATTGTGTTTTTAAAGTAAAGTTCATTAAATCACTAAACAATTGGCCAGCTTTATTATTTGTTGATTCCATACGTTTTATAATTTCAGGTGTACATAGTGTCTTGTTTGTTACATCTAGACCCATCATAACGATTGGTACGCCTGATTTAAAAACAATATGTGCCGCTTCTGGATCAGCAAAAATATTAAATTCTGCTGATGGCGTGAAATTACCATTACCGTATGCACCACCCATTAATACGATTTCTTTAATTTTAGATGTGATTAATGGTTCTGATTTCATCGCTAAAGCAATATTTGTTAATGGGCCAGTTGGTACTAGCGTAATATCACCTTCGCTATTTAATAAGGTTTCAATGATAAATTGTACCGCTCTCTTATCTTCCGCTTCTCTATTTAACGCATCAAATACAGGACCATCCATACCTGTTTCTCCATGAACATTGTCAGGAACTACACGTTCTCTCACTAAAGGTTCAGATGCCCTACTATATATTTTAACGTCCATATTCAAGTGTTGTGCGACACTCAAGCCATTCTTAACCGTTTTCTCAAGCGTTTGATTTCCTGAAACAATTGTTATACCAAGTAAATCAATATTAGGATGAATGTATGCCATTAACATCGTTATTGCATCATCATGACCAGGGTCACAATCCAAAATTATTTTTTGTTTTTCCATTATAATTCCTCTCCTTCTTGTAAGCCTTTTCTTTATTCTTGTATTATACTTCTGCAAAGATTAAAGTAAGTATGAGAAATATCATATAAGAGGTGTGAAATATTGAGAGAAATTTATAATGACAAACTTAAACAAGATTTAATAGACCAATTCAATTATCTCGATCTCTTTGGATTTGATATGCAACAACACGTAAAACTCTTTTTCATTTCTCAAAAAGATCATATCATCCAAGACACTCAAAAACCCGAATATTTATTTTATCTTGTTAAAGGAAAGACAAAATTATACGAATACATGGAAAATGGCCAAGTTTCTTTAATCGATTTTTTTGATCCTTCTTCTTTTATTGGAGAAATGGAATTGATAGATGAACACGCCGCACCTCTTAATGTCCAAGCAATAGAAGATTGTTGGTGTTTAGAAGTACAACTTCATGAACTTAAAGACAGTTTATTAACTGATCCAGTATTATTAAAGAATTTACTATCTTATATCGCACATAAGAACATGAAAAATATTCGAACTTCAACACCAAATCAATCATATCCATTGTCTAAAAGACTTGCTTCTTTTATTTTAGTTACAGAACAAAATGGCAAATATGAAGAAAAACATACACAAGTCGCACAATACTTAGGAGTATCTTATCGACATTTATTGTTTGTTATCGCAGATTTTGTACAAAAAGGATATTTAGCAAAAGAGAACAATAACTATAGCATATTAAAAAAAGATGAATTAAAAAAGTTAGCAAACATATAATATGATATAAAAAAGCCCACACTACATGTTTGTAGTGTGGGAATTATAACTAATATTTATATTATGACTGTGTCTTTTTCAACTTCTTATTTAACTTCTCGTCTAATTCTTTTTGTCGACGTTTTCGTTCTTCATTTCTAAGTCGCAATCTTTCTTCTTCTTCTGGATCACGTTTCTTTTGAAGTTGTTTTTGGATTTTTTCCATTAGTTCGTCTTCTGTTAAAGCGGCACATGGGCGGTTATTTACGAATGCGAATGTCTTTCTTCTACCTGGTCCACAATATGATTGGCATGCTACTTCTATTTCAGCTTCTGGGTCTAATTTTTTGATTTTTTTCAAAAGTGATGGCAAGTTAACGGCTTGGCAATCATCGCAGACTTGAAATTTATTTCGCATTTGTTTCCCCACCTTTCTTAATTGTTAATTTTGCAATAAATTATTATACCACCTTAACAGTTGTTTGAGAATGTCATTTCACCGTTTTTCCATATTTCGAATCATTTTATCATTGCGTTCTATCATTCTTTCGAAATATTTATCGTACAATGTCCATTCTTCTGTTGTGACAGGATCCATATTCAAAGTTGCACCTAAATTTTTCAAACTTCCTAACAATTTAAATAATATGTCGTTAGTTGTATATTCAGTGCCTAATAATTCGTTCAATGAAGCCATGCTTTCAGGTATGATAGTCGGATAAATGAATTTTGTTTTTTCGTTTTTCAGTGCATGTTCATAGAATGCTTTCATCATTTCGGCACGTTCAGCGCCTGATCCTTCCACACATAAATAGATTTGAACTGCTATACCACCTCTCACTCTACGTTGTGATATACCAGCAAATTTTTGATTATGAATACTTAAGTCATAACTACCAGGGCAGTATGATGCGGTAATTTCTTTATTCTCAATTTCATTAGTATCTTCTTTAAACATTTCACGAATAAGACGTAACATCACTTCATATCCTGTATCAATGGATACATCATGCTTACCTTTAAAAATTAAAGATATATTAAGCACACCTTTATCTAGCACAACACCTAATCCGCCAGAATTTCTAACGATTGCACTATAACCTCTAATATCATTTAAATAGGCAATGCCGTCTTTTAAATAAGGTAATCTAGAATCATGTATGCCTAATATCACGACGTGATTGTGTATCCATGTCCTAACAACACTTGGACTTTTATCATTTCCTACTTGATCACAAAACGTATCATCGAAACTAAAGGACTGCATTGGCTGCAGTCCTGAAGTGTGGTCAATGTATCGCCATTCTTGTGTAAAATAATCTTGCAAATTTGCCATGATTATAATGTTTGAGCAGCTGTAATGATTGAAAGACTATATACGTCTTCAGCTGAACAGCCACGAGATAAATCGTTAACTGGTGCGTTTAAACCTTGTAATACAGGACCAACTGCATCAAATCCACCTAAACGTTGTGCAATTTTGTATCCAATGTTACCCGCTTCTAAGCTAGGGAAGATAAATACATTTGCATCACCTTGAATTTCAGAATTTGGTGCTTTCTTAGCAGCAACTTCTGGTACGATTGCTGCATCAAATTGGAATTCACCATCTAATACAACATCTTTTAAATCTGTTTCTTTTAAGTTCTCTTGAGCAATAGAAACTGCTTCAGATACTTTTTCAGTATCAGGTGATTTAGCTGAACCTTTAGTTGAGAAGCTTAACATTGCTACTCTTGGAGACATACCAAATGCTTGAGCAGTCTTAGCACTTTCGATTGCAATCTCAGCTAAGTCTTGTGCATTAAGTTCTGGGTTAATTGCACAATCACCGAATACATATTGTTCTTCACCTTTAGTCATGAAGAATACGCCAGATGTTTTTGTAACGCCTGGTTTTGTTTTGATAATTTGTAATGCTGGACGTACAGTATCTGCAGTTGAATGCGCTGCACCACTTACTAATCCATCAGCTTGATTTGTGTAAACTAACATAGTACCGAAGTAGTTAACGTTATTTAACAATTCTTCAGCTTGTTCTTGAGTTGCTTTACCTTTACGACGTTCAACAAATTTTTCTACTAAATCTGCTTTTAGTTCACTAGTTTCTGGGTTGATGATTGTAAGACCATCGATTGATAAGTCTGCACCAGCTGCAGTTTCTTTAATTTTTTCTTCATTACCAAGTACGATTGGTGCAACCAAATCTGTAGATTGTAATTTAACTGCTGCTGTTAATACGCGCGCATCTTCACCTTCTGGTAATACGATACGTACATTTTTACCTGATAGTTTGTCGCTTAGAACATTAAGTAAATTAGACATAATTGCCTCCTATATATGATTGCTATTATTTTTCCATTAACAATTATAACATTTTTTCATAAATTTTCACGTATCTAAACTGTGAATTTATATTGGATATTTTTAAAATATTATCATTTATATTCTGAAAGCAACATTTTCCATTTTTTATTTAAAATTTTATCCTTTGAAACTGTAAATTTTTCGTTTGGTTTTAAATTTGGATCTTTGCCGTTATAATCTTTAGTTGCAAATCCTGTTGATAGGGATGGTTCACTATTCGGCTTGAATTGATATTCGTATACTTTACCGTTATCTGCAAACAAGTATTTCATAATCGGTTGATCCATTTTAGCGACACTATTGTATCCTTGAATATTATTTAAATCTTGTGCACGTTCATCATAACCACCTTGATTATGCTTGCCTTGATACATCGTTAATCCGACAACGTTATGGATATTAAAATGTTTCCACCCTGGTTTATTATGATCTGTTATTTGGATTTCTCCATCGTCACTAAGCGCATAGCCATCACCTTCCATTTGTTCATTTCGACTAAAATAACGATTAGTTACTGCTTTATGTTGATCTTGGCCATATTCGTCAGTTATTTTTAGTAATTTTTGTTTCAATTCATCTTTGTCTTGCTCTGAAAGTTGAATATGCTTAGTTACTGCATGTTTCGTTTCACTATGTTGCTTTGTCTCTTCTTGTGAACTATTTTGACAACCGCTTAATATTAAGATCATCACTACTGCCACACTTAAATAATTGTATACACGTCGCAAAGTAACCGCTCCTTCTATTAACAAATAGACGCCTCCATATCATCATATTTGAAGGAGACGCCTTATGGATATTTATTTAACTTTGAAATCTATGATTAGTCTTTTTTAATACCGAATTCATCGACTAATTTAACTGTTCTTTGTTCACCTTTACTAATATCGCCATGTAATTGATAAATTTTAACGACTAATTTACCTTCAGATACATCATAAACTGAGAAGTTCTGATCAGATGAATCACGATTATTTTCATGACTATCATTAAAAGCATCTGTCTTATGAGGTTGCTCGCCTATCGCAAATAAACTATTATAATGATCTAATTGTTCTTGAGTTAAATCTTCTAGCTCTGGTCTAACTTTCTTAATATGTTCTAAAGGACGGTCGTATATACTGTCATACGCTTTTGTACCACCTGTATTAGGCAGTACGTAGACTGAACCTTCTGGGTTGTCATAATATGTGATGTTATCTTGACCTCTAATTTGTTTGGCATCTTCTTTCTTAGCATTTACAAAGCTATTTTTAGTCGATGTATGTTCTAGTGGTTTCGTACGAGAAAGCACATGGTCATGACCTTGTAATACTAAATCCACATCTAAATCATCAATTTGTTGAGTCAGTTCGTCACGTATTTTAGCAACATCTTCATCTGATAATGCATGATACGATTTAGAATACATTGGTTTATGCAGGTTTAAGATAACCCATTTAGAGCCATTCTTTCTGGCATCTTTAATATCTTGTTTAATCCATTCCATTTGTTCTTTGCCAATTGCTTTTTCTTCAGGATTATCTTTAGATTTCTTATTATCATTCGTATTAGCGACAACCATATGTGCACCATTATAATCAAACGAATAATAAGATCCACCATTGACCGCATTGTTTTCTTTAGGTACATTGACATGTTCGTTATACTTTGTCAGTAATTTTTCATCATCTTCACTTAACGCATATTCGTCATGGTTACCTGGTGCAGAAGCTACAGGTAGTGACATAAATGATGGACGTGATTGATCATATAAATCTAACCACTCATCTTCAATTTCTGCAGTTTCTACAAAGTCTCCTGTGTGTAATGCGAAGTTTGGATTACCTGCTGTTTGAATAGCATTGCTTAACGTATCTGCTCCAAATTGTGCTTCATTTCTTACGTGTTCATTCCAATAAGCATTTTGTGTATCTGTATACTGTACAAATTGGAAAGGATCGCCGTTGTTGCCAGAAGTCTTAAATTGTCCAACTTCACTTTGAGGACCACTTGCACTACCTACGCGATAATAATATGTAGTATTCGGCTTTAATCCCGTTGCTTTCGCTTTATAATTATATTCAGGAACTGTCATTAGTTCAGACTTCCCATGTTTATCACCGCGCGTCCATTCAGCACCTTGTGCATGTTCATCTGTATAATATCCATTTATTTTCTCTTTACCTTGAGCATCTTTTACAGGCTCACCTTCATCATCTTTTTCTACATCTGCAAAGATGAAATTGCCGTTCTTATCTCGTTCAACATATTTAGAATCCACTTGCTTAGAAGTTGCATCAAACGCTTGTGCATCATCAAATTGACCCGACTCTGACACCCAAACTTTAGCATCATTAAATTGATCTGTCGTATACCAATTAAAAGCCATTTCTGTTTTCGTATCACCATTAAAATTCGTAATAATACGATTCGGCTGATTTTTCTTAGGTACAGGCGCTACTTCCGGTTTCTGTGACATCACTTTAATATCCGAATGAGATTGTTGATTCACAACAGACGAATCAGACCCCGAACCACCAGAACCACTCGCCTCAACCGTACCAGTTGTAGAAATCCCTAATAATAACATCATACAAGCCGTACCACTAATGAATCTCTTTGCTATTGACTGATTATACATGTACACTTCCTCCTAATTAACCCTATAGTGATTTAAAAAGCAATCTATTAAGAAGTGTATCAATAATATTTTAACCCTATGTAAAGATAGTATGAGTATTGTATGAATGTAATATGAAGAGAGATAGAATAATAAAATAACAAAAAAGAAGCTCAACTCGAGCTTCTTTTTTGTATATTACTTTATTTTTTTAATAATTCTTTTTTAAATGTTTCTGCTTGTTTCTCTACTGAGATTAAATCTCCATATAATGCTTCATTACTTGTATAGTAAATGACGTTATTATTTTTCACTGCTTTATTATTTTTCCAAATTGTTGAATTTGTAAATTCATTATTTGGTTTTTTACCGTCTTGTGTTGGAATAAATAAGTAGTCTCCAGAATAATTGTTAAATTTTTCTTGAGATACTTTCATGAATTTTTCTTTTGGCATTGCTTTTTTAGCTTCTGGATCTTCTTTTAATTTGAAACCATCGAATAGTGCGTCACTACCTCTACCGAACCTTGCGCCGAACTGATAAATATCTTTTGCTTGTACGTCCATAATTGAAGCTGTTTTATCTGCTCCGATATGTTTATTAATTTCTTTACCGTCTTTTAAAAGTTTATCTGATAGTTCATCTGCTTGTTTTTTAGCTTTTTCTTCTTTGTTCACTAATTTACCGTATTCGATATGCGTTTGTTTATAATCTGTGTCTTGTACTTTTAATGATACGGTTGGTGCTATTTTTGAAAGTTTATTATTATTTTTATTTTCTTTATACGTTACGATTAAATCTGGTTTAAGCTTCGCTGCCGCTTCAACATCTTCTGGATCTATTTTCTTAACATCTTTCATATCTAAATATTTAGAATCTGGGAATACACTTGTGATAGCTACTGGTTCTACACCTAATTTTTTCAAGTTACCATAGTTAGCTGTTAGTAATAGAATACGCTTTGGATTTTTACTTTTTCGCCGCCTTCAGTCGTAAATGTTCGTTCTTTACTGTCACTTTTACTACTTGATGCTTCGTTCTTATTACCACATGCTGCTAACAATAACGCTAAGCATAATACAAAACTTAATAATTTTTTCATTTCTACACCTTTTATTTTAAAATGATGGAATTAACGTATCTTCATGTTTTTCTTTTAAATATTTTTTAACTGCATCACTTTTCATAACTTTATGTAATTCTTTAATCTTTTCTGAGTCTTTATTATCTTCTCTTGCAACGAGTTGAATCGAGAATCGTGAATCAATATTTTTCTCTAAGAACAGCGCATCAGCTGGTTTTAATCCAATTTTAGAAATGTAAGTTGGATAGTTATAGACAAGTGATACATCTTTTTCACTGTATGTTTCTGCTAAGTTCAGCAAATCTACTTTCAACCATTTGAAATCTTTAGGATTTTCGACGATATCTTTCGTAGTTCCATTTACACCAACGCCGTCTTTCAATTTAATAAGACCTTGTTCTTCAAGAATCGCTAATGCTCTACCTTCATTTGAAATATCATTTGGTATCGCTACTTTTGTACCTTTTGGAATGTCATTGATGTCTTTATATTTTTTAGAATAAAAACCAACTTTTGCATCATAAATCGGTTGAATCGCTACTAAATTTGCTTTTCGTTCTGAGTTGTATTTTTCCATAAATGGTTTATGCTGTGCAAAGCTTGCATCCGCTTCTTTACTACTTACCATATCGTTATAAGCAACGTTGTCATTCACTTGGACAAGTTTAATTTCCCAGCCGTCCTTTTTAGCTTCTTTTGCTGCTTCTTTAACGACGTCTGTCATTGGTGGTGCTTGAGAAGCTACTTTAATGACTTTGTCTTCATTATCTTTTTTATTCGCGCCACAGCCTGCGATGATAATGCTTAACATTAATAACATAACAAATAAACTTTTTTTCATTTCTACACTACTTTCTTTTATCTATTTTTCGAGCTATAAAGTTTCCTAACATTTGTATGATAAATACACTAATAATGATGATGATGATTGAGAAATACATGATTTCATTTTCATAACTTTGGTAACCGTATCTGATTGCGAAATCACCTATTCCACCACCACCAACAATACCCATGACTGTTGAATAAGACACCATGCTTACTGTCGTCGTTGTATATGCCAATATAATGCCGCTACGTGATTCAACTAATATGAAATTCCAAATATATTTATATGTTGTCGCACCTAGAGATTCTGCTAAGACTTTAATATCACCAGGAATATCTAATAATACTTGCTCTACCAATCTTGAAAATATCGCAATACCTACAATACTTAAAGGGATAATCGATGGGTATGGACCAAACGCACTCCCTAAAATCATGCGTGTAAGTGGGATTAAACTGATTACAAATAGTAAGTACGGGAATGAACGTATAAATGTAATCAAGAAATTAAATGACCAATAATAATTGATATTTAAAGCTTTAATACTCGGGTTTGATAAAAATAATGCGATGCCTAGAGGTAGTCCAACTAGCAAAGTGATGAGCATGGAATAACCCAACATGATACACGTTTCTTCTAAGGACTGAATCAATTCTGGTAAGTAGTAATTTATCTTCTCTAAAAATGTCATTCTTCTAAACTCTGCCTAACATTCTCTAAATAAGAATTCGTATTTCTTTCTACACTTACTACTTTATTATCCATAACCTCTAACAATTGACCGTCCTCCATAACACATACTTCTTCACATAATTGTTTAACAACGCTCAATTCATGCGTCACAAAAATAATCGTAATATTATATGCTTTATTTACTTTCTTCAACATCTTAATAATGATTTCCGTGTTATGTTCATCTAAACTACTTGTTGCCTCATCACACAATAAAATATCCGGGTTTCTCACGAGCGCTCTTGCTAATGCAACACGTTGTTTCTCTCCACCGGATAATTGTGCTGGATAATAATCCTTTTTATCAGTTAACCCAACAAACCCTATTAATTCATCTACTTTTGCTTTATCTTGCTGATTAATTATTTTTAAAGGCAAAGCGATATTTTGCTGAACATTAAGGTTATTCAACAAATTATAATTTTGAAATACCATGCCTATTTTTTCTTTATACTTCCTTACAACACGCTTTGATAATGCTTCTGTATCTTTCCCGTCAAAAACAATGCGCCCTTCTGTTGGTTGTTCTATTAAATTCAGTAATCTCAGTAACGTCGACTTTCCCGAACCACTTTTGCCGACAATACCTGTAACAGATCCTGGTTCTATCGTTAAAGAAAAATCTTTTAAAGCAAAATTGTCATTATATTTTTTTGAAACATTTTCTAATTTATACAACTTTATACTCCTGTAAAATTATTTTAATAAAGAAACCTATTTTCATTATCTAATAATTGAAATCGATAATCAATATCAATTAATAAATTTAAGTATTCTTTCTTTCACAACAATGTAAAAAGTTGAGTCCTTTCAACCTTATCTAGTATGATAAACTTGTAATGAAGATATCTTTTCTAAAAGGAGCGAAAGTAAAATGAACGAAGCAGCAAAAACATTAGATGGTTGGTACAGCTTACATTTATTTTATGCAATTGATTGGGCAAGCTTAAAAACTGTACCTGAAGAAGATCGAAACACAATGATCAGCGAATTCAAGACTTTCCTTGAAGCGTTGGAAACAGTTCATAATAATAAAGAAGGTTCTCATGCTTTCTATAACATAACAGGCCAAAAAGCAGATTTAATGTTATGGTTCTTAAGACCAGACGTTAAACAATTAAACGCCTTAGAAAATGAATTTAACAAGTTAGATATCAGTGACTTCTTAATTCCAACATATTCATACGTATCAATCGTAGAACTTTCAAACTATCTTGCAGGTGACTCTAACGAAGATCCATACGAAAACCCACATGTAAAAGCAAGATTATATCCAGAAGTACCACGTTCAGAATACGTATGTTTCTACCCAATGGATAAAAGACGTGACGGCGAAGACAACTGGTATATGTTAGATATGGATCATAGACGTAGCTTAATGCGCTCACACGGTTTAATCGGACGTAGTTATGCAGGTAAAGTAAAACAGTTTATTACAGGTTCAGTAGGACTAGACGATTACGAATGGGGCGTAACATTATTCAGTGATGACATGTTACAATTCAAGAAATTAATCTATGAAATGCGTTTTGACGAAGTATCAGCTAGATATGGTGACTTCGGAGCATTCTATGTAGGTAATATATTAAACATTGATGAATTAGATACATTCTTTAAATTGTAATAATATAGAAAGAGCCTGGAACTTCACTCAGTTCCAGGCTCTTCATATTTTAAGTGCTAAAGATGTTCATTTACAGGCCGATAATTTATTTTATCGGCCTGTAAATCTCGTTTTCGGGTCGATATTTTATTTTATCGGTCTATATTTTCCGTTTCTGGACCGTTATTTATTTTTATCGGTCCATATTATTGATTGAGGCCGGGACATAATATAATATCCCAGCCTCAATCTCATTGTCATCTATATTTAACTAAATATATTGATGAATAATGTAACAATTGGTACACCTAGTAAATCTATTAGGAAGGCGCCAACTACTGGGACTACTAAATACGCTTTTGGTGATGCACCGAATTTTTTAGTTATAACATCTAAGTTAGCCATGGCATTTGGTGTTGCGCCTAGTCCATGTCCGATAAATCCGCCTATCATAACTGCTGCATCATAATTTTTACCTAGTGCTCTAAACACGACAAATACTGAGAATAGTACGATAAATACAATTTGTACTAATACAATAATTGTTAACGGTAGCGCCAATTGATAAATTTCTGTTAATTTAATACTCATTAACGCGATTGATAAGAATAAACTTAATGAAACATCACTTACTTGGTTAGTAATTTTCATATCAATGATGTTTAAGTTTCCGTAATCAGAGATGTTTCTTATGATAACTGCTACAAACATTGCGCCAACATAAACCGGAATATTTATTCCTGTTAAATTCGTAAATCCATCTCCAATATATGTACCAATCGCCATACATACTGCAATAATTGTAAATTGAACAATAAATACTGTTGTAGGGTTCATTCTACTATGTAAGTTCTCGTTATATCCCACTTCGCTAAAATCTATACCTGTATCTTTAGCATCTCCTGGTTTCAAATCAAACTTTTTAATTAAATATCGAACCACAGGACCACCTATTAATCCACCAGCAACAAGTCCTAGTGTCGCTGCTGCAAGTGCCGCTGTTACCGCAGAGTCTACACCTAATGATTCTAAAGTCTTACCGTATGCCGCTGCATTACCATGACCACCTTCCATGGACATTGATCCAGCAGTTAAGCCAAGTAGTGGTGGAATATTTAATACTTTAGATAATGAAACACCGATTACATTTTGACAAAATGCTAAAATTCCACAAAAAACAAAATATAAAATCAGTACTTTTCCACCAAGTTTCAATAATTTTAATGAAGCACCTAAACCTATTGTTGTAAAGAATGCCAACATAAAGAAGTCCTGTAGAAAATCAGAATCTAATTTAATTGAAATGACATTTAATGATTGTAAAATAGCAACTACAATAGCAAATAACAAGCCACCTATTACTGGCGCAGGAATACATAAGCGTCTCAATATAGAAACTTTATTTACAATACCCTCACCTAATAAAAGTAAGACACATGCTATAGCTAAAGTTGTCACAGCATCAAACTGTAACATCATCGTTCCCCCTAAAACCTTATATTTTTCATTAGAAATCGTTTTCAAACACTGATGAACATTATACCTATCTCAAATACAGAATGCTACCTTCTATAAAACAAAAATAAAATATTTTCACAAAAAGCTTAGTACAAAATTTTTTTATAACAAAATATTACCAACAAAAAACCAGACTAACGTCTCTCGCTAGTCTGGTTTACTATCTATTTATTTATTTTTTCACTTCTGTTTTGGCTTCTAGGTCTATCATTTCTTCTTTTGTCTTATCTAATACTAAATAGTTTAATTCATCGTTCGTCATTTTCTTAAGTGATGGGTATCTTATCATAAAGAATACAATACCAAGCACTAACCAAATGAACAACGCCATATAAGAAGGTAACGATAAACTTGCTGGTGATCCTGGGATAAGTAATAAACCTAAGAATATACCAGCAATAATCGCACCGATAATCGCAAATGTTTTGTATTTTGGATGATACATCATGCTTCGTTTATCGTATGAAAATAGTTTGAATGCTGATAAACAAGTTATGAAATAAGCGATTGAAACACCTGTTGATGACATATCTACAATCCATGTTAACGCTGTTCTACCTAACCATGGTGCAGCGAGTGCCAATACTAAAATAAATATAATACTGATATACGGTGTATTATATTTTGGATGTAACTTTTTAAAGACGCTTGGCATAACAGATGCTCTACCCATAGAGAATAACAATCTACTTGAACTCATAAAGAATCCGTTCAATCCTGTGAATATCCCCATCAATATTGCGACGATTAATATTGCTAAACCAACAAACGAGAATGCTTCTTGAACGACTGAACCTGTCACCCATAAATCTCCACCTACAGATGATGCATCTTTAAATAACCAACTTGTTAAAAGTATCATCATCACATAAGTAAGTGCTGAAGCAATCAAACTAAATACGATTAACTTGAACGTCTTACTTGGTGAGAAGTTAAATTCTTCTGCCGTTTGCGGAATATTATCAAAGCCTACATATGCCCATGGTGCAACTGCCAGAATTACAACGATTGAGGCAAGCCATCCCATGTCATTATTGACAACAGGCTTAAGATTTGAGTATGAAAAATCATGCGTGAAAAATGATCCTGCAAATAAAAGTATGACAACAACTGCTAATATCACACAGAATATATATTGCAGACTTCCTGAAAAACTAGAACCTTTTATACTAATCCAAGCAAATATTAACAATATAAGTGAAGATAGTATAATTTCAGTTATGTACACATCCCAACCTGCTACTGTATATAATTTACCTTGTTCTAAAAATCCCGGCATAATAAATTTAAAAAGCAAACTAAATGCAGAGGCGTTTAAAGCAACGATACAAATATATCCAAATGTTAAAAACCATGATGAGAAGAATGATACATATTTACCGAATCCTAAGTATCCGAATGCAAAAGCACCACCTGATACTGGGAACTTTTCAACTAATGCACCGTAACTAACGGCAATAACAATCATCAATAATGCCCCGATAAATATACCGATTGAAGCGCCTAATGGTCCAGCCTGACTAATCCAGTCACCTGGTAGTATAAATGCACCCCAACCTATACTTGAGCCGTAAGCAATGGCCCATACAAATTTTTCTGATAAGTTCTGATCTAAATTTCCTCTTGATAAATCTTTCTTTTTCCTAGCCATACATGTTCCACCCTTATTTTTAATTTTCGTGAAACGTAATTAACCTTTAATTAAATTTTCCAAACAGCAATTACGAGTAATAACCAACTTGCTATAAACAATACGCCACCTATTGGTGTAATAGCGCCAAGTATTTTAATTTGTGTTACAGCAAGTATATATAATGAACCACTAAAGAATACTATACCAAATGTCATCAACCATCCAGCTACGTTTAAACTAATAGATGTTGTGCCCATAATGATACCAATTAAAATTAAACCGAGTGCATGATACATTTGGTATGTTGTTGCTTTACCCCATATATCCAAGTATTTAGCCGATAATTTATTTTCTAAACCATGTGCCCCAAATGCACCTGCTGCTACAGCGATCATTGCATTAATTGCACCTATTATAATAAATAATTTCATTTGTTATCTCCCTTTCTTATTTAAAAATCAAATATTGAATCTCCGTTGCCTATACCATCATCTGTTATTAATTGATTTTCTGTTTTATTTACAGATGGTTCGTTACGCACTTTACCACCCATTTTTCTAATTTCTTCATCTGAAATTTGTAGTTTTGCTTTTGGTGTTGGTTTAGGTGTTGAAGAAATATTTTGTTCTACTTTAATATCGTGCGTTAAATCGTCTTCTTTATCTACCAATCCACTTAACGTATGAATGGCATGCATGTGGCGATTAAAGACTTCATTTGTTGAAGCATTGTCAGCAGCAACGAGTTCTTCTTCTATTGCAGCAATTAATTGTGATCTACTTATCATTAAATGTCACCTCCACACCAATTAATGGACTCTTTACCACTCGCAATAAGATATTCATTCGTCTTACTAAATGGTTTAGACCCAAAGAATCCTCTATATGCAGATAATGGACTTGGATGTACAGATTGTATAATATGATGGCGTTCTGTATCAATAAGCTTAATCTTAGATTGTGCAGGTTTACCCCAAAGTATAAACACAACATCTTCTAATTCACTGGAAACATGTTTAATAATTTCATCCGTGAATATTTCCCAGCCAATCTTTTTATGTGAATGTGCTTGATGCGCTTCTACTGTTAAGACGGTGTTTAAAAGTAATACACCTTCCTTAGCCCAATCTTGCAAGTGAGGTGTCGTTCTCTTGCAACCTATATCGTCTTCTAATTCTTTATAAATATTTCTTAATGAAGGTGGGAATTTTGCGTCTGGTTGTACTGAAAAAGCTAAGCCATGCGCTTGTTTTGGACCATGATAAGGATCTTGCCCGAGAATAACCACTTTCACATGATCTAAAGGTGTTAAATCAAATGCTTGATAAATATTTTCTCTATCAGGATAAATCGTCTTACTTCTATATGCTTCTTCTAAAAATGACTCCATTTCAGAAAAATCATGTTCGGATTTTATTTTATGAAATATTTGTTGCCAATCCATATTATTCACCTCAATAAAAATGATAACATAGCACTCAAGAAAAGGTCATAACTATTTTTTACAATTAAAAAACGTGATATGATAAAATATATGAATTATTGGGAGGAATCATCAATGGCATTAAAAAAAGTCTTAACAATAGCAGGATCAGACACAAGTGCTGGAGCTGGAATGCAAGCAGATTTAAAAACATTCCAAGAGCATGACACATATGGAATGGTTGCATTAACAGCAGTCGTTACAATGGACCCACAAACATGGTCACACGACGTAACACCATTACCTCTTGATTTACTAGATAAACAATTAAACACAGCTATTTCAATCGGACCAGATGCAATTAAAACAGGTATGCTAGGTTCTGAAGAAATTATTAAACGTGCACGTCAAACATATGACGAAGCAGACGCTGAAATTTTCGTAGTTGACCCTGTAATGGTATGTAAAGGTGAAGACGAAGTACTTAACCCGGGAAATACTGATGCAATGATTAAAGAACTATTACCAAAAGCAACAGTCGTTACACCAAATTTATTTGAAGCAGGTCAACTATCAGGCTTAGGTAAACTAACTTCAATTGATAATATGAAAAAAGCAGCAGAAAAAATCCATGAACTTGGTGCACAATATGTTGTCATTAAAGGTGGAAAAGCTTTAGAATCAGATAAAGCTTATGACTTATATTATGACGGACAAAAACATGTTCTATTATCAACAGATAAATTCCAATCAAGTTATAACCATGGTGCAGGTTGTACATTCGCAGCAGCAACAACAGCTAATTTAGCAAACGGCGAATCACCAGAAGATGCAATCATACATGCAAAAGCATTCGTAGCATCAGCTATTAAAAATGGTTGGAAAATGAACGACTTCGTAGGTCCAGTAGATCACGGCGCTTCAAACCGTATCGAAAAAATAGAAGTATATACTGAAGAAGTATAATAAAAAGCTGTACGCATATGCGTACAGCTTCATAATGTCGACAAGGTCTTAGACTTTGGTGGCATTTTTTGTGGGGATGATAGGAGGCGGTTAATTATGAGAGTAACGAGGATAGCGGGAGCGTTGTGAACACTTCTCGCCAAACTTGTTCATAACGAGGGCGCTGTGAACACTTCTTTCCAAACTTGTTCATAACAGCCTCCATAGTTACAAAACTCGTAACAACTGTAAACATGGCACTCAGTATTTGCACCTTCACATAAAACTGCTAATAACAACCCCACTATTTGCACTCTTCACCAAAACTGCTAATAACGACAAGAGTCCACCACATGAAATTCTCACACCCAACACCCAAATATAAGCAAAAGCCGAGACAACATTTCGTGTCTCGGCTCCATTCAATACGATACGCACATGCGTATAACTTTTCTATTATGATTTCATGATACTAAATTCCGCTGTGACTTTTGCCACTTCTTTACGGTTCTTAAATAATGTCATTTGATATTGATAAAATGCATTATCTCCCTCTTTTGTTTCATTTAAACATTCTAATTCTGCGATGTAATTTTCTAATGTCATAATACGTTCTGTCTGTTCAAACTCACTTTTAATTTGTTTAAGTTTTGTATCATTTCTCATAAATGGCTTAAAACTATTAAACTCTCGAAGTACGCTTAATAAGTATTGAACTGGTACTTCTTCATAGTACTGATATCCCATTATATTACAATAATCTAAAACCGCTTCATCGTTAAATGAAATACGCATTGTTTCCAATAATTCCACCCGCCATTTCTTGAGGCTAATCTCAGTTGTAATTGTACTTTAAAGAGTATCATCATTCAAGTGAATTTTTACTATGACTTATTACTCTAAATGTAGTCTTCTTCACTTAAATACGCATTATTATCTAGTATAACTTCCACATTAGGATGATTATACAAAACAGAAGCAGGTAAGTCTGTTGTAATGTCACCAGTTAGTAATCGTTTAATTGCTTCTGCTTTCTTCGGTCCATAAGCTAATAGAATAATACGTTTAGCTTTCATAATAGATTGAATACCCATAGAAATGGCTTGCTCTGGGACTTCTTCAATCGTTTCAAAGTATCTACTATTCGCTTCTATTGTAGACTCTGTTAAATCAACAATACTTGTCAAACTATCAAATGAAGTTCCTGGTTCATTGAAACCAATATGACCATTTTCTCCAATACCAAGAATTTGAACATCTATTGGTCCTTCTTGATCTAATAATGCTTCATAACGTTTTGTTTCTGCTTCTAAATCTTCTGCCGAACCGTTTGGTAAATGTATACGCGATTCGTTCCAAGATGGTAAATGATTAAAGAGCACGTCATGCATATATGTGTAGTAACTTTCTGGATGATCATAATCGATACCAATATATTCATCTAAATTAAATGTCGTGATTTCACTCAAATCAATTTCATTAATTCTAATCAGATTCACAAGTTGTTCGTATACACGAACCATCGTTCCACCAGTCGCTAATCCAAGCACACTTTTTTTATTTGAAATAATTTGCTTTAATAACTCATTCGCAACATAGTGACATGCTTCCTCTTTAGATCCTAAATTTATGATTTGCATAATTATCCCTCTATTTCTTTTATAAATCGTTTCGCTATTTCTAAAGGTCTCGTAATAGCTCCACCTACGACTGTACAATGTACACCTAATTCTGTTACACGTTTAAACATTTCAGGAGTAATAACGTTTCCTTCTGCGATTACTTTTGCGTTAACATTGTCTAATACATCTTTTAAAAATTGAAAATCATTTTCGTATAATACATGACCTTTTGTATATTCTGTATAACCTCTTAAAGTTGTACCAACATAGTCGAATCCTAATTTATCAGCCTGAATAGCTTCTTCTAAATCAGAGACATCTGCCATAATTTCAACGTTTGGTGCATGCTCTCTAATATATGAAACAAGTTCTTCAAGTGATTCTTTTGGTCTTTCTTGTTTAGTTGCATCTAACGCAATGACTTCACAACCACTTTCAATTAATTCATCGACTTCTTTTGAAGTTGCTGTGATAAATACCTTTGAACCTTCATAATCACGTTTTACAATTCCGATTACAGGTAAATCAATTTCTTCTTTAATAGCGATAATATCTTCTTTAGTATTCGCTCTAATACCTTTAGCACCTGCTTGAGATGCAGCTAATGCCATCTTACTCATGATAAAAGATGAATGTAATGGTTCATCCGGTAAAGCCTGACATGACACGATTAATCCTTGTGGTAACATTTATAAAAACACTCCTTATTGATTTTCTAATGCTTCTTCTACTTCATTTTTTATAGTCGTAACATGCGGACCATAAATGATTTGAATACCCGTTCCTTTTTTAACGATCCCTCTAGATTCTGTCGTCTTAATGAGATCTTCGTTAAACAAATGTTCATCATTAATCGTTACACGTAATCTTGTTGCGCAACAATCAACTGTATCTATGTTTTCTTTTCCACCTAAACCTTTAATAATTGTTTCGGCACGTTCACTTGCTTCAACAGTTTGCACAGCTTCACTATCTTCACGTCCTGGTGTCTTAAAGTTAAATTTCGTAATTAAAAATCTAAATGTTACATAGTATAAGAAGAACCAAACTATACCGATAGGAATGACTAATAAATAGTTCGTCTTACTATTCCCTTGTAACACACCGAAGAGGATATAATCAATGAATCCGCCACTAAAGGTTTGACCGACCGTGATGTTTAATATGTCAGCCATCATAAATGCTAAACCATCAAATATTGCATGGATAACATATAATACTGGTGCTATGAATAAGAAACTAAATTCAAGTGGTTCTGTAATACCTGTTAAGAATGATGTTAATGCTGCAGAAAGCATTAAGCCCCCTACTACTTTTTTCTTCTCTGGTTTAGCTGTGTGGTAAATTGCTAAAGCTGCACCAAGCAACCCGAACATCATTGTAATAAAACGACCAGACATGTATCTAGAAATACCTGAATAATAATGTGTTAAATCTGCATCTCCTAATTGTGCAAAGAAGATATTTTGAGTCCCTTGAATGATTTTCCCGTTAATTTCCATCGTACCACCAAGTGCAGTTTGCCAGAATGGTAAGTAGAATATATGGTGTAAGCCAAATGGCCCAAGCATACGTAATATAAATCCATAAATAAACGTCCCGATTACACCCGTTTTATTAACAAGACCACCCGCATTGAATATCCAACCTTGAATCGTTGGCCAAACAAAGAACAAAATAACACCTAGTACGATTGACGCAATTGACGTTACAATCGGTACGAATCTCGATCCACCAAAGAATCCTAAGAACGGTGGCAATGTGATTTTGTTATATTTATTGTGTAGCATGGCAGTCATAATACCGACGATAATCCCACCGAACACACCTGTTTCAACAGTTTGAATACCTAGTACCATACCTTGTCCTGCTTTAGCTAACTCTTCTGGTGCTGCAACATTATCCGTAATCGTTAATAATGCGTTCATCGTCGCATTCATAATTAAGAATCCTAACATTGCTGCTAAACCTGCTGTACCTTTATCACTTCTTGCTAAGCCTATCGCAACCCCGATTGCAAATAATACTGGTAAATTCGCAAAAACGATATTCCCCGCTGATGACATTAAAATAAATATATACTGTAATAAATCTACGTCTAAAATCGGATATGCTTTAATTGTATTTGGATTACTTAAAGCACCCCCGATACCTAATAACAACCCTGCTGCAGGTAAAATTGCTATAGGTAACATAAATGATTTCCCGAATTGCTGTGCTTTATCAAAAATTTTACTCATTCGAACACCTACCTCCCTATTTACCCTAAATATAACACCATGAAAATTATAGTCAACTTTATTATTTGTTTTGAAAAATATTTTCAATTATAATGTTATTTATTCTATAAATTGAGGTGTCCTTCATGAATTTTGAAAATCGTATTCAACAATTTTCATACCTTTTCACAAAGTCTGATGAAAAGATTGCTAGATTCATACTCGATCATCCAGTTGGCGATCATTTTTCAACAATTACTTCTTTAGCTTATGCAATTGGTGTATCAACTTCTAGCATTACAAGATTTAGTCATAAATTAAACTATCAACATTTTCAAGATATGAAGTTCAATATTCAACAAACTTATGAGAAGACGAATATTCAAAACGTTCCACTCATTAAAAGAATCCACGAATATCATCAAACGCTTATACAACAAACAGGTGAATTTATATCTAACGATAAAATTAATCAACTGATTGATATTTTGACCAATAGTCGACAAACGCTTTTTGCAGGTTTAGGAAGTTCTGGTTTAACAGCAACTGAGTTCTATTATCGAACGATGAGAATGGGCATAGCCGGAAGTTCTGTAACTGATGCGCATCAAATGAAAATTGGTGCATCTTTATTAAATACAAATGATGCGTTAATTGCTTTTTCTAATAGTGGCAAGACAGAAGAACTAATTAATGCTGCTAAAATTGCTAAATCTCAAGGGGCAACTGTTATTGCAATTACAAACTATGCTGGCAGTGAATTGACTGCTTATTCTGATATTGTAATTATGACCATTGATCAAACGAGAGTGAATGATAAACAATTTATTAACACACAAATTTCTGCACATTTCTTTATTGATGTTGTCAGTTATATGTTGTTAGAGCGACAAGATAATATGGATCTTTATCAGCATACAAGAGACGTCATACTTAAAGACAATAAATCATAACTTGTGAGCAGAATGTATATAAATTTACGCAAGAATTTAGTAGAATAGTAAAGTATATACTATGAGGAGTGAAAGGCATGGAATTAATTCAAATAGATCAAGTACAATCACTAATATCGGAATATGAAAATAAGCCAGTTTATCTCCATGTAGAAACAACAAATGGTGCTTATGCAAACCATTTTGATAGCAAAGTATTTAATGCTGGTACATTTTTAAGAAATATTCAAGTTACTTTTACACATGCACATTTAACGGGCGGTAATAAAGAACCTTATCGTGTTGGTTTAAAATTAGACAACAACGGTTGGGTTTATGTTCAAGGATTAACACATTATGAAGTAACTGAAAATAACGAACTATTAATAGCAGGACTAAATTATGAAGGACAACTTGCTGCAACTTTAGAAATTAGTAGCAATCCTTTCAAGGATTAAGAGGTGAATACAATGAATGACGAAAGACAAGTATTAGTTATTTTTCCACATCCAGACGACGAAGCATTTGGAACATCTGGTACATTAAGTAAGTTCGTGGACAATGGTACACCTGTAACTTACGCATGTTTAACGTTAGGACAGATGGGCCGTAACTTAGGTAACCCACCTTTTGCTACACGTGAATCTTTACCATATATAAGAGAACGTGAACTAGATGCAGCAGCTGAAGCGATCGGTATCACGGATTTAAGAAAAATGGGCTATAGAGATAAAACAATCGAATTTGAACCTAAAGATGAATTAGATAATATGGTAAAATCATTAATAGATGAACTTAACCCATCATTGATTATTTCATTTTATCCTGGTTATTCCGTTCACCCTGACCATGAAGCAACTGCAGAGTCAGTTGTAAGAACAGTCAGTCGTATGGAAGCATCTGCAAGACCTAAATTACAACTTGTGGCATTTAGTAATGACACATACAGCGATTTAGGAGAACCGGATATTAATATAGATATTACTGGATACGAAGAACGCAAGATGAAAGTCCTTAAAGCCCATGCGTCTCAAACAGGTCCAATGTTACAAAACCTTGCTTCAAATACTCAAGAAGGTGAAGCGGCTAAAGATATGTGGATGAAGACAGAACATTTCTGGACATATCATATTGAATAGATAGTGGAGGCAATGTGAATGACACAATTAGATTTATCAACACGTGAAGCGCGCTGGAAATATTTCGGTTCAGTTGATCCTATTAAAGGTACGAAACCAACTGAAAAAGAAAAGATGCCTGATTTACAAAGCTCTAAGAAAGATTTCCTGTTCGAAATTGAGCATGTTGGTATTAAGAACTTAATTTACCCTGTAAGAATTGATGATTTTCAAACAGTTGGAAACTTCGAATTTTCAACAAGTTTAAATCAAGACGAAAAAGGTATTAATATGAGCCGTATTATCGAAAGTGTTGAAAAACATTATGATAACGGTGTAAAACTAGATTTCGATCATCTAACAACATTATTAAATACACTACAAACTGCAATGATTCAAAATACTGCATCAGTAGATGTAACAGCAAAGTGGTTCTTTAACCGCTATAGCCCAGTTACAAACCAAAAGGCAGTCGGTCATGCAGATATTAGATATATCTTATCCGTTTCAGAAGATAAAATAACAAAGAAATCTTTAGGTATAGAAGTACCTGTAACAACGTTATGCCCATGTTCTAAAGAAATTAGTGAATACTCCGCTCATAATCAGCGTGGTATTATCACAGTCCTAATTGATTTGGATCCAGAAGTAAGTCTACCAGATAACTACAAAGATATTGTATTAGACGGTATGGAGGCTAACGCAAGTTCAATGTTATATCCAATCTTGAAACGAACTGACGAAAAAGCCGTAACAGAAAGAGCATATGAGAATCCAAGATTTGTAGAAGATTTAATTAGATTGGTAGCAGCTGATTTAGTAGAATTAGAATGGATTCAAGGATTTGAAATCGAATGCCGAAATGAAGAATCTATACATCAACACGACGCATTCGCAAGATTAAAATATACTAAGTAATTTAAATAGAGAACGGACCGACTTTTCTACGTCGGTCCGTTTTTTGGTTGTGGATGCGGGATGGCTATTGGTTGATCTTCATGAAAGCAGTACAGTCATATTTATCTAATGACAGTAACTCATTCTTTTCATAAAAATTGATAGTCTTTTCTGATGTGTCCGTCATTAATACAACTTGTCTGACATGATTAAATCGTTCTTTAATCATATTTAAAAGATTACTACCCATTCCGTTACCTTGATAATCAGGATCTATAAGAATATCTTGTACATATGCAATTGAATGATCATCGCTAATAACTCTAGTCAATCCAACTAATTGATCATTATCCCATACAGTTACAAAGTAACAAGTATTTTTTAATAGCACCGTCATATCTTCATTATTCTTTACATATACATCCCAACCGACACTTAAATATAACTTTTGTAAGTCCTCATTGCTAGGTATTCTCTTTATTGAATATTCCATGGTTATACCCCCTATTATTGCTTAATCATCAAGTTATCAAAAGTCCATATTATTATAATAAGGTAATTATACATTATTAAGAGGAGTTGTGATGTTATATAAGTTGGTATTCCGTTTTCGGGTCGATAAATTATTTTATCGACCCGGTAATCTCGTTTCTGGACCGATAATTTTCCGTATCGGTCCATATTTCCCACTCCCATCCCTACAATTCCACTATTCTCTATAAAGAAAAGAGCAACAGCCTAAGCTGTTGCTCTCCTCTTATTATGAATTTACTTCTTCTGTTTCAATCCATGGGTTATTTTGTATTAATTTTGTGATTTGTTCTGTAAATAATTTAACGCGTAATTTAATATCATCTACATCTACATAATATGTGCCCTCTTCTGTTTTACCATAGTCTGCATCTTGTGTTGAGATTTGGACTGGCACTGCAATACCTAATAAGTTTCTCATAATAATACGTAAATGTGATAATGGTTCTGTACTGCGCATACCACCACTATTACATATTAAGCCTACAGGTTTCATTTTAAATTGATCCATTGTTAAATGATCTAATGCATTTTTCAGTATACCTGAATATGAACCGTGATAATTTGGTGTACCGATAATAATTGCATCGGCGTCTTCAGCTTTCTCACGTAATTCATTTACATTATCTTTAACGCGTTCATCATTTAAATGCTTACCTGATACATCTAAAAACGGTATTTGTTTATCATATAAATCAAACAATGTTACTTCCGCACCTTGTTCTTCTAAATTACCTCGAACAAATTGTGCGAGTGCATGTGTATGTGAATATTGTTTAGCGCTACCTACAATAAGTAATACTTTCAATGTTGTCACCTCAAAATTTTAATGATTATCATTACCGACCATTATAACATACAAAAAAACTATGAATTCAAATTTATAGAAAAATCATTCTTTTGGACGATGTTTTAGCGGTCATAATCTTTGAGTGCATGTATAATCGCTTTACCTACACCACTATGTTCATTAGTGTCTGTAACATAATCTGCTATCTCTTTAACTTCGGGTGCACCATTTTCCATGGCAACTGCATATCCTGCTTTTTCTAACATAGAAACGTCATTTAAATTATCACCAATTGCCATTACATCTGACATTGGAATGTTTAATTGATTTGCTATTTCTTCTAAAGCAATACCTTTTTGAGCATCTGAATGCGTAATTTCGATATTCCCTCTTGATGAAGAAGATACAGCTAAACTTTTTGATTCTGAAATTTCAGCTTTAGCTCTATCAATTTTAGTTAAGTCACTCGCGAAGGCCAATATTTTCAAAATGATTTCGCCGGGTCTATTTTCGATTTCATCGTAACTATCGACAGTTTTTAAAGTACCGTTGTCAATTCTACTTTGAATGTTGGCACGAATTTTTTTAACATCTGCTTTTTGACCTGCTTTTTCAGCGATATCAACGTATATTTCTAAATCTTTTTCTGGGTCTTCTGTATATATACCGAAGTTTGTATATACTTGATAATAAATATCTTCTTTATTTAAGACGCCTGTAATTTTATTGATTAATGGACGCGTTAATTTAGATGTATGAACGATGTTGAATTCTTCATCTCTTACTTCTGCACCATTTAAACAAATATATGGTAATGTTAAATCTGTTTTTTCAATTGGACTGTTTGCTTCATAAAATGCTCTACCCGTAGCTATAACGACAGTTATCCCTTTAGATTGTGCATACTTTATTGCTTCATAATTTTCATTAGAAACTTCATGTGCACCGTTTAATAAAGTACCATCCATATCTGTTGCGATTAACTTAATCATGAAAGTAACCTCTTTTCTTTATATTCAACATAAATTTTAACAAATAACAGTAATAATCTCTATGAATCTGTATTATTCTGCTTAATTTGTTTTTTTAAAATCCTTTTTTCCTTAAAAAATGTTCGTAACATGTCACCACATTCTTGTTCGAGTACCCCTCTTTCAACTGTAGCTCGATGATTGAAGCGTTTATCTTCTATTAAATTCATTAAGCTACCACTACAACCGCCTTTTAAATCTGTCGCGCCGTATACGACATGAGGAATTCTACTCATAACAATAGCGCCTGAACACATAACACAAGGCTCTAACGTAGCATATAATGTTGTCTCTTCAAGACGCCATGTATTAAGGTACTTGGCCGCTTCTTGTATCGCAATCATTTCAGCGTGCGCTACAGGGCTTTGATCATGTTCTCTTAAATTATGTCCTCTGCCAATTACTTCATCTTTATAAACAATTATTGCGCCAATCGGTACTTCATCCATTGCCCAAGCTTTTTTTGCTTCTTCAATTGCAAGTTTCATATATTTTTCATGCACGCTACATTTCACTCCGTTTAATTTGTGATAGAATAAGTATGTCTATTTTAACATCTGGAGAGATATATATGAAAAAAACCTTTATCGCAATTGAAGGACCAATCGGCGTCGGCAAAAGCTCTTTAACGAAAAAGCTTGCTGAAGCGCTCCATTACAATGAAGAATTTGAAATTGTTGATGAGAATCCATATTTAAGTGATTTTTATGACGATATTTCTAAATGGAGCTTTCAAACCGAAATGTTCTTCTTGTGTCATCGTTACAAACAGTTAACCGATTTAGAAAATATTAACGGTATTGTGAGCGACTATCATATCTTTAAAAATAAGATTTTCGCTAAAAACACATTAAATGAAACTGAATTTGATAAATTTAGTAGAATTTATGATATCTTAACTGAAGATATTCGCATGCCTGACCAAATTATCTTTCTCGATGCATCCCTCGAAGTACTTCAACAACGAATTGCCCATCGAAATAGATCATACGAAACTCAAATTGAAAATAATTATTTAGCTCAACTTAAACGTGACTATAACCAATTTTATGAAGAAGTAAAAAATGAAATTGATGCGATTCAAATTGATACTTCTCATTTAGATTTCGTGAATAACACCGCAGATTATCAACAAGTCTTAAACTTATTACAACCTTTGATTGGAGAGATTATACATGACAAGTAAAGTCATACCAAATGATGCTATCATCACAATTGCTGGTACTGTTGGTGTTGGAAAATCATCTTTAACACAAGCACTTAGCGAACGACTAAACTTCAAGACTTCTTTTGAGAAAGTCGATAACAACCCTTATTTAGAAAAATTTTATCACGACTTTGAACGTTGGAGCTTTCATCTACAAATTTACTTTTTAGCAGAACGCTTTAAAGAACAAAAAAGAATGTTCGAATATGGTGGCGGATTTATTCAAGACCGTTCAATATATGAAGACGTTGATATATTTGCTAAAATGCACGAAGAACAAGGCACAATGACTGAAGAAGATTATGCGACGTATAGAGAATTATTTGAAGCAATGGTTATGACGCCTTACTTTCCTAAACCAGACGCATTAATCTATTTAGAATGTGACTATAATGACGTCATTCAACGTATCCAAAGACGTGGACGTCAAATGGAAATCGAAACAGATGAAGCATACTGGAAAAAATTATTCTCACGTTATGATAATTGGATTAATAATTTTACAGAATGTCCAGTTGTACGTGTAAATATTAACGACTATGACTTATACAAAGATCCAGATTCCATTAACCATATTATAGATAAAATTGCGCATGTCATTGAGACACACCGTTCAATCGATACACGCGTAAAATAATAAAAAGGCCATAAACATGCTGATATAAGCATATATATGGCCTTTTAAAGTATTTTTATTTTAATTTTAGAGTAAACGCATTAATTGCTACAATCACTGTACTTAGAGACATTAATATTGCCCCAACTGCTGGTGATAATATAATACCAATTGAAGCTAAAATACCAGCAGCTAAAGGAACAGCAAGTATATTATATCCTGTTCCCCACCATAAATTCTGTATCATTTTTCTCATTGTATTTTTAGATAGAGAAAGAAAATTAATAATATCTAGTGGATTACTTTTAACTAATATTATATCACCAGATTCAATAGCGACATCTGTTCCAGCACCAATCGCTACCCCTATATCTGCTCTAATAAGACTAGGTGCATCATTAATTCCATCTCCAACCATCATAACTTTACGTTCTTTACTTTGATAATCTTGGATAATTTTTTCTTTATCTTCTGGCATCAACTGAGCATGTATGTGATTTATTCCTAATTCTTTAGCTACAGATTGTGCAACTTCATTATTATCCCCTGTCAACATGACAGGTATTATATTTTTGTTCACTAATTGCTTTACCATTTTTTTAGAACTTTCTTTAATTCTATCACCTTGCGCGATAATGCCAATAACGTCATTTTCATCAATTAAATAACTGATAGAATTGCCTTCTTTAGCTAATTTGATAAATAGTTCTTTATCATATTTATAATTGTATTTATCAAGATAAGTGACATTAGTTATTTTAAAGTTTTTATTACCAATTTGACCTTCTAATCCGACTCCTGGAATATTATTTACATTAAATGCTTGAGGTAATTTTAAATCTTTACTGTTTGCAAACTCAGTAATACCTACAGCTAAAGGATGGTTAGATGAATTCTCTAAAGCAGCAAATAGGCTTAAAATTTCATTACCATTATAATGATCTACAAAACTTTCATAATGATTTACTGTAAAGACACCTTCAGTTAATGTACCAGTTTTATCCATCATCACATAATCTAGATTTTGAGCTATTTCTACAACTTCTCTATTTTTGATAATAAGACCATTATGTGCTCCAATTGATGTTGATCGAGCAGTAACTAATGGTATAGCTAAACCAAGAGCATGAGGACAAGCTATAACTAAAACCGTAACTAATCTTTCTAAAGCGAAATCAATATCATTTCCTAAAATCATCCACACTATAAATGCTATTAAACCAACTGTTATTGCAAAATAGAATAAATAACCAGCAACTTTGTCAGATAACAACTCTGCTCTTGATTTGTCTTGTTGTGCTTGACTAACAAGGTTCATTACCTGAGAAAGGTACCCATCCTTTCCTGTAGCAGTTACTTTAATTTGTATTGTTCCAGAACCATTTATAGAACCACCAATTACTAAATCATCATTTGATTTTTGAACTTTTTTTGATTCACCTGTAACTAAAGATTCATCAACAGATGTTTCACCTTTAATAAGTACCCCATCGGTCGGTATACTCTCACCAGCTTTTACTTCAACGATATCTTCAATATTAATTTCAGATATTTTAACTTTTTGACGCTCACCATCACTAGTTATTTTAATTGCATTGTTAGGTAATAACTCTGCCATTTTTTTGAGTGCATTACCTGCATTACCTACTGCATTCATTTCAATCCAATGTCCTAGTAACATAATTAAAATAAGTGTTGCTAATTCCCAAAAGAAATCCATTGTATGCATTTCTGTATGCGTAAAATGATTTAAATAGAAAGCATACAAGCTATATACATATGCAACTGTAATCCCTAAAGCAACTAATGTCATCATTCCAGGTTTTTTGATTTTTATTTCATCTTTTGCTCCTGCTAAGAATGGTTGTCCACCATAAAAGAATAATATTGTTGCTAATATAAGAACAATCCAATCTGAACCAGTAAAAGTAAATTGAAAAGGTAACTTAAACCCCATCATAGGTGATAGAATTATAATCGGTATTGCAAAAATAAGAGATATAAAGAATTTTTGCTTAAAGTTACCATGATGATCATGACCTTCGTGACTATGATATTCATTATGATTCATATGATTTTTATGTTCTTCATGACCTTTATGATTATGATGTTCATGGTGATTCATATGACTTTTCTTATTTGTATCCATTTAAAGAGCTCCTTTCTTTATACTATCCTTTATCTAATTCATCGCTAGTCATCCACTTATGATTTTTAACTTTTTTTCCATCTTCTGTAGATTTATAATCAACAACATATACATCAGTTTGATAAACTTTTTCAATTTTAGCTTTTGCGCCTTTCATCCCTGCCATATGATTAGCATTTAATTTGACGCTATCACCTTTTTTATAACCATTTTTAGGTGCTTTATCAACTTCCTCATTAACAACCCATTTATGGTTTTTAATTCGTTTATCACCATTTGTAGGCTCATAACTCACAACATAAGCATAGGTATCATATACGCCTTTAACAGTACCTTTAGCATTTTTCATACCCGGCATGTGATCACTTTTAATAGTTATATTGTCACCTTTTTTAAATTTACTACTTTTTGAAACATTCATACCTTTAGGAATTTTATTGTCTTCACTATCATGTGTCATATGTTCATTGTGTTCATTATTATCACCATTGGAACATGCTCCTAAAACAAGACTAGAAGATAACAAAATAAATCCGGCTTGTTTAATCATCCGTTCTCCCTCCAAATTCAGTATCTTGTATTTTTATAATTTTGTTTGAGTGCTAATGAAATTTTAAATCATATTTTTACCTATATTTTTAATTGAAGGCACATCAATCGATGCGCCTTTTCTATTTACATTTCAACTTCATAACCTTGATTTTCGATTGCTTCTTTAAATCCATTAAAATTCACTTTATTTTCATCAAAATTTATTTCAACTTCTCCTTTAGATAAGTTCACTACTGAAGAATTAACACCATCTAATTCATTAAGCGCATTTTCTATAGATTGTTTACAATGTCCACAACTCATGCCATGTACTTTAATAAATTCTTTATTCATTGATTTCACCTCCTTTTATTAATACCTCTATTTAAATATTATGAAAAAATTTTCAGCTCATTATACCCTATAGGGGTATAAAATTTTTTAAAAAATAAAATCAAATATGATTCACTGTTATAATATACCCCCTATAGGTATATGTCAAATGTTATTACTCTTAAATTTTAAATGTTCTTTGTTAATCCTTTTTATACGCGCGTGAAATAATAAAAAGGCCATAAACATACTGATATAAGCTTATTTATGGCCTTTTATTTTATTTACTCCATTCCGCTTCTTGTGCGTAAAATTCATTAATATCTTGATAAATAAAGTCTGCATCTGATAACTCTTCTTTATTACCCGTACCACTCAGAACGCCAATAACTTTCTTGAAGTGTGCATTCTTACCCATTCGTATGTCTGTTGGTGTATCGCCTATAATCACAATTTCGTCTGGTGATGCGTTCCATTTTTCATAAAATTCTTCTACCATTTTAGGATTTGGCTTTTGATAACCGTTAATAGATGCTGCTATTTTTTCATCTATTAAATGACCTACACCTGCATCTTGAATAAATCGATTTGTCCCGTCGATATCATCACTTGTTATAATTGCGATTTGGTATGATTTCTCTTTAAATGCTGTTAATGTTTCTACCATTCCTTCTATAACGATGGTTTCTGGCTCGTACTCTTCGATTAAATCTTTGCTTAATTGTACTGTCCAGTCTTCAATTTCTTTTGGATCAGCATTTTCTGCAAATTTTGCAAACACACGTACGATATCAGCTAATGTTCCTGATGCTAATATACCACTTGATAGAAATTGTCCATCTACATATCCTAACGCTTCTTGTAATGCTTGTTGTTGCTCTATATGATATTTCTCAACAAAGGAATCAATCATCACAAGGGATATTTCAGACCATGTTTCATCAAACTTAAGCAATGTCCCATCTTTATCAAATAACAACCATTTAATCATCACTTTACTCCTTTAAAAAAGAGCCTGCTACAGATACTGTCTCAGACTCTCTTCTTATTATTGAATTTATTTACACAATTTCAATGTGGCTTTCTTGTCCTACAACAACTCTCCAACCATATTTATCTTCTTTCTTACCTGTTTGGATTGCTGTATATTCATCAAATAACGTTTGAGTAACCGGACCGATTTCATTATTATTAATTGTTATTTCAGCTTCTTCGTATTTTAGGAATCCTACTGGAGAAATAACTGCTGCAGTTCCTGTCCCGAAAATTTCTGTTAAACGACCGTCATGATGGGCATTTATAATATCATCAATAGATAATCGTTTCTCTTCAGTTTCATAACCTAACTCTCTAGCAAGTTCGAGAACTGTTTTACGCGTAATACCTGGTAAAATACTACCATTCAACTCAGGTGTTACAACTTTACCATCGATGACGAAGAATATATTCATACTTCCGACTTCTTCGATGTATTTTTGTTCAACGCCGTCTAACCATAATACTTGATCAAATCCAAGTTCATTAGCACGTGTTTGCGCAATTAAACTTGCTGCGTAGTTACCACCACATTTAGCAAATCCAACGCCACCTCTTACAGCACGTACATATTCATCTTCAACATATATACTTGTTGGTTTCATTTGATCATCACCGTAATAAGCGCCTACTGGAGAAAGTATTACTAAAAATTCGTAGTCCGTAGAAGAACGCACACCTAAGTATGGTTCAGTTGCATATACAAATGGTCTAACATATAAAGATTGTCCTTCTCCACTAGGGATCCAATCGCGCTCTAAATCAATAAGTTGAATTAAACCGTTCAACACTTTTTCTTCATCGATTTGAGGCATTTCAAGTCTTTTTAAAGATAAATTAATTCGCTTGAAATTTTGGTCAGGTCTGAATAACGTAACTTCATCACCATCTTTATATGCTTTCATTCCTTCGAACACTGTTTGTCCATAATGAAGACCTTGTGCACTTGGTGACAACGTAATCGGCCCATATGGAATTATTTTAGGCTCTGACCAGCCTTCACCCTGTTTATATGACATAGATAGCATATAATCAGTAAAGATTTCGCCAAAGACCAAATTTGAAAAATCCGGTTTCTCTTTAAGCTGTTCACGCTTTTCTACGTAAAATGTTTCTGTCATAATGATTCCTCCTAGGCTAATTAATAATTAATGTTATCAAGTATATCAGTCATAGAGGCGTTATTCAATGAATTTTTGGAAAATTTAAAAAATATACACAATAAAATTACTGTTTAGCTAAATTATCTTTTTCTTCAATGGCTTTAAGCATTAATGATGTCATTTTTTCTAAATCATAAGCTGGTGAGAAATCCCACTCTTCTTTAGCACAAGTTGAATCAATTGAATTTGGCCAGCTATCAGCAATTGCTTGTCTTTCTGGATCCACATCATAACCTAATTCGAAATCAGGCATATGTTTTTGGATAGCAGCTTTAATCGTCTCAGGATCAACACTCATTGCGCTCACATTGTATGCATTACGGTTAATTAATCGTGAACTATCCGCTTCCATCAATTTAATAATTGCATCAATAGCATCATCCATGAACATCATATCCATAAATGTACCTTTATCTATATAGCTATCGTATCTTCCTTCTCTGATAGCTTTGAAATAAATTTCCACTGCATAATCAGTTGTACCGCCACCTGGTTCTTTAACGTAAGAGATTAACCCAGGAAATCTCATACTTCTAGTATCTACACCAAATTTCGTGTAGTAATAGTCACATAATAATTCCCCGGCTACTTTGTTTACACCATACATTGAAGTTGGTCTTTGAATTGTAACTTGAGGTGTCATATCTTTAGGTGTATTTGGTCCAAACGCACCGATTGAACTTGGTGTGAAGAATTGCATATCGAATTCACGTGCTATTTCAAGTGCATTTACTAATCCACCCATATTTAAATTCCAAGCGAATAGTGGATTCTTTTCAGCAGTTGCTGAAAGTAATGCTGCCATATGCATTAAAGTATCTGCATTGAAATTTTTAACTAATTCATGAAATCTTTCTTGATCTGTAACATCTAAAATTTCAAATGGTCCATTATTAATTTCGCTGTCACTTTCTGGTTCTCTAATATCAGTCGCTAATACATTTTCATTACCATATTTATTTCTTAGCTTTATAACTAATTCTGTCCCTATTTGTCCTAACGCCCCAGTGATTATTATCTTTTTCATTTTAAATCCTCCTGTATTGTTGAAATGTTCATTTGTACGCTCAATAAAGACAAAAGCGCTTTCTTCAATGATATTTTACTATATTTTTACCATTTTGTATACTTCAGAAGTACATACTATAGATAAATAAAGTTACCTTATACAAAAAACAATCGTATTGTAATACATAAGTCGAGAATAAAATGTTAGTTTCGGTACATTTCGTTACAAAAATATGGAGATTTGTTACTAACGGCATCCTTAATTACAAAAGTACGAAGATTTGTTACTAACAGCACCCTTAATTACAAAAGTACGGAGATTTGTTACTAACGGCACCTTTAATTACAAAACCCGCAAGTTCTGTTACAAACAGTCGCCTCAATCGTTATAAATTAAAAGCGCATGGGACGTATTCATTTGTCCCATGCGCTAGATGAAATATTAATTATAGTAATCCTAATTCTTTACCGATTTTTTCATAAATATCAATTGCTTGATCTAGTTGCTCTTTAGTATGAGCGGCTGTTGGCATATTTCTTACACGGCCAGTGCCTCTTGGAACTGTTGGGAATACGATTGCTTTCGCATACACACCTTCGTCCATTAATCTCTTACTAAATGTTTGAGCTTTTTTCTCTTCACCGATAATTACAGGTGTAATTGGTGTTTCTGAATGACCGATATCAAAGCCTTTTGCTTTTAAGCCTTCTTTTAAGTAATTAGCATTATCCCATAATTTATCATGTAATTCTGTAGAAGCCATTAATTTTTTCACTGATTCTGTAATAGCTTTAGTATCTCCAGGTGCTAATGAAGTTGAGAATAAGAATGGTCTTGAAGCAACTTTTAACCAGTCTATTAAACCTTTAGTACCAGCTACATAACCACCTACAACACCAATTGCTTTTGAAAGTGTTCCGATTTGGAAATCAATTTTGTCTTGAAGTCCGAAATGTTTAACTGTTCCTGCACCTTTACCCATTACACCAGAACCATGCGCGTCATCAACATATGTGATTAAACCAAATTCTTCAGCAATTTCTACAATTTCAGGTAATTTCGCTACGTCTCCATCCATTGAGAATACGCCATCTGTAATGTACATAACTTTATTATATTGACCTGATTCAACCGCTTCTTTAGCTTTCGCTCTTAAATCATCCATATCTGAATGATTAACACGAATAATTTTCGCTTTAGATAAACGACAACCATCAATAATTGAAGCATGGTTTAACTCATCAGATAAGATTGCATCATTTTTATTCATAACAGCTGAGATGGCAGCCATGTTACAGTTAAAGCCTGATTGATATGCGATTGCACTTTCAGTACCTTTGAACTGAGCTAAAGTTTCTTCAAGTTCTCTATGCAAGTCTAACGTACCATTAATTGTACGTACTGCCCCCGCACCTACACCGTGAGAATCTATCGCATCTTTAGCAGCTTTCTTTAAATCTTCATCTGTTGCTAATCCAAGATAGTTATTTGAAGATAAGTTAATGTAACTTTTACCTCCAATTGTGATCTCAGCACCATTTGCACCTTCAACGACATCAATCTCGTTATATAGGCCATTATCTTTTAATTCATTTAGATTTGTTTGTAAGAATGAATCTAATGTTTGTACCATTTAAACCTTCTCCTTTAGCACTTTTTCTCAATCATAACACATCAAAATCAAAGAATTAAGCGTTATCATCTTAAATTGAATTGTTTAAATTTTCTATAAATTTTGCTACAATTATCATATTATATTTTTAAAGAACTGAAAGAAGGTTTATTAATGGTTAATTGGAAAGAAAAAGTAGATAAAAAATTCGATCGACTTGTAGACATCAGAAGACATATGCACAAAAATCCTGAACTATCCTATCATGAGGAGAAAACTCATGATTTTATTTTATCTGAATTAAAGAAATTAGATAAATTAGAGATTAAAGCGCCAGTCGGGGAACGTGGCATTGTCGCTAAATTAAAAGGGAACGAACCTGGTCAAACGATCGCATTTCGCGCAGACTTTGATGCTTTACCTATTCAAGATGAAAAAGACGTACCTTATAAATCGACTGTGGATGGTGTTATGCATGCATGTGGTCATGACGGTCATACCGCTACACTCTTAACATTCTGTGAAATACTGCATGAACATCAACATTTGCTTAAAGGGGATGTTGTTTTTATTTTTCAATATGCAGAAGAATTAAGTCCTGGCGGTGCTAGCCCAATGGTTGATGATGGTGCATTAGAAGGTGTCGATAAAGTTTATGGAAACCATTTTTGGAGCGGTCATGAAACATCTTCAATTAAGACACGTCCTAATGAAATGATGGCATCACCTGACTACTTTGAAGTAACCATTCAAGGTAAAGGTGGTCACGGCGCTAAACCTCATACATCAATCGATCCAATTGTAATCGTTGCAGACTATATTTCTAGCATCCAAAAAATTATTTCTCGAAATATAGATCCAATTGATAGAGGCGTTATTACAGTTGGGAAAGTAGATGCGGGTACTGCTTTTAATGTTATAAGTGATACAGCTACTTTAGCGGGTACAGTTAGAACGTTTAAACCAGAAGTTAAAGATACAATAGAAGCTGAGCTTGAACGTATTTTAAAAGGGATTTGTTTAGCAAATAACGCGACTTATGACTTTGAATACCGTAGAGGTTATCCTACAGTCATCAACCACAAAGAACAATATGAAGTGGTTAAAGAAGCTGCTGAGCGCTTAGATTTAACTTATGAAGACATCCCTCCTATGATGATTGGTGAAGATTTCTCATACTACTTACTTAATCGTCCAGGTTGTTTCTTCCTAACAGGTAGCGGTAATGAAGATAAAGGCTCAACTGCCCCTCATCATCATCCTATGTTTGATTTAGACGAAGAAGCGATGAAGACGACGACACAAATGTTTATTCAAGTACTTGAGATAGAAGGTGTTCTATAAGAATGAAAAATATTTTATTACAAAAAGTTGAAGACTATTATGATGAAATGATTGAAATCAGAAGATATTTACATATGAATCCGGAATTATCTTTTGAAGAAGTGAAGACACCTGCTTATATTGCACATTACTTAAGAGAATTAGGTATTGACGTTCGTGAAGGAGTCGGAGGACGTGGTGTTGTAGGTACATTAAATAAAGATAAAGAAGGTCCTACATTAGCGATTAGAGCTGATTTTGATGCATTACCTATCCAAGATGAAAAGGAAGTACCTTACAAGTCAACTGTTGATGGCGTCATGCATGCTTGTGGTCACGATGCCCATACGGCTGTATTGCTAATGACTGCGAAAATTTTATCCGAACATAAAGATGAAATTACTGGCCGTGTCGTCTTTATTCATCAACATGCTGAAGAAGTCGATCCTGGTGGTGCCATTCAAATGATTGCTGATGGGTGTTTAACAGGTGTTGATGCGATTATCGGACAACATGTATCTAGTCATTTAGATGTTGGTAAAATCGGCTATAAATACGGTACAACGACAGGTATCCCAGATGATTTTTGGATTACTTTGAAAGGTAGAGGTGGACATGCTGCACATCCTGATCAATTGATTGATCCACTCGCTGCAGGTATACAACTATGTAACGATTTACAATACATTGTTTCACGTAAAACAAGTGCACTCTCTCCTGCCGTTTTGTCCATTACAATGTTTAATGCTGGAGAAACGAATAATGTCATACCAGATACATGTAAAATTGGTGGAACGATTAGAACTTTCGATTCAGACACGCAGACAAGTGTCATAGAAGGCTTTAAAAAAGTATTAGAAGGCATTGCGACTTCTACTGACGTTACTTACGACTTGAAATATAGTAAAGGGTATCCTCCTGTAATAAACACAGAACGTGAAACTGATCTTATATTAGAAGCGACTAAAGAGATTGATAGCGTTGAAGAACTCGTAGAATTAGAAGCAAGTCTAGGTGGAGAAGATTTTTCTTATTACCAACAGCGTGTTCCTGGTGCATTTTTCTATACAGGCACGAGAAACGAGCATTTCAAAGCTGACTTTCCTCATCACCATCCAAAGTTTGATATTGATGAGCAAGGCTTAATAAACGCTGTACGCATCTTCTTACTCACAACATTTAAGTTTATGGAAAGGAATGATATTCATGACATTAACGACTGAAGTTAATCAATATATGGATGAATTAATAGAAATTAGAAGACATTTACATCAGCATCCGGAACTTTCATTTCAAGAAGAAAATACAAAGAAATACATAGCTGATTATCTTGAAGACCTTGGAATTGAAGTAAAAAAAGATGTCGGTGGTAATGGCTTATTAGGTTATATATATGGCGGACACGATGGCCCAACGATTGCATTAAGAGCTGACTTTGATGCATTGCCTATTCAAGACGAGAAAGATGTACCTTATAAGTCTAAAGTCGATGGTGTGATGCATGCTTGTGGTCATGATGCGCATACAGCAAGTTTACTCATCACTGCAAAAATACTTAAAAAGCACGAGCAAGATATTCATGGAAATGTCGTATTAATCCATCAACACGCTGAAGAGTCACTGCCTGGTGGCGCTAAATCGATGGTAGAAGCCGGTGCACTCGATGGTGTGGATTATGTCTTCGGAACACATACAGCAAGTCATATTAACGCGAATAAAGTTGGATTTTGTTCAGGACCAGCATATGCTGCAGCTGATTCATTTGAAATTGATATACAAGGATTAGGTGGACATGGTGCTATGCCACAACTAGCTAAAGATCCTATCGTTGCTGCATCTTCATTGATTGTCCAAGCACAAAGTATCGTTTCAAGAACAGTTGATCCTTTAGAATCGGCTGTCGTAACGTTCGGCACATTTAAAGGTGGTAATGCGTTCAATGTTATCGCGGATAAAGTTCAATTATCTGGAACAATTAGAACATATTTACCATACGTTAAAGATCAAATTAAAGAACGTTTGAACGGCATATTAAACGGTATCGAATCAAGCTATGGTGTTAAATGCCACTTGAAATATCACGACGGTTATCCGCCTGTAGTAAATCATGAGAAAGAAACAGAATGGGCTAAAAAACTTGCATCAGAAATTGATTCAGTTGATGAAGCATTCGATTTCCCTCCTTCTTTAGGTGGCGAAGATGTTGGTTATTTCTTACAACATGTTCCAGGAACATATTTCTTTACTGGTGTAGGTAACGAAGCACTTAAAGCGACTTATCCGCATCACCATCCAAAATTCGATTTAGATGAACAAGCATTACAAAATAGCGTCAAATTATTCTTATCTATTATTGAACATAGTGATGAATTAGAAAAATAAACCATAAAAAAAGCCGAGACAACTTAATGTCTCGGCTTTAAATTTGTTTAATCAAGTTTGTTCAATATCGAATTAAGCTTCGATGATTGTAACAACGCCTGATCCAACTGTACGTCCACCTTCACGGATTGAGAAACGAGTACCGTCTTCAATAGCGATTGGTGAAATTAATTCAACGTCCATTTCAACGTTGTCGCCAGGCATAACCATTTCAGTACCTTCTGGTAAGTTAACTACACCAGTTACGTCAGTAGTACGGAAATAGAATTGTGGGCGGTAGTTTGTGAAGAATGGAGTATGACGTCCACCTTCGTCTTTAGATAATACATAAACTTCAGCTTTGAATTTAGTGTGAGGTGTGATTGAACCTGGTTTAGCTAATACTTGACCACGGTTAACGTCTTCACGAGCAACACCACGTAATAATGCACCGATGTTATCTCCAGCTTCAGCGAAGTCTAATAATTTACGGAACATTTCAACACCAGTTACAGTTGTTTTAGAAGATTCTTCAGTTAAACCGATGATTTCAACTTCTTCACCAACAGTGATTTGACCACGTTCAACACGGCCTGTAGCAACAGTACCACGACCAGTGATTGAGAATACGTCCTCAACTGGCATCATGAATGGTTTGTCAGAATCACGTTCTGGAGTTGGAATGTAAGTATCTACAGCTTCCATTAATTCTAAGATTTTTTCTTCGTATTGAGCATCGCCTTCTAAAGCTTTTAATGCTGAACCAGCGATTACAGGTACATCGTCACCTGGGAAGTCATATTCGCTTAATAAGTCACGAACTTCCATTTCTACTAATTCTAATAATTCTTCATCGTCAACCATGTCAACTTTGTTTAAGAATACTACTAATGCTGGTACACCAACGTTACGTGATAAAAGAATGTGTTCACGAGTTTGTGGCATTGGACCGTCAGCAGCAGATACTACTAAGATACCGCCGTCCATTTGAGCAGCACCAGTGATCATGTTTTTAACATAGTCAGCGTGTCCTGGGCAGTCAACGTGCGCATAGTGACGTTTTTCAGTTTCGTATTCGATATGTGAAGTATTGATTGTAATACCACGTTCTTTTTCTTCTGGAGCGTTATCGATTTGGTCGTAAGAACGAGCTTCTCCGTCACCAGAACGTTTTGCTAATACAGTTGCGATAGCAGCTGTTAAAGTAGTTTTACCATGGTCAACGTGACCGATAGTACCAATATTGGCATGTGTTTTTGAGCGATCAAATTTTTCTTTAGCCATTATGAAATCTCTCCTATTCATATTAAAAATTATTTTTATTTAAGCCTCATGATGGTTACTCACCATCATGAGGATAACCTATAGTTAATTTATAAATCATTTTGATGAAAAAATCAATTTATTAAAGCGAATGTATTATTCACCTTTGTTTTTCTTGATAATTTCTTCAGAAATTGATTTAGGAACTTCTTCGTAGTGGTCAAATACCATAGTATAAGTACCACGACCTTGAGTGTTAGAACGTAAGTTTGTAGCGTAACCGAACATTTCTGAAAGTGGAACAAATGCACGAACAACTTGAGCGTTACCGCGTGCTTCCATACCTTCAACACGTCCTCGACGACTTGTTACGTCACCCATGATGTCTCCCATGTATTCTTCAGGCATAACGATTTCAACTTTCATCATTGGCTCTAAGATTACAGGGTTACATTTTTTAGCTGCTTCTTTAAGTGCTAATGACGCAGCAACTTTGAAGGCCATTTCAGATGAATCGACATCATGATATGAACCATCATATAGTTTAGCTTTAACGTCAACTAATGGATATCCAGCTAATACACCGTTTTCCATAGCATCTTTAAGACCAGCTTCAACTGATGGAATGTATTCACGAGGAACTACACCACCGACGATAGCGTTTTCGAATTCGAAGCCGCCACCTTGTTCGTTAGGTGTGAATTCAATATGAACATCACCATATTGTCCACGTCCACCTGATTGACGAGAGAATTTACCTTGAACTTGTGCAGATTCTTTGAACGTTTCACGGTAAGATACCATTGGAGCACCAACAGTACATTCTACTTTGAATTCACGTTTCATACGGTCTACTAAGATATCAAGATGTAATTCACCCATACCACCGATGATAACTTGTCCAGTTTCATGGTCAGTGTGTGCATGGAATGTTGGATCTTCTTCTTGTAATTTAACTAATGCGTTAGTCATTTTATCTTGGTCAGCTTTAGATTTAGGCTCAACAGATAAGTGAATAACAGGTTCTGGGAATTCCATAGATTCTAAGATAATGTTATCTTTTTCATCACATAAAGTATCACCAGTACCAGTATCTTTAAGACCAACAGCACCTGCAATATCACCAGAATATACAGTAGAAATCTCTTCACGAGAGTTAGCGTGCATTTGTAGGATACGACCTACACGTTCACGTTTACCTTTAGTAGAGTTTCTTACGTATGAACCAGATTCCATTGTACCTGAATAAACACGGAAGAATGTTAATTTACCTACGAATGGGTCAGTCATAACTTTAAACGCTAATGCAGCGAATGGCGCTGAGTCATCAGGTCTAGCAATTACTTCTTCGTCTTCGTTATCAGCTCTATGTCCGATAATTGGTTTAACATCTAATGGTGATGGTAAGTAGTCAATAACAGCGTTCAACATTAATTGAACACCTTTGTTTTTGAATGCTGTACCACATAATACTGGGTAGAATTCAACGTCACAAGTAGCTTGACGGATAGCCGCTTTAAGCTCATCAATTGTGATTTCTTCTCCACCTAAGTATTTTTCCATTAAATCGTCATTTGATTCAGCAACAGCTTCAATTAAAGCTTCACGAGCTTCTTCAGCTTGTTGTTTGTGAGATTCTGGGATCTCAATTTCGTCAATTTCAGTACCTAAGTCATTAGTGTATTGGAAACATTTCATTTCTACTAAGTCAATAATAGCGTTGAAATCGTCTTCCGCACCAATTGGTAACTGAATTGGGTGAGCATTTGCTTGTAAACGCTCATGTAGTGTACCAACTGAATATTCAAAGTTAGCACCCATTTTGTCCATTTTATTAATGAATACAATACGAGGTACTCCGTAAGTTGTAGCTTGACGCCAAACTGTTTCAGTTTGAGGTTCAACACCTGATTGCGCATCAAGAACAGTTACAGCACCATCAAGTACACGTAATGAACGTTCAACTTCAACTGTGAAGTCTACGTGTCCTGGTGTATCGATGATGTTTACACGGTGACCATCCCATTGTGCAGTAGTCGCAGCAGAAGTGATTGTAATACCACGCTCTTGCTCTTGTTCCATCCAGTCCATTTGTGAAGCACCTTCATGTGTTTCACCAATTTTATGGATACGGCCTGTGTAATAAAGAATACGTTCAGTAGTAGTAGTTTTACCAGCATCGATGTGAGCCATGATACCGATATTACGAGTGTTTTTCAAAGAAAAATCTCTTGCCATAGTATTCTTACTCCTTCCAAAACATTGGATATTTGGTTGTTGTTTATATAGATACTTTGATACCCTAAGTGTTTAAAAAACTATAGATGACCTATAAATAAGCCTCTTTATAATTTTAACGCTTAGGGTTCTAAGTTCTATCTTACCAACGGTAATGAGCAAACGCTTTGTTAGCTTCTGCCATTTTGTGAGTGTCTTCACGTTTCTTAACAGCACCACCAGTGTTATTGGCAGCATCTAAGATTTCATTAGCTAAACGCTCTTCCATAGTTTTTTCACCACGAAGACGCGCGTAGTTAACTAACCAACGTAAACCTAAAGTAGTACGACGTTCTGGACGTACTTCTACAGGTACTTGATAGTTTGAACCACCTACACGGCGAGCTTTAACTTCAAGTACAGGCATGATGTTGTTGATAGCTTCATCGAATACTTCCATAGCATCTTTACCTGAACGTTCTTGAACAAGTTCGAATGCAGAATAAAGAATTCTTTGAGCAGTACCACGTTTACCATCAAGCATGATTTTGTTGATTAATTTTGTTACTAATTTAGAGTTGTGAATTGGATCTGGTAAAACATCTCTTTTTGCAACTGGACCTTTACGAGGCATAATCGTAATCCTCCTTCCTCATTATAAAGTTTAATTGATTTATCGTCATTTAAAAAACTGTTATTTACAGAAATTTAATGTCAAATTATTTTTTAGCAGCTTTAGGTTTTTTAGCACCATAAAGTGAACGGCTTTGCATACGACCGTCAACACCAGAAGTGTCTAAAGCACCACGTACGATATGGTAACGCACACCAGGTAAGTCTTTTACACGTCCACCACGAATAAGTACAACACTGTGTTCTTGTAAGTTGTGGCCAATACCAGGGATATACGCGTTTACTTCGATGTTGTTTGATAAACGAACACGAGCATATTTACGTAACGCTGAGTTAGGTTTTTTAGGTGTCATAGTTCCTACACGAGTACATACACCACGTTTTTGAGGAGAGTATACAGTAGTCATTTTTTTCTTCATGCTATTGTAACCTCTGTTTAATGCAGGTGCAGTTGATTTTTGTGTTTTGCTAGTACGAGGTTTACGTACTAATTGGTTAATAGTAGGCATCTTTAATGTCCTCCTCTCTTCATTTCTTAATTCCACACATCCAGGTGGTTCATTTTAAGTCAAATAAAAATAGTAAGCACAGCTTACAGATTTATTTAAGCAATGCAACAACTGTCGCATTAACTTCTATTCCATAGCGTGATCCAAGTTCTTGTCGACTAGGACTATAACTTATCGGAACGCCTGTCTCAAATGCTATCGATAACACTTTCGACAAAATATGAATATTGACATCTTGAGCAATGATTACTTGACGTACATCATGCTTCAATAATGCTTTAGTGGTCTGTTTTAAACCAATGACATAACTGTCTTGATTTAAGCTTAAGGCTTTTTCATTAGACATTTCATATCCTCCAAAGCGTCTGCTTTCATCAACCTTAACAATAATAACATTGCACAGTTATAAAGTCAATCATTTTTAAGGTGTTTTTATAATAAAATACAAGCTGTTCTAGGAACCTAGAACAGCCCATATATATTAGTCAGTCACAACTTGTTCTTCAGGTACTACTTCTTTTTCAACTTTTTCAAAGTCAACACCTGTATATCTTCTCATACCTGTTCCGGCAGGGATCAATTTACCGATGATAACATTTTCTTTAAGTCCAAGTAAGTCATCACGCTTACCTTTAATAGCAGCATCTGTAAGTACTCTTGTTGTTTCTTGGAATGAAGCAGCTGATAAGAAACTTTCAGTCTCAAGAGATGCTTTCGTAATACCAAGTAATACAGGTTTAGCAGTTGCTGGACGTTTACGCGTCGCAAATACTTCTCTGTTTGCATCAGTAAATGTATGAATATCAACTAATGCACCTGGTAATAATTTAGTATCTCCTGCTTCAATAATTCTTACTTTACGAAGCATTTGTCTAACCATAACTTCAACGTGTTTATCTGAAATTTCAACACCTTGCATACGGTAAACTTTTTGTACTTCTTTAAGTAAGTAACTTTGAGTAGCATTTAAGCCTGCAACAGCTAGTAATCCTTTAGGTTCAATTGAACCTTCAGTCATAACTTCACCACGTTCTACATATTGACCTTCTTCAACTTTAAGTCGAGCAGTACCTGGTGCGTTATAAGTACGGATTTCATTTTCGCCTTTAACTTTAATTTCTTGTTGACGATCTTTAACGATCGTAATTTCAGTTACTTCACCATTAATTTCAGAAATAACAGCTTGTCCTTTAGGGTTACGTGCTTCAAATAGCTCTTGAATACGAGGTAAACCTTGAGTGATATCGGCACCTGCTACACCACCTGTATGGAATGTACGCATTGTAAGCTGAGTACCTGGTTCACCGATTGATTGTGCAGCAATTGTACCAACTGCTTCACCAACTTCAACTTGTTCACCAGTTGCTAAGTTCTTACCATAACATTTTTCACATACACCGTGACGAGTGTTACATGTAAATGCAGAACGAATATGCATTTCAGTAATACCTGCATCAACTATTTGTTTAGCAATATCAGCAGTTATTAATTCATTAACTTTAATAATTACTTCATCTGTTTCAGGATGACGTAATGTTTCTTTAGAGTAACGACCTTCAATACGTTCAATGAATGGTTCGATTAACTCTGATCCTTCTCTAATATCTGAAACAAGTAATCCACGGTCAGTTCCACAGTCTTCTTCTCTAACGATAACATCTTGTGCTACGTCAACTAGACGACGTGTTAAGTAACCTGAATCGGCAGTTTTCAGTGCTGTATCGGCAAGACCTTTACGCGCACCATGAGTAGAGATGAAGTATTCAAGTACTGTTAAACCTTCACGGAATGAAGATTTAATAGGTAACTCGATAATTCGACCAGATGGGTTGGCCATCAAACCACGCATACCAGCTAATTGAGTGAAGTTTGATGCGTTACCACGGGCACCAGAGTCACTCATCATGAAGATTGGGTTTAAGCTGTCTAATGACATCATTAATTTAGCTTGAATATCATCTTTAGCTTTTGTCCAAATTTCAATTACAGCAGCATAACGTTCGCTTTCAGTAATTAAACCACGGCTAAATTGTTTTTGTACTTTATCTACTTTGATTTCTGCTTCTCCAATAATTTCTTGTTTATCAGGAAGTACCACAATGTCAGAAACCCCAACTGTAATACCAGCTTTAGATGAGTATTTAAATCCTAAATCTTTCATCTTATCAAGCATTACTGATGTATCTGTAATGTGGAATTTATTAAAGATTTCCGCAATGATTTGACCTAAGAATTTCTTGTTAAATGGTTTAACAAGTTCAACATCTTGTAAGTACTCAATTAATCCACCTTCTGGAATATCAGTAGGTGCAATAAAGTATTTATCAGGTGTTGATTTTTCTAAGTTGAAATTCGTTGGTTCATTAATGTACGGGAATGAATCCGGCATAATTTCATTGAAAATCACTTTACCAACAGATGTGATAAGTAATTTATTGTTTTGTTCTTCTGTAAATGTTGGGTTCTTTAATGATCTTGCATGAATAGCTATACGTGAGTGTAAATGAACATAACCATTTACATACGCTTTAATAACTTCATCTGTTTCACTAAAGATTTCACCAGCTCCTGTAGCGCCTTTACGTTCAAGTGTTAAGTAATAGTTACCTAATACCATATCTTGAGAAGGTGTTACGACTGGTTTACCATCTTTAGGGTTCAAGATGTTTTGAGCTGCAAGCATTAACATACGTGCTTCTGCTTGCGCTTCTTTTGATAATGGAACATGGACAGCCATTTGGTCACCATCAAAGTCAGCGTTATAAGCAGTAGTTACAAGTGGATGAAGTCTGATTGCACGACCTTCAACTAGTGTAGGTTCAAACGCTTGAATACCTAAACGGTGAAGTGTTGGTGCACGGTTTAATAGTACTGGATGTTCTTTAATAACATCTTCTAGTATATCCCAAACTTCTTCTTCCATTCTTTCTATTTTACCTTTTGCATTCTTGATGTTCGTTGCAATTTCGCGTTCAACAAGTTCTTTCATAATGAAAGGTTTGAACAATTCTAACGCCATTTCTTTCGGTAAACCACATTGATACATTTTAAGGTTTGGTCCAACTACGATAACTGAACGACCTGAATAGTCAACACGTTTACCAAGTAAGTTTTGACGGAAACGACCTTGTTTACCTTTTAACATATGTGACAATGATTTTAATGGACGGTTACCTGGTCCAGTAACTGGACGACCACGACGACCATTATCAATTAAAGCATCTACAGCTTCTTGTAACATACGTTTTTCATTTTGAACGATAATACCAGGTGCACCTAAATCTAATAAACGCTTCAAACGATTATTACGGTTGATAACACGACGGTATAAATCATTTAAATCACTTGTTGCGAAACGTCCACCGTCTAATTGAACCATTGGACGAATTTCAGGTGGAATAATTGGTAATACATCTAAGATCATCCAAGATGGGTCATTACCTGAGTGACGGAATGACTCAACAACTTCTAGACGTTTAATTGCTCTTGTCAATCTTTGTCCTGTTGCTGATTCTAATTCTTCACGTAATTCTTTTAATTCTTTATCTAAATCGATATCGCTTAATAAGTCACGGATTGCTTCTGCACCCATTTTTGCTGTGAATTTACCTGGATATTTATCATAATACTCACGGAATTCACCTTCAGTTAATAATTGTTTCTTCTCTAATCCAGTTGGACCTGGATCAATTACAGTGTAAGAAGCAAAGTATATAACTTCTTCAAGTGAACGTGGTGACATATCAAGTAAAAGTCCCATACGACTTGGGATACCTTTGAAGTACCAAATGTGTGAAACTGGTGCTGCTAATTCAATATGCCCCATTCTTTCACGACGCACTTTTGATTTAGTAACCTCTACACCACAACGGTCACAGACCATGCCTTTATAGCGTACTCTTTTATATTTACCACAACTACATTCCCAGTCCTTAGTTGGACCAAAAATTTTCTCACAGAATAAACCATCTCTTTCAGGTTTTAACGTACGGTAGTTAATTGTTTCTGGTTTTTTCACTTCACCAAATGACCAAGAACGGATCTTTTCAGGTGAAGCAAGTCCTATTTTCATGTAATGGAAATTATTTACATCAATCAAGGAGCCTACCTCCTTCAATTTAAATTAGTTGTGCCGGTTGATTGATAATGTATAACAAATGTAAAGCGCAAATGTTTAATCAAATGCGCTTTATTAACTTTTAGTCAGTTACTTGTTGCCCTTCTATTGATGCATCTTGTGAAACACCTAAATCAACTTTCTTGTCCATCATATCTTCATCTTCTAAATCACGCATTTCGATTTCGTTATCGTGTTCGTCCATAACTTTAACGTCTAGACCTAAACTTTGTAACTCTTTCATTAATACGCGGAATGATTCAGGAACTCCCGGTTTAGGGATGTTTTCTCCTTTTACGATAGATTCGTAAGTTTTAACACGACCTACTGTGTCATCAGATTTATAAGTTAAAATCTCTTGTAAAGTATATGCTGCACCGTAAGCTTCAAGTGCCCATACTTCCATCTCACCGAAACGTTGTCCACCAAACTGAGCTTTACCGCCAAGTGGTTGTTGTGTAACAAGTGAGTATGGTCCAGTAGAACGCGCATGTAATTTATCGTCTACCATGTGTGCAAGTTTAAGCATGTACATTACACCTACAGATACACGGTTATCAAACGGTTCACCAGTACGACCATCGTATAGTACAGTTTTACCATCACGAGCCATACCTGCTTCTTCAATAGTTGACCAAACATCATCATCGTTTGCACCATCAAATACTGGTGAAGCAACATGAATACCTAAATTCTTAGCTGCCATTCCAAGATGAAGTTCTAATACTTGTCCGATATTCATACGAGAAGGTACACCTAATGGGTTTAACATGATGTCAATTGGTGTTCCATCTGGTAAGTAAGGCATATCTTCTTCAGGTAAGATACGTGAGATAACACCTTTGTTACCGTGACGACCACACATTTTATCTCCGACATGTATTTTACGTTTTTGAACGATGTATACACGTACTAATTGGTTTACACCTGGAGATAATGAATCATCGCCTTCTTCTCTGTTAAATACTTTAACATCTAATACAATACCACCTGCACCATGAGGTACACGTAATGAAGTATCACGAACTTCACGAGCTTTTTCACCAAAGATTGCATGTAATAATCTTTCTTCAGCTGTTAATTCAGTTACACCTTTAGGCGTTACTTTACCAACTAGGATATCTCCGTCTTTAACTTCAGCACCAACATAAACGATACCACGATCATCTAAGTTCTTAAGTGCATTGTCAGAAACGTTAGGAATATCACGTGTGATTTCTTCAGGTCCTAATTTAGTGTCACGAGCTTCTGATTCATATTCTTCAACGTGAATTGAAGTATAAACATCATCTTTAACAAGACGTTCACTCATGATTACAGCATCCTCATAGTTATAACCGTCCCAAGTCATGAAACCAACTACTACGTTACGTCCAAGTGCCATTTCACCAAGTTCCATTGAAGGACCATCAGCTAAAATTTCACCTTTAGTAACAATATCTCCGCTCGCAATGATTGGACGTTGATTGTAACAAGTACCTGAGTTACTACGTTTAAATTTAGATAATGGGTAACGATCTAATTCAGTTTCGATCTCTTTACCATTCTCTTCAACAATACGTCTAACAAGGATTTCTTTTGCTTCTACGTGCTCAACTCTACCTTTGTACTTAGCAACAACAGCTGCACCTGAATCGCGTGCAGTTACGTGTTCCATACCAGTACCAACAAATGGTGCTTCTGGGTTCATTAAAGGTACCGCTTGACGTTGCATGTTTGCACCCATAAGCGCACGGTTAGAGTCATCGTTTTCTAAGAATGGAATACATGCTGTCGCTGCAGAAACAACTTGTTTAGGAGATACATCCATATAGTCCATGCGTTCTTTAGGTTTCGTAGTGTTGTCCCCACGGAAACGACAAAGAACTTCATCATCAACGAATTTACCTGTTTCATCAAGTACAGAGTTTGCTTGTGCAACTACATAGCTGTCTTCTTCGTCAGCTGTTAAGTAGTCGATTCTGTCAGTAACTTGGTTTGTCTCGATGTTTACCTTACGATAAGGTGTTTCAATGAAACCAAATTCATTAACTCTTGCATAACTTGATAATGAGTTGATTAAACCAATGTTTGGTCCCTCAGGCGTTTCAATTGGACACATACGACCATAGTGAGAGTAGTGAACGTCACGTACTTCCATACCAGCACGCTCACGAGTTAAACCACCCGGTCCTAATGCTGATAGACGACGTTTATGCGTCAACTCTGCTAATGGGTTTGCTTGGTCCATGAATTGAGATAATTGAGAGCTACCAAAGAATTCTTTAATAGATGCAATTACTGGACGAATATTAATTAATTGTTGAGGTGTGATTGAATCAGTGTCTTGAATTGACATACGTTCACGCACAACACGTTCCATACGTGATAAACCAATTCTGAATTGGTTCTGTAGTAATTCTCCTACTGAACGTAGACGACGATTACCTAAATGATCGATATCATCTGTGTAACCTACACCATGTAACAAGTTAAAGAAATATGATAGTGAAGAAATAATATCTGCGGGTGTAATACATTTCACTGCTTCATCAGGGAATGCATTACCAATCACTGTTGTCGTACGTTTTTCTTCATCACCAGGAATATAAATTTTAACTGTTTGAACTTCTACTGGCTCATCTAAGACACCACTATTAAGTTCATAAACATGAATATTAGCGTTTGATTCTAAAACATCGATGATTTTATCTAAATTACGACGGTCTAAAACAGTACCTTCTTCAGCCGCAATTTCACCTGTTTCAACGTCAACGATAGGCTCAGCTAAAGTTTGGTTGAACAAACGATGTTTAAGATGTAATTTTTTATTCATTTTGTAACGACCTACTGCCGCTAAATCATAACGTTTTGGGTCAAAGAAACGTGAATATAATAGACTTTTAGCGTTCTCTACAGTTGGTGGTTCTCCCGGACGTAAACGCTCATAAATTTCAAGCAATGCTTGGTCTGTTGTTTCTGTATTATCTTTGTCTAACGCATTTCTTAAATACTCATTGTCACCAAGTAAATCAATGATTTCTTGATCTGATGAGAATCCTAAAGCACGGATTAATACTGTAATTGGTAATTTACGTGTTCTGTCTATTCTTACGTAAGGAACATCTTTAGCATCTGTTTCATACTCTAACCATGCACCACGGTTAGGAATTACAGTAGTTCCAAAACTCACTTTACCGTTTTTATCAACTTTTTCGTTGAAGTAAACGGATGGTGAACGTACAAGTTGAGATACAATAACACGTTCTGCACCGTTTATTACAAAAGTACCAGTGTCAGTCATTAATGGGAAATCACCCATGAATACTTCTTGATCTTTCACTTCGCCTG
>OMJG01000048.1_pt1 | contig 78820 bp, 74 predicted proteins | sample 1646431 | NCBI WGS metagenome assembly OMJG01 (sample SAMN03771674, study PRJEB25209) | food metagenome | isolation source: Cotija cheese | place: Mexico:Jalisco,Michoacan | collected 2011-12-12 | reverse complement strand
CATCTCAAGGTATTTTTCTCAAGAAAATCTGAGTTTAAATAACACTGGCCATGGATATCCATGGCCTTTTTGAGTGGTCTCAAGGAGAGAGATCATGATCATACAAGCAATTGCTATTAAAAAAACCATCGGCGGGAATCCGTTATTTGAGGAGTTAGCCTGCCAAATCGAAGCTGGGGAAAAAATTGCCCTAGTCGGCATCAACGGAACGGGCAAATCAACCTTTTTACAAATCTTGACTGGCAGTGAAGGCGTCGATAGCGGCGTTATCAGCCGCCAAAAAGGCTTGAGGATCGGGACGGTCGAGCAAGAGCTGACAGTTTCTGAAGCAACCGTTACCCACTACCTGCTCCATTCTGCTGCTACCATTCAAGAACTCAAACAGCAAATGAGCCATTACGAAGCCTTGATGGCAGAACCCGATACTGATTTAGAGAAGTGTCTGATCCGTTATGGCGAGCTGCAGCAGCGCTTTGAAGAGCTGGGCGGCTATGGATTGGAAGACCGAATTTCCGCGATCTTACAAGGCTTAGGAATTCCCCATCGACAGAACGCACGCTTAACAGAGCTTAGCGGCGGTGAACGGGTCAAAGTCGCTTTAGCCAAAGTGTTAGTTGCCGATGCTGACCTGCTGTTACTGGATGAACCAACCAATCACTTGGATCTTTCAAGTATCCGCTGGTTGGAAAATTATTTACAGAATACGAAAATGAAAGTGCTGTATATGGGTCTAATAAATCGTTTAATTTTCTAGCTATTATATATCTACCAATACGCCCATTCCCATCATAAAATGGATGTATATATTCAAAAATATAATGACTTGCTAAAATTTTAATGAGTTCAGGTGATTCATGACTTTTTATATAATCTATAAACTTTGTTAATAATTCTATCACTTTAGATTCACTATATTCATTTCTATGAACCCATTGATTTTTAGAATGATCAAAGACACCTATACTACTAGCTCTAAACATTTTACCGTCCGGATGTTCACTTTTTTTGATTTCATCAGATACAATTTCATCGTATATTTTTCTAAAATCTGCAACAGAATTTAGATCAAGTTCTCCAAATTTCATCATTAAATACTTAGTTACTAATCCAGTAAACCTTTTATCTTTCTTACTTGTATTATTTAATGCTTCAGCTATTTCTTTTTTAGTACTTTTAATATTTTCAATTTCGTTCGTACTTTGTAATTCGTTAATTAATAACTTATTAATATATGCATGCGTTGCTATTCTAGGAAGATTAGCAGATAATTGTTTGATTTTAGATGAATTTAATAGAATTCTTTCGTACTGCTTAAAAAGACTTTTACTTATCGAATAAAATAATGGATATTGTATATCGAGTAATTGTTTCTCATCTTACATGGGACTAATGTTTATATCTAATAAGTAACTTGAATAATGTCTGATTCTCATATCATATTCTGCTTGCATAACATCTGTTCCAAACAGATGAAAAATCGTTTTAAGTGATTTATACTTCATTAACTTCACTCCTATTTAACATATATGCCGAATATGTTCATTAGATATATTCATTATATACTCAAAATAGCTAAAATCATAGAATTAGTTCAATAGCTATAATACAAAAGTCATTTTGATAACAATAAAAAACCCTAACCGCTTTCGGTTAGGGTTTTAAAATTTGAGAACTATTCTACTTAGCGTATTCAGTAGCTCTCATTTCCCGGACAACTGTCACCTTAATATGCCCTGGATATTGTAATTCGCCTTCTATTTGATCTTTAATATCTCTAGCTATTCTATGTGCTTTCAAGTCGTCAATATCTTCAGGAGAAACAATTACTCTAATTTCTCTACCTGCTTGTATTGCGAATGCTTTTTCAACACCTTGATAACCTTCTGATATTTCTTCTAATCTTTCTAAACGTTTCACATAATTTTCTAAAGTTTCTCGTCTAGCTCCAGGTCTTGCAGCACTTAACGCATCTGCTGCTGCTACCAGTATAGAAATAACTGATGTTGGTTCTACATCCCCATGATGTGAGTGTATTGCATTTATGACTGTATCATGTTCATGATATTTCTTTGCAAGTTCTACCCCTATTTCAACATGGCTACCTTCAACTTCGTGATCAATAGCTTTACCAATATCATGTAATAAACCTGCACGTTTTGCTAAAGTAACATCTTCACCTAGTTCAGCTGCTAACATTCCTGAAAGTTGTGCAACTTCTACTGAGTGTTTCAGTACACTTTGGCCATAACTTGTACGATATTTCATACGTCCTAAAATTTTAACCAATTCTGGGTGTAAGTTATGAATACCTAATTCAAATGTCGCTTGTTCACCTGATTCTCTCATTAGGTCATCCACTTCTCTTCTCGCTTTTTCAACCATATCTTCAATTCTACCTGGATGTATACGTCCATCAGATACTAAATTAGTTAAGGCTGTCTTAGCGATTTCTCTTCGAATTGGATCAAATCCAGATAATATAACCGCTTCTGGTGTATCGTCTATAATTAAATCTACACCTGTTAATGTTTCTAAAGTACGAATATTACGACCTTCACGACCGATAATACGCCCTTTCATCTCATCATTTGGTAAATTCACAACGGATACAGTCGATTCTGAAGTATGATCTGCTGCTAACCTTTGTACAGTAATAGACAACAGTTCTTTAGCTTTTTTATCGACATTTGTTTTTAGTTCTCTTTCTTTTTCTTTTACAAGTACAGCAATATCATGTGACAGTTCTTCTTCTACTTGTGAGAATTGCTCTTTACGAGCTTCTTCACGTGTGAGTCCGGAGATGCGTTCTAGTTCTTGTTCATGTTTCATTATTATTTCTTGAACATTACTCTCTTTTGCATCTACCTGTTGTTGTCGCTCTTCAATTTTAGCTTCTTTGTTTTCTAGAATTTCATCTTTTTTGTCTAAAAGATCAGATTTGCGCTCTAAATTTTCTTCTTTTTGAAGTAATCTTGCTTCTTGCTTTTGTAGGTCACTTCTTCTCTCTCTAATTTCACTATCAAGATGATCTCTAATTTGTTGATTTTCTTCTTTTGCTTCAATCAACTTTTCTTTCTTAAGACTCTCAGCTTCTTTGTTAGCTTCACTTATAATATAGTGAGCAGACTGACGAGCTTGATCTTGCTTTTTCGTTAAGCTATTATGTGCGAAAAAGTATCCTACAACAACACCTAGAATAACTCCTAGCAAAATGAGTAAGAGGGTTAATAAGTCCACATAAACACCTCCTTCTATCTAGGTTCTACGTCTTATATATACAAAAATATGATTAAATGAAACTATGGAATCATACAACTCAATTGTACGTTTAAATTTGTACAAGTGTCAAGGACATGGACTTTAATTTTTAATTCTATTTTTATAAAAAAACATTCTATAGATTACACAATGAAACGTAATCTATAGAATGTTTAATTTAATGACAAAATACTATTTAGTCTAGTAAAGTTTCTTGTTCAGGTTCATTAGGTTTATCTTCTTTTTTAGCTTCTTCTTTCTTCTTACCGTTAAAGCCTAATTGATCTCTTAAGATTCCATCAATTTCTTCAATAATAGTTGGATTTTCTTTTAAGTAAGTCTTAACGTTTTCTTTACCTTGACCCATACGTTCTCCGTTATATGAATACCAAGCACCTGATTTATCTACAATATCAAATTCAACTGCTAAGTCGATTAATTCACCTTCACGTGAAATACCTTCACCGTACATAATATCAACTTCTGCTACTCTGAATGGAGGCGCAACTTTGTTTTTAACAACTTTAATTTTAGTTCGGTTACCAACTACTTCTTGACCTTGTTTCAATTGTTCAGCACGACGTACTTCTAAACGAACAGAACTATAGAACTTCAACGCACGTCCACCTGGTGTTACTTCAGGATTACCGAACATAACGCCAACTTTTTCACGAATTTGGTTGATAAAGATAGCTGTTGTATTTGATTTAGAAATAGCACCTGATAATTTACGTAAAGCTTGACTCATTAATCTTGCTTGTAAACCAACGTGTGTATCTCCCATTTCACCTTCAATTTCAGCTTTAGGTGTTAATGCAGCTACTGAGTCGACAATAACAATATCAACTGCACCACTACGAACAAATGCTTCTGCAATCTCTAAACCTTGTTCACCGTGGTCAGGTTGTGATAAATATAGGTTATCAATATCTACGCCTAAGTTTTTAGCATAAACAGGATCTAGTGCGTGCTCAGCATCAATAAAAGCAGCTACGCCACCTTGTCTTTGCGCTTCAGCGATAGCGTGTAAAGCTACTGTTGTTTTACCAGAACTTTCTGGACCATATATTTCAATGATACGTCCTTTAGGGTAACCACCAACACCTAATGCTTTATCAAGTGTGATTGAGCCACTAGAAACTGCTGATACTTCTCTGCTTGTATTATCCCCTAGCTTCATTACTGCCCCTTTACCAAAGGATTTTTCCATATTCTTAATTACTGTATCGAGTGCTTTTTGACGTTCGTTCACGCGATAACCTCCTATATATAAAATGAATTTACTTGTTTAATTAGCTATTATTACTATAAATGCTTTTGTTCTAAAATGCAAGTATAAAGCGAATATTTGTTCGTGTTTTTGTACGCATTTTTTAAAATTAAGCGAACATAAGTACCGATTTTATAAATTATCGCAAGTTATCTTAATTGGTTCAAAAACTTTATAAGTGCTATATTGCTTATTCTATCACGTCTTCCAGCATATGATTGACTTAATGACGAAATAAATTTTTCGTTTTTTTGCATATGTGAAATATATACTGTTGATTCTTTATGATCTTGTTTTAAAACAATAACACTTTCTACGTTAAATATTGATTTTAACTTGTTAGCAATTTGTTCAACTGATTCATCTTGACTAATATGCAACATTTCATCTGTCCATGAATTTTGTAAAATATATGATTTTAAATATTGTTCGCTATCTTTAGATAGTTTAAGTCGAGCATTTAATACACCATCTGTAGTTTCATCATATATAACAAATGGTTGATCTAATTCATTAAATACAGCATCTTCAACTGTTAAATCATCGCTACCATAATAAAATTCGCCTATTCTATTTAATATTTCTGTTTTAACAGGCTGGATTAAATCTATCGCTTGTTGTTTAGTATTCGCATTAGCCGTAATGCGGAGTGATACTTCATGTTGACCAGCAAGTGGTGCAATTGTAGGATTGGATTGATTATCTATTAAGTCAATCAGCTCTGTTTCCAAGCTAGATTCACCAATACCCATAAATTTCAATGACTCAGAAAAGATGACACGTTCTTCATTTAAGAAAAATGGTACAAGATATTGATTGACCATTGGTTGAAGTTCTTTCGGGGGACCAGGTAATAATACGACTTTTTTATCATCCACTTCTAAATACATGCCTGGTGCCATACCAAAGTCATTCTTCAGTACTTCACTACCTTCAATAACAAGTGCTTGTTGTCTATTATTAGGCGTCATCGTACGGTTTTCATTTTTGAAATATTGTTCAATCTGATCCATAGCTTGTTTATTTGTTTCTAGTGATTTACCTAACACTTTACCAACAGTTTGTTTTGTTAAATCATCTTTCGTTGGTCCTAAACCACCTGTTAAAATTACAACGTCATGATGCGCTAATTCTTCTTTAAAAGTACGTTCTAACCTTCCAGGATTATCGCCTACAGCAACGTGTCTCATAACACTTGCACCGAGTTCATTGAGTACTTTTGATATAAACTGTGCATTTGTGTTAGCAATTTGTCCTAATAAAATTTCAGTACCTACGCTTAAAATACTAACTTTCATATTTTTGCCTCCTACAGAAAAACCTACAAACGAAATGTTGTAGGTTAAATGTTGTTATTATTTTGATCCTTTAAATACATCTCTACCATGATAAAAATACTCTATACCAGATAGAATTGTAAAGAAAGTAGCAATATACATGAGCCATTGCCCAAGATTAATTTGCCATAAAGTAGAGAATGGTTCTTGTAATAGGATAAATACGATTGCGACCATCGTTACAGCCGTTTTAATTTTACCTAATTGACCAGCTGCACTTACAAAGCCTTGTTCAATTTGAAGTAATCTTAGTCCTGTTACAGCAAATTCTCTAGCAATGATGATAATAGCAATAACTGATGATACTTTATCAAGTTCTACTAATGCAATTAATGCACTCGCTACTAATAATTTATCAGCTAGAGGGTCTAAAAATTTCCCCATGTTTGTAACAAGTTCCCATTTTCTCGCTAAATAGCCATCAAACCAATCTGTAACAGAAGCTAAAATAAATATAATACCAGCTATAAATTGTTCTATTCTCATTTCTTGTCCAAATAAGAAATGCATGTCACCCATATTAAAATCTACAAGTAAAAATAAAACAAATACAGGTATTAAAATAACACGTAATACTGTTAATTGATTAGGAATATTCATATTCGTTCTCCTTCTTTTCTTACAACTGCATAATAATACTATTATAAATCAATACTATATATAATTAAATGATAATTATTAATAATATCCAACCGATTAAGCATACACCAAAGAATGTAATCATTTGTGTTATGAGTTTAGCTACCATTTTATTCTCTGATATTTCAGTTTGACTTCTTTTTTCTTGCGTAAGCTGTCTAAAAGCTTCTTTAGCAGAAGGTGCTGTTTTAGGCAACTCACTTTGATGTTTATCAATTAATTCATGAGCACTCATATTAATTGCAGAAGCATATTTCGTTATGAAACCTCTTGTATAATCGGGATTTGGTAGATTTTCAAATTCATTCTTTTCAATCATCACTAAAAATGGTCTTTGTATCTTTGTTTTTTCTTCAAGTTCAACTAAAGTCATCCCTAATTGTTCTCTTTTACTTCTTAACGTTTCTCCAATATATTTCAAATATATTCACCTCAAACAATTTATTCAAAAAATCCAAATCCATCTCCAAATGCCATATTGTCATTTGTAAATAAATCATTTTTATTTAATTGCTCATATGTAATTTCTTGGTCTTCTGTTTCTCTTAGTTCAATAATATAATCAAAATCTTCAAGGCTATATTCAGAGCGTTGTACAAATAGATCAGGATGTTCTACTACTTTAATTGTTGGTAAACTCATAACTTCTCTAACGAGTTGTTTATGCTTTTCATCAGTTTGCTTAGATGTTACAGCACCATCAATAATATAAACATTTTCATCACTATATTCACCTTTTAATAAAGAGCTTCTTACTGTTTGCTTAATAAGCGTCGAACTAATAAACAACCATTTTTTATGGGCACACACACTAGCGGCAACAACAGATTCTGTTTTACCTACTCTTGGCATACCTCTCACACCAATCAGTTTATGACGGTTCTCTTTAAAAAGTTCTGCCATAAAATCAACTAATAAACCTAAATCTTTTCTTTCGAATCTAAAGGTCTTTTTGTCATCAACATCTCGTTTAATATATCTACCGTGTCTTACCGCTAATCGATCTCTTAAGCCTGGTGTACGTAACTTTTTAATGGTAATATCATCAATTTCTTTAACAATATTTTCAAAGCGTTTAACTTTATTCATATCATCTGTCTTAATGAGTAACCCTCTTCGACCTTGATCGACACCATTTATCGTAATGATATTAATACCTAAAATACCAAGCAAACTAGAGATATCCCCTAATAAACCTGCTCTATTTACTTGTATATCATATTCTAAGTACCATTCTTTTTTAATGACTTCTTCCATAATATCCACCCCAATATTAAATATACCATCCTCCGTTTACACGTAGGACTTGACCGGTCACGCTTTGAGATAACGGATTTAATAAATATCCCACCGTTGCCGCAACTTCTTTAGTTTGAACAAACCGACCTTGTGGTATTTCATCTTTTAATTGTGTTTGTGTAATTTCATCAAGTTCATCTGTCATTTTACCATGAACGACACCTGGACATATAGCATTTACTGTAATAGATGTTAAAGCAAGTTCTTTTGCTAAAGATTTAACAAAACCAAGTTGAGCAGCTTTCATTGTTGAATAGATTGTTTCGTAACTTGCACCAGTCTCACCCCAAATAGATGAAATAACGATTATTCTGCCATTTGCACTCTTTCTAATATCATCAACAAATAATTGAACAATTTTTATAAGCGCATATACATTCAAATTATATTGAACATCAATATCATCATCTGTAAAATCTTGAATTGCACCAAATGACGATTGCCCAGCTGCATATATTAATTGATCAATATGTCCGATTGAAGTTAAAGACTGTAAATTATCTTTGTTTGTTAAATCGAATTGTAGAAAAGTAACAGGTTGTCCGGCATATCTTTGTTTGAGTTCATTAATATTAGATCGATTATAATGCAGTATCACTTCATGCCCTAGTGATAAACATTCATCAACAATTGATAATCCAATGTCACCACTACCGCCAACAATAAATGTTCTAGCCATTTTGTTTCACCAAACGACTTTCTACAACATGATCGAAGTCTATTAATGAAGCCAATGTTTCTTGTACACTTTCTACTGTTATAGATTCTAAAATGTTTACAAGTTCAAATAGTTCTACACCTTCGAAATAGAATTTAGTATATTGATTTGCAATATATTCTGGAGAATTTAAGCTTGATACAATTTCGCCTAAAGTTTGTTTTCTCACTCTCTCTAACTCTTCTAAAACAAAACCATTTTCTATATATTTTTTAAGTTCTGCTTTAACCGATTCTTTAAATTCATTATGATAATCAGTTGTCACAGCTAGAATTAAATAACTATATGTCATTTCGTTAGCAAATTGATAACCAAACGTATCATCAATCACTTCTTTTTCTAAATTTGATTGATAAAATTCAGTTTGTTCACCGAATATTAAATCTAAAGCAATCATCATTTCCATATCATTTTTTACGCGTACTTTATCAGAAATAGTATTAGGCTTGAACTTATATGCCAACATTGATTTTTCTTGAACAATGTCCATTTTCGTTTCGACATACGGTGTATGGACAGATGTCGGTTCGTCTATTACTTTTCTCGTAATAGGTGGCATTTCGTGCATATTTCTTTTGTCTTCATGTTCGCGAACTAATTGTATAGTCTCTTCAGGATCGACGTCTCCAACAATGATTAACACCATATTTGCTGGATGGTAAAACGTTTCATATGATAAATATAAATCTTCAGCTGTAATATCATAAATACTTTCAACAGAACCTGCTATATCCACTTGTACAGGATGATTATGATAGAGTGCACCTAAAGTTTGGAACATTAATTTATAGTTAGGCTGTTCTTGGTACATCTTAATTTCTTCAGCGATTATACCTTTTTCTTTTTCTACTGTTTTCTCAGTAAAATACGGACTTTCAATCATTTTTAATAAACGAATAATATTATCGTGCACATTTCCAGTTGCACTAAATAAATAACTTGTTCTATCAAATGTCGTAAATGCATTAACTTGTGCATCATTTTTAGCAAAACTTGTAAAGACATCGCCATCTTCTTTTTCGAACAATTTATGTTCTAAGAAATGTGCTACCCCGTCCGGAACAGTCACAAAATCATCTTTGCCATGTGGCTTAAATGTATGATCAAGAGAACCGAAATGTGTTGTGTATGTCACAAAAGTCTTTGAAAACCCTGCTTTTGGAATGACAACTACTTTTAAACCATTTTCTAAAGTATCTTCGAATACAGTTTCATCAATCTGTTTATAATATTGATTACGCATTGTTATCACCTTCAGTCAGTATATATATTGTATCTAATTGTCCAAGTTGTGCGGTCTTTTTAATATCTTCAATTGTGATAGATTCAATTTCTTTAATCCAATCATCATAGTTATAAACGGATTGATATCTCGCATGTGTATGCAATAAGTCAATCATTTGTCGTTGTTTATCAAACATTTCTCGTGCGTGTGAAATTAAGACTTTCTTTGCTAACGTCAGTCTCTCTGTTTCAATTTCACCTTGTTGAATATCTTTAAAAATATTTAAAATTGTTTCTTTAGCGACATGTACTTTATCTTTAGAGATGCCACCAACTATATATAAGAATCCATTTCTTGCATCGATTTGAGAATGTATTGAATAGGCTAAACTTTGTTTTTCACGTACTTCACTAAATAAAATTGAAGAAGCATCTCCACCTAGCAACATATTTAACACTAAGAACGAATAATATTCTTTAGAATGGAATGTTATTGGGAACCTATATCCCATATTTAATTTTGCTTGATCAATCTTTGTATAATCTACTATTTCTTTTACTTCTTTAATATCTTTTAATAATGTCATTTCGATTTCTAATTGACTATTATGATCAAAATTAAAATATTCATGACACAATGATTTAACTTCATCTAATTCAACATTTCCAATAATATATGTAGATATCGCATTCTCGTGTAACAAATCATGGTATGTATTGACTAAAGATTCAGGTGTTACGTTATCAATGTCTTCTAGTCGACCAGATGCTAAATATTTATATGGCTCATCTTCAAACATATGATTCATAAATTGAATAAATGCACGTTGAGATTTGTTGTCTTCAATTGCAGTTAATTTTTTATGTAATAAAGATTTTTCTTGCTTCGTGTATTTTTCGTTAAATTTACCATTTTCAATCAGTGGATTAAAAATCACTTCATGCAATAATTTAACGGCTTGTTCGAATAGTGGAAGCTCACTATTTAAATATTTTTCATTTACGATTTCAATACCAATTGTCATGATATGATTATTAGCTTGTTTATTGACATAGCTAAATAAATGCGCACCATATAAGTCCGCAAGCAAATTATTCATTTCTTTATCAGTTTGGTATTGTTTTGTAACGCGTGTAATTAATTTACTTAAAATTGACCTAGATGTAATCGTCTCACTGTTTAAAGGTGCTACAAATTTAAAAACGATAGTCGTTGTTTTAAATTTTTCAGTTGGTATCACATAAACGTCATTTGAAGATAATTGTATATGTTCTGTTGTTATCATAATAGATACCTCTCTTATATGTATGTATATAGAGAAACAAAGCAACAATTGTTACTTTGTTTCTCTCAATATATTTATTATATCCTATTTCTTGTAATTCGAAACTTTACAAGACTGCTTTTAAAATAATTTAGTGAATAAAGTACAGGTGTGCCATGTTCGTTATAATGAACTTGTGTTAATAACATCATTGCATCGTCTGGCTCAGAGTTCAATATTTCACTAATATACGGCTCATAACTAATGGATTCTATAGATGTATTAGCATGTGTAATTTTAAATTCTACTTTATTTTCAATTGCGGATAAAATAGATGAATTGGATCTATAGTCACTGCATGCAAATAAATCAGTAGCAATTTTATCTAGACAATACACGACTGGTTCACCATTTGCTGTACGTACTCTTTCTATTACCGAAATAGATGCATCTTTTTCTAAGTTTAATACTTCTATATCTTTTAAAGTTGCAACTTCTTCATCTAAACTAATAAATTCTGTTCCAGCAACTTCACCATTTTTTTCAATCATTTTTGTAATACTTACTAATTCGTCTAATGGATAATAATATGGTTGTGTAGGTTTCACCACTGTTACGTCGCCTGTTTTTTGAGATAAAATTTGTTCTGTGACAAGTTCATGTATGGCTTTTTCGATTTCATCATAATTTATATTTAACAACTTTTTAATTTCAAACTCATTCGGAATAGCATCTCCCGGTTTAAGTTCAGCTGTTTGAATTTTTTCTAATATCCAATTTTTAACGAAATTTGTACTTGCATTTGTAGACATAATATCCCCCTATTCGTCTTGATAAATATCAACCAATACTTGTCTAGGTTTACTACCTGATTGAGGACCAATAACACCATTACTTTCCAAATCATCCATTAACCTAGATGCCCTATTATAACCTATTCTAAATCTTCTTTGTAATAAACTCGCACTTGCTTTTTGTTCTTCTACAACAAATAAATATGCTTCTTTGTATAAAGCATCTTCACTTTCCATTTCATTTGCCTCTGTCGGTTCGTCAGGTTCCATCTCTTTAACATAGTTCGCTGTTTGTTCTCCAACAACATGTTGAACAACTGATTCAACTTCACCATCAGAAAGAAATGCACCTTGTATTCTTGTTGGTTTTGAAGAGTCTCTAGATAAGAATAGCATATCACCTCTACCTAGTAATTTTTCAGCACCACCACTATCTAAAATTGTTCTAGAATCAGTTGCAGAGCTTACTGCAAACGCAATTCTAGAAGGTATATTAGCTTTAATACTACCTGTTATAACATCAACGGATGGTCTTTGTGTCGCAATAATTAAGTGTATACCTGCTGCACGTGCAAGTTGTGCGATTCTCATAATGGATGATTCAACATCTTTACCAGCAACCATCATTAAGTCAGCAAGTTCATCAACAATGACGACAATATAAGGTAATTGCGCTTGTTTTTCTTCCATTTCTTGATTTGTACGTTCAATAAATTGATTATATCCTTCAATATTTCTTGCACCAACGTGTTGGAACAAGTCATATCTTTTTTCCATTTCCGATACAATTTTTTGTAATGCTTGATTTGCCTTTTGAGGATTTGTAACAACAGGTGTTAACAAATGTGGTATCCCGTTATACACATTTAATTCAACCATCTTAGGGTCAATAAGCATTAATTTTACTTCATGTGGTTTAGCATTCATTAATATACTTGTGATAATACCATTAATACAAACAGATTTACCACTCCCTGTAGCACCTGCTACGAGTAAGTGAGGTAATTTGTTTAATTCTGCTGTAATTGGTTCACCTGAAATATCTCTTCCTAATGCAACTTCAAGTTTATTTGATGTTGGTTTTGCCTCATTCAGTACTTCTTTCAGAGTTACCATTGAAATATGTTCATTAGGCACTTCAATTCCAACTGCCGACTTACCTGGAATAGGCGCTTCAATTCTAATATCTTTTGCTGCTAAATTCAGTGCAATATCATTACTTAAATTAACGATTTTGTTTACTTTCACACCTTGAGCTGGCTGTACTTCGTATTGAGTAACAGCTGGTCCAATCCTAATTTGAGTCACTTTCGCATCGACATTAAAGTTTCTTAATGTAGCTTCAAGTAGTTTTCCTTTTTCTTGAACTGTCTTTTTAGACACTGATTGAGATTTAGGTGGATCATTTAAAATTGTAATCGGTGGTAATTTATAATTTAAATTCTCAGTCTCATCTATAGTTGATTCATTCATTTCAGATTCATGATTATCATGATCTTGTTGAACGGGTTGTTTAGGTTGTTGTGTTCTTTTGGATGCTAACTTTTCTTGCGATTCAAAGATTGGAATTTCTTCATTAGTTTGTTGTTTGTCAATTTTAGAAATTTCTTGAACTGGTTCAACTTCTTCTAAATGTGAAACGTCTTTAGGCTGCTCTTTTTGACGCTTTTCTTTTTCTAGTTGTTTAGCTTTCGCTTTTTCTTCTCTTTTTTGTTCAAGATTTGTCATTTTTGATTTAGTTTTACTTTGCGCCATATCAAATGCTGATTTAGTAATATCACGATGTCTTTTCTTCATGATTAAAATAACACTAGATAGTAAAACGAGTATCGTTAATAAACTATATCCAAAGACGGAAATAAGCTTGCTTATGACATTAAATGCATAATAACCAATATAACCACCACCGTTAAAGTAAAATGCATTTCGTTCTAAACTTGAATATGTTTCACTCAAGGTTGTCTTAAACGTATTAAACGATGGATCTTTGAAATATAATACTAACTGCATAATGAATAGCAATGCTACTTGAAAGACGAGCAATCCGTTTACTCTTCTTGTGAATTTTAATTTGCCGTTCACTGTTATTAACAGTGAAATAATCGCTATCAGTAAATAGGTGAAATATTTTGAGAATCCAAATAAGAAATGAAAGAAGCTATCAATCATTAAACCTATAAATCCTAATTGAAAAATACCTAACACGAGTAAAAACAACACAATCATCTGTATGACATATTTTAATGTATTATCTTTTTGCTTTTTCTTGCCACGTGTTGTTTTTCTTTTACGTGTTGCTGGCTTCTTCTTTTGTACCATTTTTGAAATAGCCTCCTTATCTATAATGCAAAAAGAGGCTGGGACATAAATAGATGTCTCAGCCTCATATAGTATGTAGGCAGTTAATGAACAAATAGCGTGTATGACACATTATTTGTTCATCTTTGCCGAGATGGAAAAACCCATTGTATTGATATAGAATTTAATCTCATCTCTTGACTGTTAAAAATCATCCATAAAACAATTCATTAGATTTCTGAAATAATTGGAATAATCATCGGGCGACGTTTCGTTTGTTCATATAGATACTTACCGAGTTTATCACGCATATTTTGTTTCATTTCAGACCATTCAATTTTCTTTTGAAGTAAACCTTCTTCAACAATTTCACGGACTTTTTCTGAAGCGTCGTTTAATAACTCTTCACTTTCTCTAACATAAACGAATCCACGTGATTGAATTTCAGGTCCACCAACGATTTTTCTATTTTTAGGATCTAAAGTTACAACAGCTATAAATATACCATCTTCAGCTAATAAGTGTCTGTCTCTCAAAACAATATTACCTACGTCTCCAACACCGATACCGTCAATTAATACGTTACCAGCTGTAACTTTTTCATTAGCAATCATTTTTTCGCCATCAAAATTAACAACGTCACCTTTTTCTAGTAAGAAAATTTTCTCAGGGTCTACGCCTGTTTCAGCTGCTAATTTCGCATGTGCGATTTGCATTTTAAATTCACCTTGTACTGGAATAAAGTATTCAGGTTTCATTAAATTAAGCATCATTTTAAGTTCTTCCATACAACCATGACTAGATGCATGTGTTTTTTTGTTATTAGGCATAATGTGTGCGCCAGCTTTAACTAATTCATTTAAAGTCTGACCAATAATCACTTCCATATTAGCAGAAGCTGTTGTAGAAATGTAAACATTATCGCCTTCTAGAATGTTTAAAATAGGATGTCTTTGTTGAGCCATTTGACCTAATGCTTCAATTGGTTCACCTTGCATACCTGTAGCAATAATAATTAATTCATTTTTAGGATATTTACTAATGTCATGCACGGGTACTAAAAGATTTTCTGGAATATTAAAGTATCCTAATTTACGTGCAACATTGAAAGAACTTTCTAACGAACGTCCTAAGAATGAAACTTTGCGGTTTAATTTACTAGCCGCATTCAGTACTTGTTGAATACGAATAAAGTTAGATGCATAACATGAAACGATAATGCGTCCATTTGCTTTTGCAAATTCATCAACCATATGACTTTCGATTACATTTTCAGGAACGTTATAGCCTGGCTTTTCCGCTTCTGTTGAATCACTAATCAACGCAAATACGCCATTTTGACCGATTTCAGTCATCTTAGCGATATCTGGTGCATAAGCACCTTGTAAACTTTGGTCGAATTTAAATTCTCCAGTATAAACGATTGAACCATATGATGTATGGATACATACACCTAAACTATCTGGTATTGAATGCGTCGTATTAAAGAATGTCACGGTAACGTTTTTAAATCTCATGACTGAATCTTTATTTACTGTATAATAACGTACTTTTTTATTGATTTTTCTTGCTTTCATGTGATCTTTAACTAATGCAATCGTCAATCTTGATCCGTATACTGGTGCATCAAGCTTTTCAAGTATATAACTTACTGCACCGATAGAATCTTCATGTCCGTGTGATAAAAAAATACCTTTAAGTTTATCTTTATTCTCTATAACATATTGTATGTCTGGTATAACAACGTCTACACCTAACATCTCGTCTTCTGGAAACATTAAACCAGCGTCTAACATGAACATTTCTTCGTCCACTTCAACGATATACATGTTTTTTGCAATTTCTCCTACACCACCGAGTGGTATGATACGAATTTTATCATTTTTCTTTTTTATTAAACTCAAAATTGTTCCTCCTAAATGTAGTCCCGTCCATAATATATTTATTTAATCATACCATTTATATAATCGATTATACAAGCACATACAACAGTCTTATACATATTTTAAATTAAGGAAGACAATAATTTTTATATCAGGTCATAACTTTATGATTTCTCTGTCAAAATAAACTCAGAATAAGGTGCATCTAGTAATCTTTTCGTAGCTGATTTAATATCTGCTAATTGTATTTGATTAATTTCGTGCTCGAACTGCTCATTCGTAATTACTTCATTGTGAAACATGATTGAACGTGCATTTCTCGTCATTTTATTCTGGTTAGATTCAGATGCCATTAAAAAGCTTGTGTTAATATGGCTTTTAGCATCGTCTAATTCATTCTGTGTGATACCGTCATTTAATAATGACTCGAGCACTTCAGTAATAAGTTCACTAGATGCATCAACATTTTCTTTATCAGTTGCTACATAAATTGTCAGCAAGCCATCATTGTGAAAACTTTGGAAATCTGAGTAAACATTATAACATAATCCATGTTCTTCTCTTAGAACTTGGAACAATTTAGAGCTCATTGTTTCGCCCAAAATCGTGTTCAATATATTGGTTGCATAATAGTATTCGTCATTATAGCTTGGTGCATCATAACTTCTCATAAAATGCGTTTGCTCTAGCTCGTTTTTATAATATGTTTCTTTCTTCTCAATAAAAGTCATGCTTTGTTCTTGTTGATCAAGTGGTATTTCACCCCCATCAGATAATTGCTTAAGCAATGTTTCTTTCATAGATTCGCTATAGGCACCTGCAACTGAAACAATTAAACGATTACTTTGATAATATTTTTTATGGAAATCAACTAATTTATCTCTATCAATTTGATTGACACTATCAGGCGTACCAAGGATCATTCGTCCTAATGGTTGGTCTTTATAAATTTCATGTTCTAATTTATCCATTAACCACTCTTCTGGTGTATCTTCAATCATTTTAATTTCTTCTAAAATAACTTTTTTCTCACGAACAATTTCTTCTTCAAGAAATAGCGGATTTTTAACCATATCTATAAGTAAATCAACTGCTTTATGTTCAAATCTTTTTAATGTTTTACAAAAATAACAAGTATACATTTTTGTTGTATATGCATTGTTATACCCACCAATTTTATCAAATTCGTTTGATAATTGCTGTCTTGTATAGTTTTCACTACCTTTAAACAGCATGTGTTCCATAAAATGAGCAATACCTTCAGGATAATCACCTTCGTCACCCGTTCCAGTATTGACATAAACACCTACACTAATTGTTTCACTGTTTGGGACTTCTTCAAAAATCACTGTTATTCCATTATTCAGTCGTTGTAAATCAGCCATATTTATTCACCTCAAAATAAATAGGGACACGTCAATGTCCCTCTATTAGTAGACATATATACTTTCATAAACTCTTACAGTCTCAGCCTGTAGTCTTTGTCTTGTACGATTCCCTCAGGCGTATCGGTTATAAAAGTATTTTATATGAAGCAATCATTAAATTAAAACCTTTCGTGTTATAAGTATTGAGAAGTATTATGTACATGTACGATCGCATTATTTGCACTTTTAGTCAGAACTGCTAATAACGGTATCAGTATTTGCACCTTTGGCCAGAACTGCTTATAACGGTATCCTATTCATACACCTACTAACAAGTATCATGTAACTTCTTATTCTACTTACTCATAAAAAATGCCAACAAAATCTATGACTTTGTTGACACTTTAAATTTCAGATTTTAATGATTGTCAATGTCCCTATCTGAATCATTTCATTTATTATTTTTGTTCTTTTTCTTCGTTTAACAACACTTTACGTGATGCATTTACGCGTCCTTGACGGTCAATTTCAGTTACTTTTACTAAGAATTGGTCGCCGATTTTAGCTACATCTTCAACTTTGTTAACTCGTTCGTTAGAGAATTGAGAAATATGAACAAGTGCATCTTTACCTGGGAAGATTTCTACAAATGCACCGAATTTTTCGATACGTTTAACTGTTGCCATATAAATTGCACCGACTTCAGCTTCTCTTGTAATATCTTCAATAATTTGTCTAGCACGGTCGATCATTTCTTTATCTTTAGATCCAATAAATACTGTACCGTCTTGTTCGATGTCTAATTTAACACCTGTTTCATCAATAATTTCATTGATTTTCTTACCACCAGGTCCAATAACATCTCTAATTTTATCTGGTTTAATATGCATAATTTCAATTTTAGGTGCATATTGGCTAAGTTCTTCTCTAGGTTCTCTTAATGTTTCAAGCATATGATTTAAGATATATAATCTACCAATTCTTGCTTGCTCAAGTGCTTCTTTTAAGATTTGTTCACTTAAACCATCGATTTTAATGTCCATTTGAATAGCAGTGATACCTTTTTCTGTACCTGCAACTTTAAAGTCCATATCACCTAGTGCATCTTCCATACCTTGAATATCAGATAAAATTGTGTAGTTATCATCTTTAGTAATCAAGCCCATTGCAATACCTGCAACTGGTGCTTTAATTGGTACACCTGCATCCATTAAAGCTAAAGTTGAACCACAAATTGAAGCTTGTGATGATGAACCATTTGATTCAAGTACTTCTGAAACTACTCTTATTGTATAAGGGAATTCTTTTTCATCTGGAATGACTTGTAGTAAAGCACGTTCACCTAATGCACCATGACCAATTTCACGACGTCCTGGCGCTCTCACTGGTCCTGTTTCACCAACTGAGAAGTTAGGGAAATTATAATGATGCATGTAACGTTTTTGTTCTTCTGTACCTAGACCATCAATGATTTGATGGTCGCCTAATGCACCTAGAGTCGCAACTGAAAATGCTTGAGTTTGTCCACGTGTAAATAAACCTGAACCATGAGCTCTTGGTAATAATCCAACTTCAGAAGATAATGGTCTAATTTCTTCAGGATTACGTCCATCTGGTCTTACTTTATCTTCAGTAATTAAGCGACGCACTTCTTCTTTTACAAGTGCATCTAATACTTTACTTACATCTTTAAGAACTTCTTCGTTATCTGGATCTTCTTCGTTAGTAAAGTCATTTAGAACTTCTTCTTTAACTGCAGAAATATTAATATCTCTTTGTTGTTTTTCTTCAGTTCTGATTGCTGAAATAATATCTAAAGCTTCTGCTTTAGCACGAACTGTTTCTTCAAATGAAGCTTCAATTTCAACAGGTATAAATTCAGCTTTTTCAGGTTGAATATCTTCAATAATAGCTTCTTGGAATTCAACTAATCTTTGAATTTCTTTATGACCAAATAAAATAGCATTTAACATTGTTTCTTCAGTTACTTCTTTAGCACCCGCTTCAACCATGTTAATCGCATCTTTATGACCCGCTACTTGTAAATCCAATAAAGAGACTTCTCTTTGTTCAACATCTGGGTTGATAACAAATTCGCCGTCTACTAATCCTACGTTTACACCTGCAATTGGTCTTTCAAACGGAATATCTGAAACAGATAATGCCATTGAAGAACCGATCATAGCTGCCATTTCTGGTGAACAGTTTGGATCAACACTCATTACGATAGAAATAACTTGAACATCATGTCTGTATCCTTTAGGGAATAATGGACGAATTGGTCTATCAATTAATCTACTTGTTAAAGTAGCATCTTCACCAGGTCTACCTTCACGTTTATTAAAGCCACCAGGAATTTTTCCTGCAGCATACATTTTTTCTTCATAGTTAACCATTAATGGGAAAAAGTCTACATTTCTAGGTTCTTTTGATGCAGTTGCTGTTGATAATACAACTGTATCCCCATATCTTACTAATACTGCACCATTGGCTTGTTTTGCTAATTCGCCCGTTTCAATTATTAATGGACTTCCTGCCCATTCTGTCTTAAAGACTTTCTTCTCTTGAGACATTTATGAATCTCCTCTCATACACTTAATCTCTTATATCATACCATTATACACATATTTTTTATATTTATTTATAAAAAAATCGAAAGAAATCTGATTGATTTCCTTCGATTAAAATTACGATTAGCGACGTAATCCTAATGATTTAATTAAATCACGGTAACGTTGAACATCATTTTCACGTAAATATGTTAATAAATGTTTACGACGACCAACCATTTTTAATAATCCACGACGTGAATGATGGTCTTTCTTGTGAGTACGTAAATGTTCGTTTAAAGCAGTGATTTCTGCTGTTAAAACTGCGATTTGTACTTCTGGAGAACCAGTATCAGTTTCATGTACGCGGTATTGTTCGATTAGTTCGTTTTTTCTTTCTTGTGAAATTGCCATTGTCAATTTCCCTCCTATAATTGTATTCACCGTAAACCTGAGCTGATCGTCGGAGTGTCGATAAGCCAAGGATTAGGCACTCAAATCATTATACATAACTCTTTATGTTCTTTCAAGTGATAATAACGCTTTTGCTTCTTCTTTATCTTGCTTAATTTGATTAACAAGTGCATCTATGCCATCAAATTTTTGTTCTGGTCTAATAAAATGGTGCCAATATACTTCTACACGCTCACCATATATACTTTCTTCAAAATCAAAGATATTAACTTCAATACTAATTTGAGAAACAGATGGATCATGGAATGTTGGTTTCACACCAACGTTACATACACCTTTATATGACTTATCTCTTGATTTAATTAATAATGTTACGGCGTAAACACCTTTTCTCGGTAATACATAGTCATCGCTTGGTTCAACATTAGCTGTAGGGAAACCAATCGTACGACCTCTTTTTTCGCCTTGAACAACCATACCTTTAATAACATATGGACGTCCTAAAGCTAAATTACAAGCTTCTATTTCTCCTAGTTCAAGTGATGTTCTAATATTCGTAGTTGAGATTTTTTCATCCTCATGTAATGTTTGCTTAGATACAACAAATACATCAAATGGGTAATCATTTTCTTGTAACGATGCCATATTTCCTTTTCCATATTTACCGAAACTGAAATCATAGCCAGCAATAACAGCTTTTACATGATTTTGAATAAAATATTGGTCAATAAAATCATCTGCAGACACATCTGCAAATGTAGAAGAAAAGTTAACGACGAAACAGTAATCTACGCCTAACTTTTCAATTGCTTCAATTTTATCTGCAATAGGTGTTAAATACGTTGTTCTTTTCTTTTCAGGATTTAAGACAACTGAAGGGTGTGGATCAAATGTCATAACAGCTTTTTTTAAATGTTTATCTTTAGCTACTTTAATCATTTTTTTAAGAACTTGTTGATGACCTAAATGTATGCCATCAAAAAAACCGATAGCTAAAGCAATATTTTCATTTACAAATTGTTTAGATTTAATTGGGTGTGTAATTTCTATAACTTCCATCAATATACTCCTTTAAAGAAAAACTTTTTTCGGTTTATAAAGTGTTTCATTTTTATCGTAAGTATCCATAATAGCAATTGCTTTGTCTTCATACCAAACAACAAATTCCCCATCATGTTTACTTTCATCTATTAAAGATTTTTCTATTTTTTGTCCGTTCTGAATACGCGTTACGATATTTTTATCATGTACGGTAATTTTCGTTAAACCATTCAATCCATATTCTAATGGAAGAATCACATCTTGTAACTTATCTTGCTCAACAATTTCTCTTAAGTCATCTAATTTAATAGCCTGATTTAAAGTAAAACCGCCACTTTTCAATCTAATTAAATGAGACATATGTGCAGGATAATTTAGTAACGCACCAATTTGAGTTGCTAACGTTCTAATATATGTTCCTTTGCCACATTCAACTTCAATTTCAAACTTACAAGTATCATTCTCATAAATAATATCAGAAATTAAATCAATACTGTTAATATGTACCCTTCTTACAGGACGTTCAACTTCAATATTTTGTCTAGCATATTCATATAATTTCTTACCATTAACTTTAACAGCAGAATACATAGGTGGAATTTGTTCAATGTCACCTTCTAATTGTTTTAAAGTCGCAATCATTTCATCTTTGCCCCATAAATTTTGATCAACACGCTTCTGATCAACTATCTCACCAGTTTGGTCTTCAGTCGTTGTACTCATACCAATCGTTACTTCAGCTCTGTAAGATTTGCCACTTTCCATCACATAATCACTCACACGCGTCGCTTTCCCAACACAAATCGGTAGTACACCACTTACCTCAGGATCCAAAGTTCCAGTATGGCCAACTTTTTTTGTTTTTAAAATTTTACGAAGTTTAAATACGACGTCATGACTTGTCATACCAACTTCCTTATGAATTGCTAGAATGCCATCCAAATTTACGACCTCCATAATGTTTCTATTCTTTTTAATTTTACATGAAAATATTCATAAAAAGAAGAAATAACTCAATTTCATAAAAAAAGCGATTGTGTTGGGGACAGAATTCCGAGAAATGTCCCTAACGATGGCGTCGCTCTAATTACCAGAATTCGAAATTATGGTAGTTAGCGCGTTCTTATTACCACAATTCAGAATAATGGTAGTTACAGCCTTCTTATTACCACAATTCGAAATTATGGTAGTTACAGCCTTCTTATTACCACAATTCAGAATTATGGTAGTTACAACCCCTCTAATCAAAAAAAGACTAAGACATCTTATAGTGTCTTAGCCTAAATTTAGATTAATCATTACGATTTAAATCTTGAATCATGCGTTCAATTTTATTACCGTAATCGATTGATTCATCATATTCAAAATGCAGTTCTGGTAAAATACGTAATTTCATACGATTACCTAATTCTGATTTAATAAAGCCTTTTGCTTTTTCTAAACCTTTAAATGTATCTTCTTTTTCTTTATCAGTACCTAATACAGTTAAATAAACTGTAGCGTGTGATAAGTCTCCTGGAAGTTCTACATCTGTAATTGTTAAAAATCCAACTCTTGGATCTTTAAGTTTATTATTGATGATATCCATTAATTCTTTTTTCATTTGTTCGCCTACACGTTCAGAACGAATACTCATATCTTTCACCTCTTAACATTCTCATCTCTCTATATACATTAGTACATTATAGCACATGCTTGAATGCTTAAAAAGATAATCACTCCATTAATTATTTGTTTAAATTACATTAGAAAAATAAATGATAGATTATCGAAAAATAAGTTAAAAAAGAATTCATAAACTATCCATCAATACTTCATATCCCATCTTAGGCATGCTTAAAGATGATAATAAATGAAATAATAAATAATATTTGCAACAGTGCTCTTAAATATATATTCATCGGTACTTTTCCACCTATAGATATATTTTTGGCATGTGCTTTCATATAACCAGGGAACAATACAAAACATAAAATAATACCAATAACACTGAATACAAAATTAACTTTAGGAATAAACACACTTATCGCTATGACAAATTCTAACCATCCCGTTACATACACAATCATTTTCGGATTTGGAATACTACTCGGAACCATTTTAATAAGTGAATTTCGAATAGAAGGCATAAATCTACCAATAAATGTATACATAAATGCGAAAAATATTGAAAATTGAGCGACATTCATCCACATACTTTCAGTTTGAAATATACGATGTACAATAAATCCAATAAAGCAGCCAACAAAATAAACGATCATTGTTTGCATAAGAACCACTCCAATACGTCATATTTGTAGTTCATGATTAACTTTACTGCATCCAATCTATTTACTTACCTATTCCCTTATTGCAGTGTAAATATACATTATAAATAACGATTCATACTTTAATGAATGTCATCAACTGTCACATAACAAGTCATCATCTATAACACAAATTTCACTTTTCTAAATAAACAGTTATGCTATATATATCAAGTATATTTATATACTTGAAGAGAATCCGTATTCTCGACTCAACAATAAAAGTGCTTATCTTCCAAAAATGGGAAGTATATCTCCAGCTAAGGTATACTTCCCATTTACATGTCAGTAAGACCAGTTATTTGATTATGGATATAATTAATAACCTTATTTGCTTCTAAAGTTTCAATTCCTATATTTAAATCTTTGGCTACTTCAACTGATAAAATATAAAATTGTTCTGTAATACTTAATAATGAATTTGTTATATCATCAACTTCACCGTGTGGATATGAGGCCAACAATTTATTCCATTCAGACTTAGAAATGTATTTTTTTAATAATTTATGATTTTTTCCCGTTGAGATTTGCCAATTAAATTTGTTACCAACTTTCCAGTCATACATAGTCAGAAGTAAATCACGCATCATATTTAAATGATCGATTGCAAAAAAAATTTCTTCTCTTTTAATGCCTTTAACAACATACGTTGATAACCACCAAAATTCATTACAAACAAAATCAAACCGCTTCTGGTTAGGTTTCTTAATATGATATTTTTTATCACTTCGTTCAATTTGTTCACTAAAATAATGATCCTTATCAATTAATACCTTCAGTAAATAATCCTCATGTCTATATGATTCTATATATTCAATTGGTATAAACCTGAAATCTACTCGCATATGATTTTCAAACAACACCATATAAAATAATTGATCCTTTATACCACTATCAGAACGCTCTCTATTACACTGAGAAATAATAGGCTCTCCAAAATTTTTAATAAATGATAAATGTTGAATAAACGACTCATAATTCTTTACGATAAATGCAATATCAAAATCTTGATATTCATCCGGTTCAATAAATTTATTAACCCTAGACCCATTCATGCAAACTGCTCTAATATCATCCTCAATCGAAGTAATATTAAAAGTTTCTTCCAATACCTCACGTTCTGTTTTCATGACATCACCTGCTATTCAGTATACTCACTATCTAATTTTATAGATTTATATATTGCCATCCCAGTTTTTAATTTTTTAAATCCGAGCTTTCTATATAACTCTTCATTACCAGTCGTAGATATTAAATGAATACATGATATTTGTTTTAAATCTTCTAATAAAATTTCAATCATTTTTCTTGAAATACCTTTTTGTTGATATGTTTTCTTTACAACTACATCATATATAGCAGCATTAAACACTCCATCTGATAATGCCCTAGCTATTGCAATAACTTCATCGTAATTTTTTACTATTACAACATGTGAACTGTTGTGAAATATATTTTCTATTTTTTCGTTATCATGTCCTAACCAACCAACTGATTTATATACTTCTTTTATACTATCAATATTTCCACTTTTAAATTCACGTTCAAAAGTGTACATAAACATCACCTACTACTCATTATGATAAATTAATTGTATAACACCTGATTTAAATTTTCTTGAATGTACTAGTTTAAGTTGTTGTCTATCTTCTATATCTATAAATAGTGGTTTTCCTTTTCCTAAAACGATAGGATGTATGGATAGTCTATATTCATCTACTAATCCATAATTTACAAATGTCGTAATTAAGCTAGATCCACCATATAACCATATATCTTTACCTGGCTTGCTTTTTATTTCATTTACATGTTCTACGATATTATCTTTAATAACATTGACATGTTTATCTTCAAACTTAAATTTCTTTGAAAAGACATACTTTTCTTTGGCATGTATGTTTTTCCACATTAATTTGTCTTCTTCTGAATCTTCTAAACTCGGTTGAAAATCTCCCCATGCTTCATAACTTTTTCTTCCATAAAAAATTGTATCGACTTGATTTAAAAAGTCATCAAAATTCATTTCAGGATCCATAATACACCAGTCAATCTCGCCATTTTCACCTTCGATAAGCCCATCTAACGTAACAGCTAAATCTAAAATGACTTTCCTACTATTATCATCACTACTCATATATTGACCCCCAATCATCTCTTTCCATTATCATACATGAAATGATAATAGAAAACACACCACATTATTTATGATAAATGGGTGTGTCTTGATTCTAATTCTAATAATGATTGCTTCATTTCAAGTCCGCCTCTATAGCCTCTTAGTTGTCCGTCTTTGCCTATAACACGATGGCAAGGTATCACAATGTTTAATGGATTTTTACCGACTGCTGATGCAACGGCTCTAACTGCATTTGGTTTATCAATTTTATTGGCTAAATCTGAATAAGTTGTTGTTTCTCCATATGGTATTTTGGTCAACGCTTGCCACACAGTTTCGTTAAAAGGTGTGGAATTTATATCTATTTTTAAGTCAAAATTTTTTCTTGTGCCATTAAAATATTCATTCAATTGGTCGATATATGGTTTTACTTTGTCTTGATTTTCTTTAATTTCTATATTTGAAATAAACTGATGTATTTCATTTTCTTTATCAAATGAGCCTACAAATACGAGACCTTCATCACTTGCATAAATATCGAGTTGTTTATTAAGATGCTTAAGAATTCCATGATAAATTATTTTCATCGTCTTCCTCCTTTGATGAAAGTTTAAATGAATTTATTTGTAAACTCAATATAAATAGTCGTTATCATAATTAGATAGCAATATAAGGATATTTTTATATGTTATGATATTTTTGAGGTGATAGATTTGGCAATGTATTTAACTGAGAAAAGATGGCAAGACATTCAAACAAACAATAAATTAGCGAATGATGATTTTGTATATGCAGTTAAGACGACAATGATATTCTGTAAACCTTCATGCAATGCTAAATTACCTAATAAAGAAAATGTTTCAATATACCGTGACTATCACGAAGCTATAGAAAATGGTTATCGTCCTTGTAAAAAGTGTAATCCAACAGGTCAATTATTAGAAGATGAAGAATGGGCATTACAAATAAAAAATTTCATTCATCGAAATTATCATTTAAATCTTACATTAGATGAAATTTGTAACCAATGTCATGGTTCAAAGTTTCATTTATCAAGATTATTCAAACAAGTTACTCATCAAACCATTATGCAATATTTACATGAAATAAGAATTGAAAAAAGTATCGCATTGCTTAATGAGAATATAATGACAGTTGAAGACATTGGTAGAAAAGTTGGTTATAAAACAACATCACATTATATCAAAGTATTTAAGCAATTCTATTTTATGACACCTTTACAATATCGCAAACGAAAAAACAGTTAAGATAGCTTCCTATCTTAACTGTTTTTTAAAAGATTAACAATGTTACATACAAACCTACTAATGTAATAAATAATACGGGTATCGTTATGATAATACCTGTTTTAAAGTATGTGCCCCAAGGTATTTTAACACCTTTTTGAGACAATACATGAAGCCACAATAATGTTGCTAATGAACCGATGGGAGTAATTTTCGGACCGAGGTCTGAACCGATGACATTTGCATAAATCATGCCTTCTTTAAGCGGACCAATAACATCTGATTGATGGATAGCGAGCGCATCTATGAGAACGGTTGGTAAGTTATTCATAATCGATGACAGAAATGCTGCAATAAATCCCATTCCCATAATACTTGCAAATAATCCATGTTGAGAAATATCTGTTAGTATATAACTTAAAATTGTAAGGATACCTACATTTTTAAGTCCAAAGACAACGAGATACATACCAATTGAGAATACGACTATATTCCATGGTGCACCTTTGAGCACTTTTTTAGTATGAACTGCAGTAGATTTTCTAGCAAACCATACAAATATAATCGCTACTATACCTACAATAATTGATACGGGTATGTGTACAAACTCACTAATAAAATATCCGATGAGTAAAATGGATAGTATAGCCCATGACATATGAAACAGTTTCAAATCTTTAATTGCTTCTTTAGGTTGTTTTAAATGACGATCATCAAATGTACGTGGTATTGACGATTTAAAGAATAACCACAATACAGCAATACTAGCCAATAACGAGAATATATTCGGTATGAACATATGTAAGAAATATTCAACAAAGCCAATATTAAAATAGTCTGCAGAAACAATATTAACTAAATTGCTCACAGTGAATGGTAGTGAAGTTGTATCTGCTATAAATCCACTTGCTATCACAAAAGGAAAAATGATTTTCTTATTAAATCCTAGATGACGTACCATTGCCAATACAATAGGCGTAAGTATCAAAGCCGCACCATCATTCGCAAAAAATGCAGCAACAATTGCACCTAATATCATAATATAAACGAACATCTTTACGCCATTTCCATGAGAGGCTTTAACCATATGAATCGCAGACCATTCAAAGAAACCAATTTCATCAAGAATAAGTGAAATGATAATTATCGCTATAAATGTTAATGTTGCATTCCAAACAATGCTAGTCACTTCAAATATATCTTCTATTTGTACAACACCAGTTATAATGGCAATTAATGCACCAATAAAAGCTGTTACACCGATATCTAGTCCTTTCGGTTGCCAAATAACGAAAGTCAGTGTTAATAAAAAAATAATGATTGCAAGTATGGTCATCATCGCTTTCCTCCTTTCATGAAAACCCCAAAATTATGTGCTATATCAAAAAAGACTGAGACAATAAATAAATAATGTCCCAGTCTCTTAAGATTTATATTAAAGTATTCACTTTATTTTCTTTCAATTTCAACCATTTTGAAAGCTTCGAAGATGTCGCCTTCTTTAATGTCGTTGAATTTTTCAATTGTGATACCACATTCATATCCAGCTGCTACTTCTTTAGCGTCATCTTTGAAACGTTTAAGTGTATCTAATTCACCTTCAAAGATAACAATGCCGTCACGAATAATACGTACACTTGCATCTCTTGTAATCTTACCGTCTGTTACGTAACTACCAGCGATTGTACCAACTTTAGATACTTTAAATGTTTGACGTACTTCAGCTTGACCAATAACTTGCTCTTCAAATTCAGGGTCTAATAGACCTTTCATAGCTGATTCGATTTCTTCGATTACTTTATAAATAATACGGTGTAATCTCATATCAACATTTTCTTCTTCTGCAGCACGTTTAGCACCTGCATCTGGTCTTACGTTAAATCCGATAATAATACCGTTTGATGCTGCTGCTAATGTAACGTCTGATGCATTAATCGCACCAACTGCTGTATGAATAATACGTACATTAACACCTTCAACATCTATTTTCATTAATGATGCTGCTAAAGCTTCTACTGAACCTTGAACATCACCTTTAATGATGATATTTAAATCTTTCATTTCACCTTGTTTCATTTGTTCAAACAAGTTATCTAATGAAACGCTCTTACTATCTTGACGTTGTTTTAAGATATTTTCTTGTTGACGTTTTTCACCGATTTGACGAGCTTGTTTTTCATTTTTGAATACAACAAAGCGATCACCAGCTTGTGGTACATCATGTAAACCAGTAATTTCAACAGGTGTTGATGGTCCAGCTGTTTTGATTCTTTTACCTAAATCGTTAACCATCGCACGTACTCTACCATATGTGTTACCCACTACTAATGAGTCACCAACTTCTAAAGTACCGTTTTGTACTAATAGAGAAGCTGCAGGTCCACGTGATTTATCAAGCTCTGCTTCGATTACAGTACCTACTGCAGCACGGTCAGGATTCGCTTTTAGTTCTTCAACTTCAGAAACTAAACCAATCATTTCTAATAAATCATCGATTCCGTCACCTTGGATTGCTGAAAGTTGAACGAAAATTGTATCTCCACCCCAGTCTTCAGGATAAAGACCATATTCACCTAATTCTTGCATAACGCGATCAGGGTTTGCTGTTGGTTTATCAACTTTGTTTACCGCAACAATAATTGGTACTTCTGCTGCTTTAGCATGGTTGATTGCTTCAATTGTTTGAGGCATTACACCATCATCAGCTGCAACAACTAAAATTGTGATATCTGTTACTTGGGCACCACGCGCTCTCATTGTTGTGAAAGCAGCATGTCCTGGTGTATCAAGGAATGTAATTTTCTTGTTATTGTTAACAATTTGGTATGCACCAATATGTTGTGTAATACCACCCGCTTCACCAGCTGTAACACGTGTATTACGGATTGAATCTAGAAGTGTTGTTTTACCATGGTCAACGTGTCCCATGATTGTAACAACTGCAGGTCTTTCGATTAAGTCTGCATCATTTTCATCAACTTCAAAGTAATTTTCTAAGTCAGTAGCATCTACATGTACTTCTAACTCAGCTTCAATATCATAATCTGCACAAATTAATTCAACAGTTTCAGTATCTAATGCTTGGTTAATATTAGCTACGACACCAAGTAAGAATAACTTCTTAATAATTTCAGAAGCATCTTTGTTGATTTTATCAGCTAATTCACCAACTGTAATACCTTCTTCATACGTAATTAAAGATGGTGTTTCTTTAACTTCCGGTTTAGGTTGTTGCTGTTGTTGATTATGTTGTTTTTTGTTATTTTGCTTTTTATTCTTTTGATTCTTTTGTTGATGATTAGGTTTATTGTTTTGTTTGTTATTCTGTTTGTTGTTATTTGATTTATTTGTATTTGCGTGAGTAGTTGTTTGGTCTTTTTTAGCAGAATCCTGCTTTTTAAATGCTTTATCTAAAATTTTAATGTCATTCTCCTCTAATGCTTGCATGTGATTTGATACTTCTATGTTATTCTTTTTTAATTCGTCTATGATTGCTTTACTCTTTACATCGATTTCTTTTGCATACTCATATATTCTCTTTTTACTCATATACTCACTCCTCATGAAAATCATGAATCATCGTTTTTAGCTTTTTGCTAAATCCAATGTCAGTTATGCCCAACACCACTCTGCTTTCTTTTCCAATTGCGTAGCCTAATTCATAGCGTGTAGCAAAAGTTAAAAGTGTTACATGATAAGTTGCACATTTATTTTTTATTGTTTTTGTAACATTTGCTGCAGCATCTTCTGAAAGTATGACAAGTTTAACATTGCCTTTTCTTAACTCACTTATGACAATTTCTTCGCCAGTCTTAATCTTTCTAGCTCTTGTTGCCAGACCAAGAAGATTTAAAATTTGATCTTTCTTTTCTATACTCATTTAGGTATACGCTCACGGTAAATTAAACGAATGATTTCTTTATAGACAGGTTCAAGTGTTTCTTTATTACTGTCAAAATAACGTTCTAACTTTCCTTGTTTCTGTGCAGTTTCAATAACTTCTAATTCTTTAGAAACATATGCACCGCGACCTGGTGCTTTACCTGTCGCATCTGCTGTTATTTCGCCTGCTTTATTTTTAACGACACGAATCATATCATTTTTAGGTTTCATTTCATTTGAAAGTATACATTTACGCATTGGTATCTTTTTCTTTTTCATGATAAAAGCACCTCACTTTATGATTCTTCAGTTGAAATAATGCCTGCTTCTCTTGCATCAGTTTCTGATTTAATATCAATCTTCCAACCTGTTAATTTTGCAGCAAGTCGTGCATTTTGTCCACGTTTACCGATTGCTAATGATAATTGGTAATCTGGTACAACAACAGTAGTTGATTGATTTTCTTCATCTACGATAACTTCTACAACTTGTGAAGGACTTAAAGCATTTCTTACGAATACTTTTGGATCTTCGTCCCACTCAACGATGTCGATTTTTTCGCCACCTAATTCATTAACAACTGCTTCAACACGAACGCCTTTAGCACCAACACATGCACCTACAGCATCGATATCGCCATTTTCTGAAGTGACACTAATTTTAGAACGGTCACCAGCTTCACGTGCTACAGATTTAACAATTACAGTACCATCATAAATTTCAGGAACTTCTTGCTCGAATAAACGCTTTAATAAACCAGGATGTGTACGTGATACAAAGATTTGAGGACCTTTAGTCGTTTGTTCAACTTTATTCACATATACTTTAATACGTTCATTTGGTAAATATTGTTCATTTGGACTTCTCTCAGCTTCAGAAAGTACAGCTTCAGTACGGCCTAAATTAACATATACATAACGATGATCGACTCTGTCGATAACACCTGTTACAATGTCATCTTCTTTATCAATAAACTCATCATAAAGAATGCCTCTTTCAGCATCTCTTAAACGTTGCATAACTGCTTGTTTAGCTGCTTGAGCACCAACACGACCGAAGTCTTTAGGTGTAACGTCTTCTTCAAAGACATCTCCAATTTCGTATGCTGGATTTGTAACTAACGCTGTATCTAATGCTACTTGATCTCTATAATCTTCAACATCTTCTACAACGTCTTTTCTTGAAATAACTCTATAAGTACCTTCATCAAGATTCAGTTCGATTCTAACATTTTTGGCACTGTCATAGTTCTTTTTGTAAGCTGTGATTAAAGCCGCTTCTATTGCATCAATAAGTACCTCACGAGGTATTCTTTTTTCCTTTTCAAGGTATTCAATTGCAAGTAATAATTCATTACCTTTCACAATGTATCCTCCTTTATATTATAACATTACTGATCGACGTGCTTTAGCGATTTTCTTGCGTGGCAACGTGACATTCTTAGTTCTTGTTTTAATTTTCACTTCTAGCGTTATAGATGTTTCAGTAACTTCTTTTAAAACGCCTAACCATTCTTTATCTCCTTCAACAGGTTCGTATAACGAGATAAATACAGGTTGTTCAATTGCATTTTGATAGTCTTTTTCTTTTTTCAATGGGCGTTCTGCACCAGGTGAAGATACATCCATGAAATAAGGTTCTTTAATAGGATCTTCTTTGTCCATAACTTCACTAATCTTTTCAGAGGCAATTGTGCAGTCGTTCAAATCAACGCCACCGTCTTTATCAATTGCAATACGTAGATAATAGTCTGATCCCTCTTTGACATATTCGACATCTACAAGTTCATAATTTAAATCTTCAAGTATTGGTTGAATAATTTCCTCAACGTGTGCTGCAACTTTACTCATAATGACCTCCCTCTTAATACAAACAGAAAAGAGCGGGAAATGTCCCACTCTTTAAACGTCAGAGTATTATTTTAAGCAATAACAGTATATCACATAATGGCGCTATGCTCAAGAACATGCATTATAAATCAAATATTGAAAGCTGAGCTTTATCAGGCATATTTGGTAATGATCCAAGTTCATCGAGATATTCGATGATTTTTTGAGATACACCTGCTTTTTTATTAAGGTCTTCTTTAGCTAAGAATGGACCTTCTTCTCTTGCTTCAACGATACGTTTCGCAACGTTTTCACCTAGTCCAGGTACTGCGATAAACGGTGGAATAAGAGAATCACCTTCAATTTTGAATTCAAACGAATCACTTTTCTCTAAGCTAACTGGTTGGATTTTGTATCCTCTATGTGCCATTTCATTTGTGATTTCTAAAACTGTTAATACATCTTTTTCTTTTTTAGCTAATTCATGGAATCGGCTATAATATTCTTTCACCGTTGCTTTAATAGACTCTTTATCTTTTGTCATTGTTTTTAAATCAAAGTCTGTCGCACGTACTGTAAAGTAACTTGCATAATAGAACAACGGATGATGAACTTTGAAGTATGCAATTCTTAATGCCATTAGAACGTATGCAGCAGCATGGGCTTTAGGGAACATGTATTTAATTTTTTTACATGAATCTAAATACCAATCTGGTACATTATTTTCTTTCATAGCTTCTTCGAATTCATCTGTTAAACCTTTACCTTTACGAACTGCTTCCATAATTTTAAAGGCAAGCGATGGTTCTAAGCCGTTATACATTAAGTAAACCATAATATCATCACGACAACCGATAACACTTGATAAATCACATGTACCTGTTTTAATTAACTCTTGTGCGTTTCCTAACCAAACGTCTGTACCATGTGATAACCCAGAAATTTGAACGAGTTCAGAAAAAGTAGTTGGTTTCGTATCTTCAAGCATTTGTCTAACGAAACCTGTACCGAATTCAGGTACGCCGAATGTTCCAGTCTTACAAAGAATATCTTCTTCTGTAACACCTAATGATTCAGGTGTACTAAAGATTTTCATTGTTTCTTTATCATCTACTGGTATTGTCTTAGGATCAATGCCTGATAAATCTTGTAACATTCTAATCATTGTTGGATCATCGTGTCCTAATATATCCAGTTTCAAAATATTATCATGGATAGAATGGAAGTCGAAATGTGTTGTTTTCCATGGTGATTTTTGATCATCGGCAGGGTATTGGATTGGTGTGAAATCATAAATATCCATATAATCTGGAACAACAATGATACCACCTGGATGTTGCCCGGTTGTTCTTTTAACACCTGTACATCCTTTAACAAGTCTATCAACTTCAGCTGCTCGTTTATGAATACCTTGATCATTTAAATATCCTTTAACATAACCGAAAGCTGTTTTTTCAGCTACAGTACCGATTGTACCTGCTCTAAACACTTTATCTTCACCAAACAGTACTTTCGTATAATTATGGGCTACTGGTTGATATTCACCACTAAAGTTCAAGTCAATATCCGGTACTTTATCTCCTTTGAAACCTAAGAATGTTTCAAACGGTATATCTTGTCCTTCTTTAATCATATCAACATGACATTTTTCACATTGTTTATCTGGTAAGTCGAAACCAGATCCGACCGAACCATCATCAAAGAAATGGCTTTCTTTACATGATGGACAAATATAATGTGGCGGCAATGGATTCACTTCAGTTATTTCAGTCATTGTCGCAACGAAACTAGATCCTACCGAACCACGTGAACCAACTAAATAGCCATCATTCAATGATTTCTTAACTAACCTTTGCGAGATTAAATAAATAACCGCAAAACCATTCCCGATAATACTTTCTAATTCTTTTTCAAGTCTATCAATTACGATTTGTGGTAAATCTTCACCATATAATTTTCTAGCATTCTCATAACTCATTTCACGAATTTCTTCATTCGCACCTTCCATATTAGGTGTATATAATTCGTCCCTAATCGGTATTACTGTTTCGAGTCTATCTGCTAGCTCGTTCGTATTTTTCACAACGATTTCATATGCTTTTTCTTCACCTAAGAAGTGGAATTCATCTAACATTTCATCTGTTGTTCTAAAGTGTGCTTCAGGTAATGTTTGTCTATTCAATGGATTACCTGGTTGAGAGGCGATTAATATTTTTCGTGCAACAGCATCATGCTCATATAAATAATGGGCATTTCCTGTAGCGATAACTGGAATGTCAAGTTTCTCACCAACGCTTAATATACGACTATATATTTCTTCCATCGTTTCATTATCTTTAATCAATTCTCTATCAATTAAATCTTGATATAACCCTTTTGGTTGAACTTCTATATAGTCATAATATTTCGCAACTTTTTCAACTTCATCTTGGTCTTTTTGCATAACCGTTGTAAATACTTCACCTTCATCACATGCACTACCTACTAGAATACCTTCTCTATATTTGTTTAATAACGAGCGTGGTATACGTGGTGTACGATAAAAGTAATCAACTAATGAGGCACTGACAATTTTGAATAAATTTTTCAGTCCAACTTGGTTTTGTACGATTAGCGTTACATGAGATGGTCTTGCACGTTTATATGCTTCATCATTTGATAGCTTCTCGTTTATTTGATTATGATTATGAACATTGAGTTCTTCTAACTGTTTTAACATCTTAATAAAGATATGTGCTGTTGTTTCCGCATCATAAATCGCTCTATGGTGTTGTGTAAGTTCTACACCATATTTTTTAGCTAAGAAATTCAAACCATGTTTACCATATTCAGTATTCACTGTACGTGATAATTCAAGCGTATCGATAACACCATTTGTCGTAGCACCAAGTCCGATACGTTCAAATCCTGTATCTATAAAGCCCATATCAAATGATGCGTTATGCGCAATATATATTGCGTCTCCAACCCATTCATGGAAATCTTTTAGAACCGTTTCGATATCAGGTTGTCCACGTAACATTTCATCTGTAATACCGGTTAAATTTTTAATTGTTTCTGATAAACGTTCTCCTGGGTCAGAAAAACGTTCAAATGTGTCAATTACTTCGCCATCTTTAACCTTAACGGCAGCTAATTCTATAATTTGATCATATTGACTTGAAAGTCCTGTTGTTTCGACGTCAAATACAATATACGTTGCTGTCTTAAGCGGAATATCTTGTGACTTGTAGGCAATCGGCACACCATCATCTACAAGCATACCTTCCATACCATAAATCATTTTAATACCATTTTTCATTGCTGCTGCATGCGCATCTGGATATCCTTGAACACCATTATGGTCTGTTATCGCGATTGCTTTATGTCCCCATTTAGCAGCCTGTTCAACATACTTACCAATATGTGTAATGCCATCCATTTGACTCATAGATGTATGTAAGTGAAATTCCACTCTTTTTTCATCTGCTTTATCAAGTTTAGGAGACTTCTTAATTTCATGGATATCCGTCATCATCATCACTAAATCACGTATAAATTGGTCTTGTTCAATTCTACCTTGTGCTCTAACCCAAGTACCTACTTTTAAAGCCTTAAAATGTTCAAGATCATCTTTACCTTTTCTCGTAAACATCTTAAGTATGAGTGAATCGGTATAGTCCGTAATTTTTAATGTGACGATATGTCTACCACTTTTAAGTTCTTTCATTTCAATATCAAAAATAACACCTTCAAGTGCTACTTTGAACTCTTCTTCAATAATATCTTCTATTTTGCGAATAGAATCTACTGGAATGTCTTTACCAATTTGACATCGTGATACAGCATTTTCATTATCACTAGATTCTGCTTTTTCTTTTTTCATACGTTCCATTTTTTCTGATGCAATACGTGCAGCTTCTTCATCTTCTTGTTGAATGTGCGCTTCAAATGATTCAAGTTCTCTTCTCATTTGTTCTTCATTATCCATAGTTTCGAATATAACACGACTTATTTGAAAGCCACATTTCTGGAGCGCTTTTACTAATGAACCATTAACACGCTTATCGAAATAATCGCGTTCAATATCATTGTTCACTTGAACTTTCACGATATCATCAGCAAATATAATAGGCTTTTGTTTAAGTTGATGTTTCACTTTATCACTTAATTCAGTACCATCAATACAATGTGGAATATATTTCAGTATATGTTCATCTATTTGTTCTTTAGTTGTCACTTCAATTGTCCAATCAACTTGCGCAATAGTACTAAAAGCATTTTTCAGTTGATTTGTAAAAACAAGATACATTTCACTTGATAAAAAATATGGCAACTTAATGTAGAAATGCCACAATCTTTTTGATTGGGACACATCAATTCTTGTAAGTTCACCTTGTTCTACGACATCTTTATCAAGTTCATCTGTTATGTTCATTTGCGTGAGAAGCGTTTGGAATTTCTCTTGCCCTGTCATTGACACTTATACGACCACCTTCATCAAAATGAAAAAGAGGCTAATCATTAAATAGCCTCTTTAAATATCTTATATTATATCAGATTTAGTTGTTTTTATCAGTCTATTTTAATGCATCATAGAAAGTAGCAAGTACTTCATCTAATTCATCAATATGGACTTCTTTACTTTCTGAATTATCACGACGTTTCACTTCTACGATACCTTCTGAAGCTTTTTTACCAACCATAACGCGTACTGGTAAACCTATTAAATCTGCATCATTAAATTTAACACCAGCACTTTCTTTACGGTCATCATACAAGACATCATATTTATTTTGCAATTGTCCATATAGTTGATCTGCTAGTGCTTGTTGTTCTTCTTTTTTAGGATTAATCGCAATTAAATGTACTTCATAAGGTGCAATGGCTTTTGGCCAAATAATTCCTTTATCATCATGATGTTGTTCGATTGCTGCTGATAATGTTCTAGAGATACCAATACCATAACAACCCATAATAAGTGGTTGTGCTTTACCTTGTTCATCTAAGAATGTCGCATTCATGCTTTCAGAGTATTTCGTTCCAAGTTTGAAGACTTGACCAACTTCGATACCTTCAGCAAATTTCGCAGTACCTAAATCACCTGGTAATACTTCTCCTTCAAGAATAAATCTGAAGTCTCCATATGCTTCAACCTTAAAGTCTCTATCTACGTTCGCATTAATAAAATGATAACCTGTTTCGTTTGCACCAACAGCTAAATTATTAATATCTTGAACGAAATTGTCTGCATAAATTTTGATTTGGTCTACGTTAACTGGTCCTAGACTACCTGGTTTAGCACCTAAAATATTAACGATTTCAGACTCAGTTGCCATTTCGATATTATCAGTTTTGAAATATGATTTTAATTTAACATCATTTACTTCATGATGACCTCTAATTAATATCATGACATACTCATCATCAACTTTAAGAATCATTGATTTAATAATCTTATCTAAAGTCACATTTAAAAAGTCTGCTAATGCTTGTGCTGTTGTCACATTAGGTGTTTCTACTTTTTCTAAATCTTTTAATGGTGTATGTTCATGATTAGGTGTGTAAGCTACTTCAGCTTTTTCAATATTCGCAGCATAGTCACTTGTTTCACTATAAACAATTGTATCTTCACCAATATCAGCTAAAGCCATAAACTCATGTGTATGGTCTCCACCGATAGCACCAGAGTCTGCAAGTACTGGTCTAAAGTTTAAACCTACTCTTGTAAAGATATTATGATAAGCATGATACATATCTTGGTAAGTATCATCTAATGAATCTTCATTAGCATGGAAAGAATAAGCATCTTTCATAATAAATTCACGGCCACGTAATAATCCAAATCTTGGACGTTGTTCGTCTCTAAATTTAGTTTGAATTTGGAATAAAGTGATTGGTAAACGTTTATAAGATTTCAATTCATCTCTTACAAGAGAAGTCACAACTTCTTCATGTGTTGGTCCTAAACTAAATTCACGTTTATTACGATCGTGCAATCTCATTAACTCTGGACCGTATGCATCCCATCTACCTGATTCTTTCCAAAGTTCAGCTTGTTGTAACACTGGCATAAGTACTTCTACGCCATCTATTTTTTCCATTTCTTCACGTACAATTTGCTCAATTTTATTAAGTACTCGCTTTGCAGTTGGTAAATAACTATATATACCTCTCGCATTTTGTTTAATCATACCTGACTTTAATAAAAGTTTATGACTAATTGCTTCCGCTTCTGCAGGAACTTCTCTTAATGTTGGTATAAATATTTTCGACTGTTTCATAAGTTTCCTCCTATAAGCTACATGAAGTACCTTTGAATATCATTCCATGTAACCATAATCATTACAAATATTAAAAATACAGCACCAATTGAAAGCATAACCATTTCTGCTTTTTTATTAATCGGTCTTCTGAAAATCATTTCATAAATAACAAATAATAATCTTCCGCCATCTAAAGCTGGAATAGGTAGTAAATTCATAATACCTAAGTTAACACTTAATAACGCTGTGTATCCCATCAATGTAATAAATCCTTGCTTCACAATAGAATCTACATTGCTATATATACCAACAGGTCCATTTAACATATCAAAGGAGAATCCGCCCGTGAATATGCTCGTAATCAAGCCAAGAACTGCTTGGAATATTAATTGACCTGCCACTATTGTTTTTTCAATACCCGCAATTAATGGACCAAACACAGTGTGTTCTGTCGGTTGTGCAACACCGATAATGTATCGTGTTTCATATTTACCTTTACTAACTTCTAGTTTATCTTTTTTAGCTGCTACTTTGAAAGTCTTTTCTTGACCATCACGATCAACTTTAATTTCTACAGGCTCAGTTTTCTTCTCTTTAAAAATAGGTTGTAAATCTGTAAACTTTTGAATTTTTTGTCCATCTACTGATAGAATTTCGTCACCTTTTTTGATACCTGCAGTTTGTGCAGGAGCACCATCTTCTAAATCTCCAAATACTGGTTCATTCGTTGGTACACCATTCCAATAAGCAAGCCCAATAAAAATAACAAAAGCAAGAATAAAATTAAATAACGGACCTGCAAATAAAGTTAAAAATCTTTGATATGGTTTTTTAGACATTAATTGTCTATCTTTAGGCGCAATTTGTATTAAATCTCCACCTTGAACAAAGTAAGCTTCTCTCGCTATTTTAAAATGATGTCTTTCTTCATCGCTTGCTGTAATACCTTCAATGAAAATATCATTTTCGAAATCACTATCTTTAATTTCAATATGTTCAATTTGTTGGAATTTATGTTGATCATCCATAATAACATGTGTTATTTCGTTTTGATCGTTTAATTTAATTGCGATATGCATACCTGGTGTTAATGGATTTTGTTCTAATCCATCTCCAGCCATTCTGACATAACCACCTACTGGAAGTAGTCTAATTGTATAAAGTGTTTCATTTTTCTTATATGAATAAATTTTAGGTCCCATACCTATGGCAAACTCTGGGCACATGATACCTGCACGTTTCGCAAAGAACATATGTCCATATTCATGTACTGTCACTAATAGTCCAAATACAAAAATAAATGCTAATATTGTATAAATCACGCCTACACCCCGTAATCCTTAGATTTATATGTAGCATCAATTTTTAGAATCGTTTCTAAATCTGGATGCTCAATAACTTTATGGTTTTTCATTGCTTCCCCAATCATGTCTTCAATTTCCAAAAATGTAATTTCATTGTTTAAGAACTTATTTACAGCTACTTCATTCACAGCATTTAAAACGACGGGCATCGTGCCACCTATTTTAATGGCTTCATAAGCATACTGTATACATTTAAAGCGCTCGAAATCCATTTCTTTAAAATTTAACTGTCCAATTTGAGCTAAATTTAATTTTTCTGCATCTCTTGTATATCTTTCTGGATATGTAAATGCATATTGAATGGGTGTTCTCATATCTGGTGTACCCAATTGTGCAATCACACTTGTATCCTTAAATTCAACCATAGAATGAATAATACTCTCTTTATGTAAGACAGTTTCAATTTGGTCAATATCTAAATCAAATAACCATTTTGCTTCAATGACTTCTAAACCTTTATTCATCATTGTTGCAGAATCTATCGTAATCTTTTGCCCCATAGACCAGTTAGGATGGTTGAGCGCTTCATCACGTGTTACAGACTTTAATTCTGCTCGTGTTAAATCACGAAATGATCCACCACTCGCAGTTATGATTAATTTATTAACCTGCTCTTTCTTCTCACCATTTAAACATTGAAATATTGCTGAGTGTTCAGAATCGACTGGTAGAATGTTAACATTATGTTCTCTAGCTTTTGACATCACAAGTTCACCAGCTGCAACTAATGTTTCTTTATTCGCTAGACCGATATCTATACCAGCTTCTATAGCTGCAATAGTAGGTCGTAAACCTACACTACCGACGATTGAATTTAATAATATATCAGTATTTTGACAAGTTGCAACTGCTAATAAACCTGCGTCCCCATGTACAATTTCAATATTTAAATGTTTAAGTTTATCTATATCTTCTACATTTTGAACAGATACGAGTTCTGGATGAAATTCTTCAATTATATTCTGTGCATAAGCAATGTTTTTACCAACTGAAAATGCAACTAAATTAAATTGTGATGCATGTTCTCTTATAACATCTAATGCTTGCTGTCCAACAGAACCACTAGCTCCTAAAATAGCTATATTTTTCAAAGACTTCACCCCAATTTACAATTGAAATAGGAATAGATTTAACAATGGTAATACAAAGATAAAGCTATCAAATCTATCTAATATACCACCATGTCCTGGCATAATATTCCCTGAATCTTTCACACCGAAATGTCTTTTAAGCCCTGATTCTACTAAGTCACCTAATTGTCCAAACATACTTAATAACATCGTTAATGGAATTAATAACCATAATGATACATCCATATCAAAATATTGTCCAAAAATAACTGCAACGATTAAACTTGAGAAAATTCCTCCAATAAATCCTTCAATCGTTTTGTTCGGACTAATTAATGGCCAAAGTTTATGTTTACCGAATAATCTACCAAATATATATGCACCCGTATCAGTTAACCACACTAATAATAATGCGAATAAGATAAATTGTAAGCCATGTTCTCTTGTCTCATAGAAATACATAAAGCCAATTCCGATATATGTAACGGACATGACACAGAAAGAGGCATCCATAAAATTAAATCTATTTTTAGACATTACTGTATAACTCAACATTAAGAAACTCATAACGATTAGAAGTCTAAGTTGAACACTTATATCGTTATTAATGAGTTCTTGAGGCAATAATATTATACATAGTGAAACAACGGACAAAAAACCTGGTATAGAAATAATTGATAAATTATTCATATTTAAAATTTCTTTTAAAGCAATAATCGCTAATAAATACGCTAATGCTATTACGGGTAATCCACCATATATAACGACTGGAAGAAATACAGCCATAGCAACAATTGCCGATATTGTTCTCGTCTTCATTTTTATCTCCTTTACAGCCCACCAAATCTTCGTTGTCTCGACTGATATATTTTTAAACAGTCTATAAGTGATTGTTCATCAAAATCTGGCCATAATGTCTTAGTAAATATAAATTCACTATAAGATGATTGCCATATTAAAAAATTACTTAATCTTTCTTCACCTGATGTACGAATGAGCAACTCTGGATCTGGTATATCTGAAGTGAATAAATATTTCTTTATATTATCTTCACATAAATCATCAATTGTTAAATTGCCTTCTTCAACTTCATGGTAAAGTTCTTTTACAGCATTTAGAATTTCTGCTCTACCGCCATAGTTCAACGCAAATACAAGATTGAGTCCTGTATTATGTTTCGTTTTTTCGATAGCTTCTTCAATTGCATTTTTAGTATGCTTAGGCAAAGCTTCAGTAAAACCAATTGTTGTAACTTTAACGTTTTTTTCGATCAATTCTGGTAGAAAAGTCTTTAAAAAGTCAACCGGTAATTTCATTAAATATTTCACTTCATCTTCTGGTCTCGACCAATTTTCCGTAGAAAAAGCATATAAAGTCAAATATTTCACACCTAAATCATTTGCTTTACGTGTTATTTTTTTTACCGTTTGCATACCTTCATAATGTCCTTTTATGCGAGGCATTTTTCTATTTTTAGCCCATCTACCATTTCCGTCCATAATAATTGCTATATGTTCAGGTATCGATAATTCATTGTCTTGATTAATTATTTGTTGTTTTTGCTTTATAAACTTTTTTATCATAGCGTCCTCCATCAAACAAACGCGAATTTATATGTAAAATTAATTAAACATATCGTAATACATTTTATCACAAAAAGAGTGATTCTGTTATATATAAAGAAAAAACCGTACCAAAGTCTGATTTGGTACAGCTCTTATCTTTAAACTTCCAAAATGTCATTTTCTTTTTGAGTCGTTAAATCATCTATTTGTTTGATGAAATCATTTGTAATGTTTTGAACTTCTTCAGTTTGATTTCTTAAATCATCTTCTGTAATTTCGCCATTTTTTTCTTGTTTCTTCAAATCTTCATTTGAATCACGACGAACATTACGAATTGCAACTTTAGCATTTTCAGCTTCTTTTTTAGCTTCTTTTACTAATTCTTTTCTGCGTTCTTCAGTTAATGCTGGTACTGAAATTCTAATAACTGTACCATCACTTGTTGGATTAACACCTAAATTAGCTGCATTAATTGCTTTAAGTACATCTTCAACTGATGATTTGTCATATGGTTGAACAACTAACAAACGCGCTTCAGGTACTGAGATACCTGCTAATTGTTGAATAGGTGTTGGAACACCGTAGTACTCAACATTTACTCTTTCTAAAAGATTTGCATTTGCATGTCCAGTTCTGATTCCAGCTAAATCTCTATTGAAACTCTCAATAGTTTTGTTCATTTTTGACTTCGTTTCTTGAATAACATCTGCCATGGAATTACACCTCAAGTTTATTTTGTAATAATCGTACCGATTTCTTCACCTTGAACAGCACGTTTAATATTTCCTTCTTCCATAATTGAGAATACAACAAGTGGGATATCATTGTCCATACAGAATGATGAAGCAGTTGAATCCATAACTTGTAATCCTTCTTGTAACATTTGAATATATGTTAATCTTTCGTATTTTTCTGCTTTAGGATCTACTTTAGGGTCAGCAGAATAAACACCATCAACATTGTTTTTACCCATTAAGATAACGTCAGCCTCAACTTCAGCTGCTCTTAAAGCTGCAGTCGTATCAGTAGAGAAGTAAGGATTCCCTATTCCCGCTGCAAATATAACGACTCTCTTTTTCTCTAAGTGACGAATCGCACGTCTTCTAATATATGGTTCAGCAACTTGTTTCATTTCGATTGAAGTTAATACACGAGTATCACAATCTAATTGTTCTAAACTATCTTGTAATGCTAAAGCATTCATTACAGTGGCTAACATGCCCATATAATCAGCAGTTCCACGATCCATACCTAAATCGCTTCCAGTTTTACCTCTCCAAATGTTTCCGCCACCAACGATTACAGCAACTTCACAATCCATTTGAGCAACTTCTGACACTTGTTGAGCGATACTTTTAATTACGACTGGGTTAATGCCAAAGCCTGAATCTCCTGCTAAAGCTTCACCACTTAGTTTTAATACGACGCGTTTATATTTAGAATTCTTAGTCATCTTGATCCCTCTCTATGCTTATAATTAGGTCTTTATATATAACGAAAGAAGACACAAAGCGTGTCTTCTTCCTAAAAAGCAATCTTAGTTGCCTTTCATTTGTCCTTTTACTTCATCAGCAAAGTTATCAGAACGTTTCTCGATACCTTCCCCAACTTCGTAACGAACGAAATCTACAAGCACGCCACCGTCTGTTTTTAAGAATTCAGCAACAGTTTGGTCTGGATTTTTAACGAATGCTTGGTCAACAGCACAGATTTCTTCTAAATATTTACGCATTCTACCTTCAACCATTTTTTCAACGATATTTTCAGGTTTACCTTCATTTAAAGCTTGTTGTTTTAAAATTTCTTTTTCGTGCGCTAATTCTTCATCAGATACTTGGTCACGAGAAACAAATTTAGGGTTTAATGCAGCGATGTGCATAGCAACGTCTTTAGCTGCTTCTTCATTAGTTGAACCTTCAACAACAGTTAATACACCAATACGTCCACCCATGTGTAAATACTCACCGAATGAATCGTTATCAGTTTTTGTTTTTAATGTAAATCTACGTAAAGTTAATTTTTCACCAATAGTAGAGATAGCTTCGTTCATTTTTTCTTCAACAGTTTGACCGTTAGCTAATTTTGAAGCGTTTAATGCATCAACGTCAGCTGGTTTAACATCAAGAATATGATCAGCCATTTCTTTAACTAAGTTTTGGAAACCTTCATTACGAGCAACGAAGTCAGTTTCTGAGTTTAATTCAAGAATTACTGCATCATTACCTTTAGATGCAACAAAAGTAGTACCTTCTGCAGCAATACGGTCTGCTTTCTTAGCAGCTTTAGCGATACCTTTTTCACGTAAGTAATCTACCGCTTTATCGATGTCACCATCAGTTTCTGTTAAAGCTTTTTTACAGTCCATCATACCTGCGCCAGTTTTTTCACGTAGTTCTTTAACAAGTTTAGCTGAAATAGCCATAATCTAATTCCTCCATTTATTTAAATAATATATTATTTATCTTAAATCTTTCTAAAAAAAGGTGATAAGTTATAGAACCTTATCACCTTTTTGAAATTATGCTTCAGTAGTTTCAGTTGATTCTTCTTCAGGTGCTTGTTCTGTTTCGTTTAAGTCGATGTTTTGCTCTTCAGCAACATCTTCATTTGAAACGCCTTGTTGACCTTCTAAAATAGCATCAGCCATTTTACCAGTTAACAATTTAACAGCACGAATAGCATCATCGTTCGCAGGGATAACATAGTCGATTTCATCTGGATCACAGTTTGTATCAACAATACCAACGATTGGAATGTTTAATTTACGTGCTTCAGCAATCGCATTACGCTCTTTACGAGGGTCTACTACGAATAATGCTTGAGGCATTGATTTCATATCACGAATACCGCCTAAGAATTTGATTAAACGGTTATATTCTTTTTTAAGTTCTACAACTTCTTTTTTAGGTAATACATCAAACGTACCGTCTTCTTCCATTTTTTCAATTTCAGAAATACGTTTTACACGTTTAGAGATTGTTTTATAGTTAGTTAAGATACCACCTAACCATCTTTGGTTAATGTAGTAGTGTCCAGCACGTTCAGCTTCTTCTTTAACTGACTCTTGTGCTTGTTTTTTAGTACCTACGAATAATACTTTACCGCCTTCTTCAGAAACAGATTTAATAAAGTTGTAAGCTTCGTCAACTTTTTTAACTGTTTTTTGTAAATCGATAATGTAGATACCGTTTCTTTCTGTGAAAATGTATTTTTTCATTTTTGGGTTCCAACGGCGTGTTTGGTGACCGAAGTGAACACCTGCTTCAAGCAATTGTTTCATTGAGATAACTGCCATGATAATTCCTCCTAATTGGTTTTATTCCGCCATAAACACTTATTATAGAAACAACTTATTTAAGTTGCACCAATCCCATAATTTCCGTGATTATGTGTGAATTTGGCTTTTATAGCCGTTTTCAAATATATCATATCTTATACTGTTCATCAAGTATTTTATTTAGATAAACCTAACTCATCTAAGAATTTTTCTTTTTTAATTCTAATAAATGTACCTTTCATTCCTAAAGAACGAGATTCAATTACACCAGCACTTTCCAATTTTCTTAATGCATTGACGATTACAGATCTTGTGATACCTACTCTATCAGCAACTTTTGAAGCAACTAATAAACCTTCAGGTGCACCAAGTTCTTCAAAGATATGTTCAATTGCTTCTCTTTCTGAATATGAAAGTGAGTTAATTGCCATATTGATTGCTGCTTTGTCTCTTGCTTCTTGTTCAATTTCATTATGTTTTTCTCTTAATATTTCCATACCAATAACAGTAGCTGCATATTCACCAAGTACTAAGTCATTGTCATTGAAATCTTGAGATACACGTCCAACAACTAATGTACCTAAACGTTCACCACCACCAAGAATTGGGAAAATAGTTGTTTGACTATCTACGAATAATTCTTTGTTTTCTGGTGGGAATACTGTTAATACTTCTTCAATTCCGATATTTGATTTAGTTTGTTCTACATGCATTAATTGATCAGTATATTCTTTAGGAATATGTCTATCTTCTAACATTTTGATAATACGTTCATTGCTTAACAATTCATTTAAGCTTGAACCTAAAATTTTACCTCTTCTTGATACGATGAATACATTTGTCACCGTTACATCACTGATAGTTTTAGCCATATCTTTAAAATCTACAGCAATACCTTTATGCTTTTGTAATAATGTATTTAATTCTCTTGTCTTTGATAATAAACTCATTTAATTTTTTCTCCTTTTTTATAGAATAAATGCGCTTAAGTCTTTATTTGTCGCAATAGATTCTAATTTTTGATTAACATATTCAGGTGTTATATCTACAACTGCATTTGGCATATTCGATGCTTCGAAAGAAAGATCTTCTAGCATTTTTTCAAGTATAGTATGCAGCCTTCTTGCTCCGATATTATCTGTCTCTTGGTTAACTTGAAAAGCAATTTCAGCTAAACGATTAATGGCTTCATCTGTAAAGTTGATTGTCACCATTTCAGTTTCCAACAATGCTTTGTATTGATCAAGAAGTGATTGTTTCGGTTCTTTTAATATTTTAACGAAATCTTCAGTTGTTAAACTATCTAATTCAACACGAATTGGAAATCTACCTTGTAACTCAGGTATTAAATCACTTGGTTTAGACATATGGAACGCACCTGCGCCAATAAACAAAATGTGTTCAGTATTAATTGAACCATATTTCGTTTGAACGACACTACCTTCAACAATTGGTAAGATATCTCTTTGTACACCTTGTCGAGATACATCTTGACCACCGTTACTGTTGCTCACAGCAATTTTATCGATTTCATCGATGAATACCATGCCCATTTGTTCAGTTAATTGAATCGCTTCTTCATTAACGGACTCTTGGTCAATCAATTCATTCGCAATCTCATCTGTTAAAATTTTTCGCGCTGACTTAACTGGCAAGTTTCTTTCAACTTTTTTCTTAGGCATCATTTGACTAAGCATATCTTGCATTTGAGGGTTGTTTTCCATTCCCATCATGCCAAGTGTTTGTTGTTCTTGTTCTACTTTTATTTTGACGATTTCTTCTTCAAGTTCACCATTTAATAATTGTTTCTTAATATCTTCACGTTTTGTTTTTATTTCTTCGGTTGGTGTTTCTTCGACTTCTTCTTGTTGATTGAAGTTTGGGAATTGTCCACCAAACAATGACTCTAATGGATTATTACTATTACTTTGTGCTTTTTTCTTCATACTTGGCACAAGCAATTTCACTAATTTTTCATTAGCTTTTTGAGTTGCCTCATCAAGAACGCCTTTTTTCTTTTCTTCTTTAACAAGTCGACGACCAACTTCAACAAGGTCACGTATCATACTTTCAACATCTCTACCTACATAACCTACTTCAGTAAATTTAGTAGCTTCTACTTTTACAAAAGGTGCACCAACTAATCTAGCCATTCTTCTAGCTATTTCAGTCTTACCTACACCTGTAGGACCTATCATTAGAATGTTTTTAGGTATGATTTCGTTTCTAAGTTGTTCATCTAATAAACTTCGTCTATAGCGATTTCTTAAAGCTATTGCTACTTTACGCTTAGCATCTTGTTGACCAATGATATGATCATTTAATCGATCAACGATATCATGTGGTGTCATTTTTAATTGATTTTGTGACAACCTTAAACCCCTCCAATTATATTTCTTCAACTTTTATTTCATGGTTTGTAAATACACAAATATCTGCAGCCGTATTAAGTGAAGCTTCTGCAATTTCTTTAGCCGATAAATGAGGTGCATATGATTTAAGCGCTCTACCAGCACTTAAAGCGTAATTACCACCAGAACCAATTGCAATGATACCATCATCTGGCTCAATTACTTCTCCAGTACCACTTACGACTAATAAATCTGTTTCGTTCATAACAATGAGCATCGCTTCAAGTTGACGTAACATTTTATCTCCACGCCATTCTTGAGCAAGCTCAACTGCAGCTCTTGTTAAATTACCACTATATTCTTGTAATTTAACTTCAAATTTTTCGAATAAAGTAAATGCGTCTGCAACACTGCCAGCGAAACCAGCAACAACTTTATCATGATATAATCTTCTAACTTTTCTTGCTGTTTGTTTCATGATGACTTGCTCACCTAATGTAACTTGACCGTCACCTGCCATTGCAGAATGACCATTATGTCTTATTGCAAATATAGTTGTAGCATGTAATGAAGAACTCATTATCAAATCTCCTTTACGCACGTGGATGTGCTGATAAGTATACTTTTCTTAATTGATCTTTTGTAACATGTGTATATTGACTTGTCGTTGATAAACTTTCATGTCCTAATAAACTTTGAACACTTCTCATATCGGCTCCTTGATTCAACAAATGTGTTGCAAAAGTATGCCTTAATTTATGAGGGTGAATATGATACACACCTTGCGTTCTCTTTACGATTTCGTTGAGTGCATATCTTACACCACGTTCAGTTATAGGTTTACCTCTCATGTTTACTATCAAGAAATCATGATCTAAACGCATTTGACTTCTAAATTGTTCAATATAGTCAACGATTGCACTTTGACAATACTCTCCAAAAGGAACAATACGTTCTTTATTCCCTTTACCTAGCACTTTGACAAATGCATAATTCAAATCAATATCACTTATTTGAATATGAACTAATTCTGACACTCGAATACCTGTTGCATAAAGCAACTCAAGTATGACGCGATCTCTTATATTCGTTTTTTTACCATCATCTAGTGTCTTAAATAGCTTTTCCATTTCTTCTTCATAGAAAAAGCTTGGTAAATGATGTTCTTTTTTTGGATGTACAAGTTGAATAAATGGATTCTGAATATCACTATCAACACTCATCCAATATTGATATAAAGATCTTAATGTAGAAATTTTACGCGAAACACTCGTCCTTTTATGTCCTTTATCATACAAAAACGCAAGGTATCTCCTTGCATCTTTATATTCAAATGATTCTAAGGATAAATGTTCTGATTGTAAAAAATCATTAAATTCATTCAAATCAAGTTGATATGCATTTAAAGTATGGGTGGAAAAATGTTTTTCATAAGTTAACATATCAACAAACTGTTGTTCAATTGTATGTACCATAACTCATTCCTCCCATTTTATCTGAATTGTATCACAATTCTAAAAAATCTTAAAATAATTTACTAAAGCATTACTTTAAATGAATCTAAATGTTTTAATGCACGATTTGCAAGTGTTTCATATCGTTCTTTCTTGTCTTTAATACGTTTTTCTAATGTAGGTAATAAACCAAAGTTCGCATTCATCGGTTGGAAGTTCTTATTATTATTCGCATGTGTAATGTAATAAGCCATACTTCCGATTACTGTTTCTCGAGGGAAAACGATTGGATCAAGTCCAGAAACGAGTTTACTTGCATTAATTCCTGCAATCAGTCCACTCGCTGCACTTTCAACATATCCTTCTACACCAGTCATTTGACCAGCAAAGAATAAATCTTCTCTTGATTTTAATTGATAAGTTTCTTTAAGAGCATTTGGTGAATTAATGAAAGTATTTCGATGCATCACACCGTAACGTACGATATCAACATTTTCTAATCCAGGTATAAGTGAAATAACTTCTTTTTGCGCGCCCCATTTTAAATGTGTTTGGAAACCTACGATATTATATAAAGTTCCAGCTGCATCATCTTGTCTTAATTGAACAACTGCATATGGTCTTTTACCAGTTTTAGGATCTTCTAAACCTACAGGCTTCATAGGACCAAATAATAAAGTTTTCTTACCACGTTCTGCCATAACTTCAAATGGCATACAACCTTCAAAATAAATTTCTTTTTCGAATTCTTTTAAAGGCACAACTTCAGCATTTATAAGTGCATCATAAAAAGTATTGAATTCTTCTTCAGTCATTGGACAATTTAAGTATGCTGCATCACCTTTGTCATAGCGTGATTTCAAATATACTTTATCCATGTTAATAGATTCTTTTTCAATAATTGGTGCAGCTGCGTCATAGAAGTACAGTTGTTCTTCACCCGTAATGTTCATAATTTGTTTCGTTAAACTTTCTGTCGTTAAAGGACCTGTTGCAATAATTGTTGGCCCATCAGGTATCTTTGTAATTTCTTCGTTCTTTACTGTAATATTCGGATGATTTTTTAGCGTGTCTGTAATATATCCCGCAAAATCATGTCGATCGACAGCTAGTGCACCTCCCGCTGGTACACGCGCATTATCTGCTGCTTTTATAATTAATGAATCTAATTGTCTCATTTCTTCTTTTAAGACACCGACAGCATTTGTTAATTGATTACCTCTTAGTGAATTAGAACATACAAGTTCTGCAAATTTATCTGTATGATGCGCTGGTGTTTGTTTTACCGGTCTCATTTCATATAGATTAACATTGAATCCTCTCTTGGCAATTTGATATGCCGCTTCCGAACCTGCTAATCCAGCACCGATAACATTAATTGAAGTCATTATTTATGCCTCCTTGATTTTCGAATTTTTTATTCCATATTGAATTGTATAACAAATCTGAATTTAATCAAATGATAAAGTGATGATAAATTTTAAAAATTAGTGACGTTTTACTATTAAAACAATAAATCAAAAAACAAGTGCAAAAAGTTATGTTAAAAATAACTTTTTGCACTGTATGATAACTATTTTTGTTCTTGCTCTTTATAGTCACAATTTGGACATATAACTTGAGCTGATTTTCCTTTCTTACGTTCAACAAGTACTGTTTCACATTTAGGACATGAACGATCTAAAGGTTTATCCCATGATGTATAATCACATTCTGGGTATCTTGAACAACCATAGAACACTCTGTTCTTTTTAGATTTACGTTCGACAACTTCTCCCTCTTTACACTTAGGACATTTAACGCCAATCGTTTTAATGATTGCTTTTGTATTTCTACAATCTGGGAAATTTGAACAAGCCATAAACTTACCATATCGGCCCATTTTATAAACCATTGGTGAACCACATAATTCGCAATCCTCACCGGCAGGTTCATCTTTAATTTCAATTTTCTCCATTTCTTCTTCTGCTCTTGCTACATCGATTTTAAAGTTTTCATAGAACATATCTATGACTTTCTTCCACTCAATTTCACCATCTGCTACTTTATCTAGCAATGTTTCCATATTAACTGTAAAGTCAACATCGATAATTTCAGGGAAGTATTCTTTAACTGACTCATGTACGATTTCTCCTAACTCTGTAGGCACAAATCGTTTCTGGTCTAATTTTACGTAGTTTCTTTTTTGAATCGTATCGATTGTAGGTGCATAAGTTGAAGGTCTACCGATTCTTAATTCTTCTAAAGTTTTAACTAAACGTGCTTCAGTGTATCGTGGTGGTGGTTGAGTGAAATGTTGCTTTGGATCGATTTTCTCAGCCGTAACGATGTCACCTTTTTCTAACGGTGGTAATTTACCTTCTTTTTCTTCATCAGTATCATCTTTAGCTTCAACATATACTTTCATGAAACCTTTAAATTTGATTGTTTGACCATTTGCTCTGAATTTTAAATCGCCTTGTGTAATATCTGCTGCAACTGTATCAGCAATAGCAGGTGCCATTTGACTTGCCATAAAACGTTCCCAAATCAATTTATATAATCGATATTGATCTCTAGATAAGAATGTTTTCATTTGATCTGGTGTACGTTCCACACTTGTCGGTCTAACTGCTTCATGGGCATCTTGTGCGCCTTGTTTACCTTTTGTTGCTTTTGCCTTAGATAAATACTCTTTACCGTACTCTTTTTCAATAAATGATGCTGCTTCAGCTTGAGCACTATCAGCTATACGTGTAGAGTCCGTTCTCATATAAGTAATCAAACCAACAGTACCTTGTTTTTTCAAATCTATACCTTCGTATAATTGTTGTGCTAACATCATCGTTTTTCTAGCTTTAAAATTCAACTTACGTGATGCTTCTTGTTGTAAAGATGAAGTTGTAAATGATTTCGCAGGATATCTTAATTTTTCTTTCTTAGTGACTTGTGTAACTTCAAATTTATCTCCATCTAATTTTGTTGTAATTTTTTGTACGTCTTTTTCATTTTTTAATTTAACGGGTTTACTTTTCTCATGTAAAAACTTCGCACTAAATGTTTTAGTTTTATGTTTAAATAAACCTTCGATTGTCCAGTATTCTTCTGGATTAAAATTATTAATTTCGTTTTCACGATCTATAACGAGTCTTAATGCAACAGATTGTACACGACCTGCTGATAAACCTTTTTTAACTTTCTTCCATAACACTGGAGAAATGTTATACCCAACAAGTCTATCTAATACACGTCTCGCTTGCTGTGCATCAACTAATTCATGTTCAATTTCTCTAGGATGCTTAAAGCTATCTTTTACTGCATCTTTTGTTATTTCGTTAAATACGACTCTTGATTTTTTATTTTCATCTATATCTAATATATGTGCTAAATGCCACGCAATTGCTTCACCTTCACGATCGGGGTCACTTGCGAGATAAACGTTTTTTGCTTTTTTTGCATAGCGTTTTAAATCTTTAACAACTGGCCCTTTGCCGCGAATCGTAATATATCTAGGTTCATAATTATTTTCAACATCTACGCCCATTTGACTACGAGGTAAATCTCTAACATGCCCCATAGATGCAACGACTTTATATTTTTTTCCTAAATATTTTTCAATGGTTTTTGCTTTTGCGGGCGATTCAACGATGACAAGATTTTCTGCCAAAGTAAGTCCCCCTTGCTATTCTATTGATTACAAATGTAAATGATAAACTGATAAATTCAGCTTTGTCAATTAAAACATTTTATAAAATTTATTTTTGTTCAGTAAATATACAATAATCTTCAACGATATCTTGAGCATTTTGTACGAGCTTAGCACCTTCTTTTATTCTATTATTGCCACCTTTGCTTAAAGATTGAAAAATCGTGCCCGGGCAACAATAAACATTTCTATTTTGTTCCAATGCCAAGTCTATCGTGATTAAAGAACCACTACGTTCATTTGCTTCAGTTACTAATACACCTTGTGACAATCCACTAATAATACGATTTCTTTCTGGAAAACGCCATTTTTGAACTTTCGTTGTTGGATAATACTCAGATATGACGAGGTGATCTTTACGCATCAGTTCACTAATATATTGTGTCGCCTTAGGATAATGGTAATCTAAACCAAATGCGGCAACGCCTATTGTTTGACCACTATACTCTATCGTTTTTAAATGCGCAAAATAATCTGCACCCATTGCCATACCAGAAACAATTGTAATATGCGACTTAACAAGTTCTGGCACGATGGCATCACAAATTTGTTCTGAATATTGTGTAGCCTTCCTTGAACCGACTATAGCCAATTTTTGTTTATTTTGCAATAACGACATTTTACCCATTCCAAAAAGTACAAGTGGATAATCATATATTTCCTTTAATAAAGTTGGATAACAATCCTCATCAGAAAACACCATTTGAATATTTCTTTTCTCTAATGAAGAACGTATTTTATCTATATTACTATCATTATATTTGTGATACATCGTTAATATTGTTCTCTCTTTTAAACCACTTTTATATACAAAATCAATAAACGCTGTTCTATATGAAAGAAAATTTAACTCAGGATCATAACGAATCATCTTGTGAATTTGATTAGTCGTAAAACCACTGTAGATTAATTTCAAAATTGATTGTTGATAATCATTCATAAATATACACCTCTTATAATGTAGATTTTTTCTATTTTTGGCGGGCGGCTAACGATCTTGTTTTGGTTTCTTGAGCGTTAGAATTTCTAACGATTTTGTTTTACACTCTTGATCGTTAGCGCAGCGTTCACTCCTCATTTTTAAAATTTTTAACGGCTAACGATATTGTTTTACTTTCTTGGACGTTAGAATTTCTAACGATTTTGTTCCTCACTCTTGATCGTTAGCGCCGCATCACCTACTAAATTCTTCTAAATAATAAGTCTTATACCTTTGACCTTTACTCTTAAAATGTTGATTGCATATTCTTTTTATAGTTTGAACATTATTTGCTTCACACCATTCAACTGCTCCCGGTATCGTAAATCCTTCTTTTTCTTTTATTATGGCTAGCTCCATTATGTTGAAATAGTAAAGTTCCACCCGTTTAAATTTTTTCAAACAATTTGTACAAGGTATAATCTTCTTCTTTTCTTCAATTATAATAGTATGTAACTTTTTACAACCTGGACATTTTATACCTTTCGCAATCTTATTAAAAGCAACCCTTTCGACTGGTTTAAATCTATGAGTAAATATTTGCTGCTTAACTATAATTTGCTGAATTATTTGCTTATCTTTATGGATTTGCTGTGATCTAAATAGTTTTAGAAATTTATAAAATTCTGAGTGCAATAGTACTTGCGAGCGGTTTGGTATGTGGTTTCTAAATGTAAATGTGGGATTTGAAAATACTATATAGTGATTTATTGGTAGGTTTAGATTCATTTCTTGAAGTATTGATTGGAGGGTGTTTTTAGCTTTGTATAATTGTACAAATGGTGATGTGTAAAGTTTATTATAAGAACTCTTTATATAGTTGTCATAGATTTCGAAATCGCCATAATAGTGTTTAACTTTTAATATGCTTAATTGACTGTTATGTATGATTAAAAAATCTATTTGTACTGCATTTGAAGATACAAATTCAAGATTACGACTAAACACAATTTGATGTTGTTGCTTTAAAAAATCTTCTACAAGTTGTTCGGCTTCATAACCTTTAACTTTATTCATAATCTCAAAATCATGAGCTTCTTCATTTAATCATGATGTTAGTGTATTTACATATGCTGTTTCATTGTTGTGATTCATGCCTCACTCCTGTTTGTTAATATTTTACATATATTATAGTTTATGCATTTAATATTGTCTACAAAAAAACCACTAACAAACTAAAAATTAGTTCATTAGTGGGATATATAAATTTAAACACCAAATAAGCACAGTGCTTTTCTATTGAAGAAAGACACTGTACTTATATATATGGTTATTATTTAACTGTTAGACATTTTTCATATAAACCGTCTTCTTTTTTAATACGGTTAATAAGTGATTCAGCGATTACAGATGGTGTATCTGCTGTATCAATACCACAGTCATTTAAAGTTTTGATTTTTTCAGATGCAGTACCTTTACCACCTGAAATGATTGCTCCAGCATGACCCATACGTTTTCCTGGAGGTGCTGTTTGACCACCAATGAATCCAACTACTGGTTTTGTCATGTTAGCTTTAATCCATTCAGCTGCTTCTTCTTCAGCTGTACCACCGATTTCACCAATCATAACAACTGCATATGTTTCGTCATCTTCATTAAATGCTTTTAATACATCAATGAAGTCTGTACCATTAACTGGGTCCCCGCCAATACCAACAGCTGTCGTTTGACCGATACCTGCTTGAGTTAATTGATGAACCGCTTCATATGTTAATGTACCTGAACGTGAAACTACGCCTACGTGACCTTTTTTATGGATGTAACCAGGCATAATACCAATTTTACATTCGTCTGCAGTGATCACACCAGGACAGTTTGGTCCTACTAAGCGTGTTTTCTTACCTTCTAAGTATCTCTTAACTTTAATCATATCAATAACAGGAATATGTTCAGTGATACAAATAGCTAAGTCTAATTCAGCATCTGCACTTTCAATAATTGCATCAGCCGCAAATGGAGCTGGTACATATATTACTGAAACAGTTGCGCCAGTTTCAGCGACTGCTTCTTCTATAGTGTTAAATACTGGTACACCTTCAACCACTTGCCCACCTTTACCAGGTGTTACCCCAGCAACGATTTGAGTACCGTATTCTAGCATTTGTTTAGTATGGAAAAGTGCTGTTGCACCCGTAATACCTTGAACTAATACTTTTGTATTTTTATCGATGTATACACTCACGTAACTCTCCGCCTTTCTTATCGTTCTTGAACTAATTTAACAATTTTTTGAGCACCATCAGCCATGATAGATGCTGGCTCGATTGCTAAACCAGATTCTTTTAAGATTTGTTTACCTTGTTCAACATTAGTACCTTCAAGTCTTACAACTAAAGGCATATCTAATTCAACTTCTTTAGCAGCAGCTACAATACCTTCAGCAATGACATCACATTTCATGATTCCACCGAAAATATTTACAAAGATACCTTCAACTTGTGAATCACCTAAGATGATTTTGAATGCTTCAGTAACTTTTTCTTTTGTTGCGCCGCCCCCAACGTCAAGGAAGTTAGCCGGATTACCGCCAAAGTGATTAATTGTATCCATCGTAGCCATAGCTAAGCCAGCTCCGTTTACCATACAACCAATGTTTCCATCTAGTGCGATATAAGATAAGTCGTATTTAGAAGCTTCGATTTCTTTTTCATCTTCTTCTTCTAAATCACGCATTTCAACGATATCTTTATGTCGGAATAAAGCATTATCATCGAAGTTTACTTTTGCATCAAGTGCTAATACTTCACCACTACCTGTCGTAACAAGTGGGTTAATTTCAACAATTGAGCAGTCTTTTTCTACAAACACATTATATAAAGACATCATTAATTTAACAGCTTTGTTAACTGATTCTTTAGGGATGTTAATATTAAATGCTATTCTTCTAGCTTGGTAAGGCATTAATCCAGTAACAGGATCAATCACTTCTTTGAAGATTTTTTCAGGTGTTTCTGCAGCAACTTCTTCAATTTCAGTTCCGCCTTCTTCTGAAGCCATTAAAGTAATTCTATCTGTAGCTCTATCGATAACGAACCCAATGTAATATTCTTTTTGAATATCGCATCCTTCTTCGATAAGAAGACGTTTTACTTCTTTACCTTCAGGGCCAGTTTGATGTGTAACAAGTACTTTGCCTAATAATTCTTTAGCATATTCACGTACTTCATCAATTGATTTAGCAATTTTAACGCCACCAGCTTTACCACGTCCACCAGCATGGATTTGCGCTTTAACAACATATACATTTGAATCTAATTCTTTCGCTTTTTCCACTGCTTCAGCAGGTGAAAAAGCCACTGAACCATTAGGTACAGCTACGCCCATAGAGCGAAAAATCTCTTTACCTTGATACTCATGGATATTCATTCTCCATCCTCCTAATACATACAATAATGTTTGCTTACTTCTCAATTATAGAAAATGTAAGCGTTATTGTAAACAAGGAGAGTCCAATTTTACGAATTGTTAGACTAATATTTCACTTTTGATTTGATAGGTTCGAAAGTTTTACGGTGTATCGGTGTAATACCATAATTTTCGAGCCCTTCTAAATGTGATTTTGTGCCGTAACCTTTATTTTTATCAAAATCATATCCAGGATACTCAATATGGTATTGGGACATTAACTTATCACGATATTCTTTAGCAATCACACTCGCAGCTGCTATAGAAACACTATTTAAGTCTCCTTTTATAATAGATGTTTGTGGAATGCCATTATCTAACTTCATCGCATCAATCAACAAGTGGTCTGGTTTGATTGACAATTGATCTATCGCTCGTTGCATTGCTACCTTTGTTGCTTCATATATATTGAGTTCATCAATTTCTTCTACCGTTGCGATGCCAATACCTACCGCACGTGCACGATTATATATTTCTTGTTCGAAATAAGAACGTTTAGCTTGTGATAAAGCTTTCGAATCTGTAATGCCTAAATATTGATGATCTTGTTCAAGAATAACCGCGCTTGCTACGACTGGACCTGCAAGTGGACCTCTCCCTACTTCATCAATCCCACAAATTACAGCATCTTTGTTTAAGTCTAATACTTGTTTTTCATATTGATTCATTTGAATATATTTAAGATGAAGTTGTTCTATTTTTTCTAACTGCTTGATTCGCTTGCTTAAAGCATTTTGAACTCCTTTACGTTCATCTTCGTTATAAGGTGATGCTTCAACTTCTTGAATCTTTAAATATTGATTAATCTCTTCAACAATTTCTTTAATGCTCTTCTGTTTCATGCATGCCATCCTTCATTTCTTCATATATATCGAAGCAGTAATGACCAATTTTAGCATTACGTAAATCTCTAATGATTAACTCAGTAACAGACTCATAATCCACTTCATTACCACGTTTTAACATGCCTCTTCTTTTACCTATTTGATCGAACAATCCGATAACATCACTATCTTCAGGTAATTCTATTTGATAAAATTGTTTTAATTTTTCTGGATCATGATCGATTAAAAAGTTTAATCCATATATCGCAACTTCATCTAAATGTACAATACTGTCTTTAATTGCGCCAGTTAAACTTAGCTTTTTACCGATTGTTTGGTCTTCAAATTTTGGCCATAAAATCCCTGGTGTATCTAACAATTCTAATTCTTTTCCTACTTTAATCCATTGTTGTTTTTTCGTTACACCCGGTGTATTACCTGTTTTAGCAATTGATTTTTTGGCTAATTTATTGATAAGTGTGGATTTACCTACATTCGGAATACCAACAATCATTGCTCTAATTGCTCTCGGACGAAGACCTTTACGTTTTTCTCTATCAAATTTTTCTTTAGTGGCAGCTTGTGCAGCTTTCATAAGCTCGCCTAAATGCTTACCATGTTTCGAATCAATTTGAACTGGGAAAAAGCCTTGATTTTTAAAGTATTGCGTCCATTTATCTGTCTCACTTTGTTTTGACATATCTTTTTTATTAAGTATTACAACACGAGGTTTTTGTTTAACAATGTCATCAATCATTGGATTTCTTGAAGATAACGGAATACGTGCATCGACTAATTCGAATACCACATCTACCATTTTTAATTGTTCTGTTACTTCGCGTCTCGCTTTGGCCATATGACCTGGAAACCATTGAATTGTCATTTATATTTATCCTTTCTTATCTTAAACTATCGAAATATGATATATTAACCATATCTATATAGGAGGTTTGTTATGTTTATTTCAATTATAGTTCCTCTTTATAATGAGGAAACTAACATCTCTATTTTACATGAAAAAGTATCAAACGTCTTTTTAAATTTGCCACATCAATTCGAAATCATTTTTGTTGATGATGGTTCTACAGATGCTTCTTTAAATTTAATTCAATCACTATCAGAAAAAGACAAGCATGTTAAATACATATCTTTCTCTAAAAATTTCGGCAAAGAATCTGCTATGTATTGTGGACTTGAGAACAGTATAGGCGATGCTGTTATTATTATGGATTCAGACCTTCAACACCCACCCGAGATAATCCCACAAATGATTGAATTACATCTTGAAGGCTATCAACAAGTTGTCGCATTACGCAATCGCGACAAAGAGTCATTTTTCAAAAGAATTCCAGCTAAAATATTCTATAAATTATCTAGAAATATGATTGATGTTAAGTTAAAAAGTGGTGAAGGTGACTTTCGATTAATCTCTAAAGAAGTTGTACAATCTATCATTAAAATGACTGAGTATAATCGATTCTCTAAAGGTATTTTTGAATGGGTTGGCTTTAATAAGACAACGATTACATATAATCATCAAGATAGAAATCAAGGACGTTCTAAATATTCCAGCTTTAAATTAATCGATTACGCAATTGATGGTATCGTTAGTTTTAATAATAAACCGCTTCGACTATGCTTTTATTTTGGTGGTATTACAATGTTTATCTGTCTTCTATATATTTTAATTACATTTATAAATATTATGATACATGGCATCGAAGAACCCGGTTATTTCACAATTATTTCTGCCATTTTATTCCTAGGTGGCCTTCAATTATTTAGTTTAGGTGTTATAGGTGAATACATTGGTCGAATTTATTATGAAACAAAAGATAGACCAAAATATATTATTCAACAAACAAACCTTAAATCTCACGAATAACACATATAGGTGAATCAAATGATAAATAAAATCAAAACATTTTTGAATAACAACACTATTTTTAAATACATTTTACTTTTCGGTATTTTAGCCATTTTAGGTCATAGTTACATACTTTATCGCTATTTTAAAGATGGTATTATTTTTACTGGTCCAAATGATGGCATCGAACAAATGTTGCCAATTCAAATGTATTTATATGAACATTGGACACATGGAACATTTTTCTATTCAACTGATTTAGGTCTTGGTGGAGATATGTTTATGGATTTGTCTTATTACTTCTCTACGAATATTTTGTTCATTATAAATGTCATTTTTGTTTGGTTAGGCTCATTTATCTTCCATTTTAATACGGATCATATGTTATTTTGGTCTCAGAATGCCATTGTCATATCAATCGTAAAGTCATTTTTAATTATGAGTTTTACCTTTTTATATGTTAAGAAGATTGGCTTAAATCGAACTGCTTCAATAGTTGCTGCTTTTCTATTTGCAGTTTCTCCTATTTATTTTAGATTTACTGTATATTGGCCATTCTTTAGCGATGTCTTTGTACTATTACCATTATTATTATTCAGTATTGAAAGATTTTTAAAAGATAAAAAGATTGGCATGTTTATCTTAATCGTTGCCTTAACGTTTATCAATAACTTTTATTTTGCATACTATCAGTTTTTAACAGGGCTCATTTACTTTTTCTATCGATTTATTTTTCAACATAAGGCTGATATCATACCAAGAATACAACAACTCAAATTACTTGTAGTAGCAAGTATACTTGGTCTTGGAAGTAGTTTATTCATTTTCTTCCACTCTGCCAATAGCTTCATTGGGAATAATCGTGCAATTTATAATGGAACGATTCCATTACTGTCTAACTTTAATAAACATGACAATATATTCTATGACAATTATTTAATTGTTGTACTTTTTATAGCCATTCAGGCACTTTTAACAATAAAGCTTTACAAACATTATTATTATAGATTATTTAGTATTTTTACAATCATCTTAATGATTGCGAGTTTTATACCTTATGTAGATAGTATTTTTAATGGCTTTTCTGCTCCACAAAAAAGATGGCATTATTTATTAACGTTCTTTTCTAGTGGTTTAATTGCAAGTTACGTATATTACTTTAAATCGATCAGTATCAAGCAATATATCATCACGGCGATACCAGGTTTTGTTGTCATTTTTTCAAGTTATTTCGTAACTAAAGAGTATGTCAGTTGGATTTGGATGGTACCTATTCTATTTATAATAGGATTACTCGTATTAACCATAAAGCGTTTTACACGTTTATTAACAATTGTATTTGCGACAATGATTTTGTTAACTTCTTTCTTAGTCTCAAAAGATCATAGTAAGAACCAAATCTATCACGATGATCATGAAAGACGTGCGAATAAATTCTTTATTCAAGCTAGTACGTTTGATAGTGGTTTACAACGCAGTCATGTATCAAATTTAAATCATCAATTGAATCCTGATGAAAGATTAGGATGGCGCGTATTAACACAAGACAATACACCTATGTATCAACATTTTAAAGGTCTTAGTTTATACTCTAGTATTTTTGATGGCGGTTTGAATCAATATCTATTTGAAGATGCAAAAGTTAATCTACAGAATGAATCGTTAAGTCGTTATAGCGATATGCAAGATCGATCAAACTTATACAGTCTTTGGTCAACAAAGTATATAATGAAGAAATCATACCAGAAATCATCACCAGCAAACTTTAAATTGATTCAAGACGATGGGAAATATCAAATATTGGAAAATGAGCAACCGTTACCTGCAGTTAAAGTAACCGATCAATATTATGATGCCAATGATATTGATAATCCATTAGATCTTGAACATGCCATGATAAAAGGTGTTGTTACAACAGATAAAGATAAAGTTAATTCAGAAATAAACAAAACACCGAATCTTTTAAATCAAACTACCATTACAACACGTGATGCCGATTATCAACACAATATGTTGACCGTGCCTCGAAATGGAGACGGTTTAACGATTCAGCTACCTAAAAAGTTAACGAATCGATATCAAGATTTATATTTAATGTTACATTTAGAACGGGAATTACCACAATCAAACTTTACAATTCAAGTAAATGATTATCCAAATAATCGCCTCTTCCAAGATTCAAAATATCGCATGAATCAAGATGATTTACTTTATCGTGTGCCAGTACCTAAAGATGGTAAAATATTTATCTCATTAACGAATGGGAAATATAAATTACAATTACAAGGTTTATATGGTGAAAATTATCAAACGTTGAAGCAAGCTCATAAAGAGAAACGTTATACTTACCATGAAAAAAACGGAAAAATTAATATATCTTTAAAAGAACACAAAAAAGGAACAGCAGTCATCAATATACCGTATAGAGAAGGATTAAAGGCTAAAGTAGACGGTAAAGACAAAGCCATTCACAAAGTCAATCACATTATGTCAGGTATTGATGTAGAACAACAAGACAAAGATATAGAAATCACTTATCAACCACCCTATTTTAAAACGATGATTTTGGTTTCATTTGTTTCAATTATTTTAAGTATCATCTTCACAAGAAAAGTGAATAGGAAGCTGCAAACTTAAATATATTCGACCCTTATTAGTCAATAAAAAATAAGCATATCACCAGCAACTGATTAATCAGTTCAGTGATATGCTTATTTATTTTGTGTCGGGATATATGTCCCAATCACTTAAACGCTTAGCAAGCAATGCAAAGGTTTATATTATCTAATTTCTTTAATACGAGCAGCTTTACCACGTAGGCTACGTAAGTAGTAAAGTTTCGCACGACGTACTTTACCGCGACGTTTAACTTCGATTTTCTCGATTTTTGGAGTGTGTACAGGGAATGTACGCTCAACACCAACACCGTAAGAAATTTTACGAACTGTAAACGTTTCAGAAATTCCGCCACCACGACGTTTAATAACTACACCTTCGAACACTTGGATACGTTCGCGGCTACCTTCAACGATACGTACGTGTACAGTTAAAGTGTCACCAGCACGGAATGTTGGAATATCCGTACGTAATTGGTCTTTTGTTACTGCTTCGATTAACTTATTATTACTCATTATATTCTCTCCTTCTGACTATGTTCTTGCCCAATGTAATTGTTTCATATAAATGCTAGCAGCGGATCATAGTGAATTTGTGCTCACACACTTATATTAATATATCACATTGTACAAGTTGATTCAATCTATTTTTTGTTATCATTTAAGAAACGTTTATCCGCTTCTGTTAATGGATAACTTTCTAACAAATCTGGTCTTCTCTGTTGTGTTCTTAATAATGATTGTTCATGTCTCCATTTTTCAATGTTTGCATGATTCCCAGATAATAATACATCTGGTACTTTTAAACCTTCATAATCAGCTGGTCTTGTGTACTGAGGATGTTCTAGCAATCCAGATGAAAATGAATCATCTTCATGTGATACTTGATTACCAAGAACACCTGGTATTAGTCTTACGATTGCATCTGTCATTGTCATGCTCGCAAGTTCTCCACCTGTTAATACAAAGTCTCCAATTGATATTTCATCCGTTACACAATGTTCTCTAATACGCTCATCATATCCTTCATAATGACCACAAATAAAAATAATATGATCACTTTCTGATAAAGACTCCGCTTTCGCTTGTGTGAATGGCTCACCTTGTGGACACATTAAAATCACGCGCGTATTTTCATCTTTATCTAATGATTGAAGCGCATTGAATACAGGTTCTGGTTTAAGGACCATACCTTGTCCGCCACCATAAGGGTAATCATCAACTTGTGAATGTTTATTATTCGCAAAATCTCTAAAATTCACTGTATTAAATTGAACAATTTCTTTATCTTGTGCTCGTTTCATTATGGAATGATTGAGTACACCTTCATACATTTCAGGAAACAGTGTTAAATAATCAATCTTCATCAGTCTAATAAACCTTCTAATGGTTCAATTTTAATAGTCTTCAGATCAACATCAACATGTTTAACAACATCTTCAATATAAGGAATTAAATATTCTTTATCTCCCTTAACGACCCATACATCGTTAGCACCTGTCTCAATTATTTCGATTACTCTACCTAACGCTTCTTCATCAACGAACACTGTACAACCAATAATGTCTGAATAATAATATTCATTTTCTTCAAGTTCAATCGCTTCATTTGATTGTTCTTGGTAAATTTTAGAACCTTTTAAATGTTCGATATCATTAATGTTATGAATATCTTCAAACGTTAAAAGATGAAAATTCTTATGCATTCTATGTGATGCTATAGTAAATGAAAATGATTCATTATTTTTCTTAACTGTAATAAGTTGACCTTTTTGAAATCGTTCATCGGTAAAGTCAGAATCTGATAATATTTTCACTTCACCTTTAATACCATGTGTATTAACAATTTTGCCTATTTCAACATTCATTGAGCCGTGCCTCCTCAACTGTTTCATTAATTATTAACATTAAAAAAGAGCACCAATTAGGTACTCTTAATTAACTTCTACAAACACTTTCTTGCCTTGCTCGTTCATTGAACCAGACACAATTGTACGAATTGCTTTAATCATTCTGCCCTTCTTACCAATAATTCTGCCAATGTCTTCTTCATGAACGTCTATATTGAACGTAATGCTAGAATCTTGTTCATCTTTAGATATATTGATGTTCTCCGGATAATCTACGAGCGGTACTATAATTGTTTGTATTAATTTTTCCAATATAATCTACACTTTACTTAGAAAGTTTAGAATTATGGAATTTCTCCATGATACCTTGAGTTGATAAGATATCACGAACTGTATCAGTAGGTTTTGCACCGTCAGCTAACCATTTTAAAGCTAACTCTTCGTCAACTTTGATTTCTGCTTCTGGTTTAGCAACTGGATTGTAAGTACCGATTGGTTCGATAATACGACCATCACGTGGAGAACGTGCATCTGCTACTACTATACGATAAAATGGGTTTCTTTTTGACCCTTTACGTGTTAAACGAATTTTAACTGCCATGTTTAAAAAACTCCTTACTCATTTATAATTTCTTTTCTACAAGTAAATACTATAACAGGATATAAATTGTTTGTAAAGTGTTTTCTCTTTACCAATTTAAATTTCATGCAAAATAAGAGAGCAAAGCTGGCATTATCACTTAAAGATAGCTGCCATAACTTTGCTCTATATTATAGATGCGTCACGCTTCTATTAGAACGGTAAGTTCATGCCTTGGAAAGGATTTCCGCCACGTTTACCTTTTTTACCTTTTTTATTGCTTCCTGTAAATTGTTTCATCATTTTCTTCATATCGCCAAATTGCTTGATCAATCTATTTACTTCTTGTAAAGAACGACCTGAACCTTTAGCAATACGACGTTTTCTAGAAACATTTAAAATGTCAGGATTATTTCTTTCTTCTAAAGTCATAGAACGAATAATCGCTTGAACATTCTCGATTTGTTTAGGATCCATGTTAGCATTTTTCATGCCTTTCATTTTGTTAGCACCTGGAATCATATTCATCAGATCATCTAACGAACCTAATTCTTTAACTTGTTCTAATTGTTCTAAGAAATCATCAAACGTAAATGAAGATGTTCTCATTTTCTTTTCTAATTCTTTAGCTTTTTCTTCATCGACACCTTGTTGGGCTTTTTCAATTAAACTTAATACGTCACCCATACCTAAAATTCTAGATGCCATACGTTCTGGATGGAACAATTCAAGTCCATCTAGCTTTTCACTCATACCAATAAATTTAATTGGCTTTTCAGTAACAGAACGGATTGAAAGTGCTGCACCACCACGTGTGTCACCATCTAATTTAGTTAATGTTACACCTGTTACATCTAATGTATTATCAAATGATTCTGCAACATTTACAGCATCTTGACCTGTCATAGAGTCTACAACAAGCATAATTTCATCTGGTTTAGATACTTCTTTAACGTCTACAAGCTCATTCATTAATGCTTCATCAATATGCAGACGACCTGCTGTATCGATAATAACAAAGTCTAAATGTTCTTCACGTGCATATTTCAACGCATTCTCAGTAATTTGTTTTGGACTTACTTGATCGCCTTCAGTATATACAGGTATATCAATTTGCTTACCAACCGTTTGTAACTGTTGAATCGCAGCTGGTCTATAAATATCACATGCGACAAGTAATGGCTTTTTGTTATATTTTTTTCTCATTAATAATGCTAATTTACCTGCAGTTGTTGTTTTACCTGCACCTTGTAAACCGACCATCATCACAACAGTAGGTGGTTTACTGCTCATGTTAATTTTACTATTTTCTCCACCCATTAAAGTTGTTAATTCATCTTGAACAATCTTGATGACTTGTTGTCCAGGTGTTAAAGATTGCATAACATCTGCACCTAACGCACGCTCAGATACTGTGTTTACAAAAGATTTAACAACTTTAAAGTTAACGTCTGCTTCTAATAATGCTAATCGTACTTCACGCATCATTGCTTTAATATCTTGCTCTGTAACTTTACCCTTACCTTTGATGCGTTGCATCGTGGCTTGAAGTCTTTCGGATAACCCTTCAAATGCCATAAATTTCTCCTCCTATTCAAGAATTTCTAAGCGTTCTATCGCCTGATTAAGTTCTTGATTATCTCCTGACAATCTTTTTAATTCATCAATAATAGATTGTCTTTCTTTAAATTTTTTAAAGAGCTGTAATTTCGTTTCGTACTCTTCTAATAATTCATCTGTTCGTTTTATATTATCATATACTGCTTGTCGACTCACATGAAATGTCTCTGCAATTTCACTTAGTGCATAATCTTGTAAATAATATAATTCTAAATAATTGCGTTGTTTTTCAGTTAATAACCCTTGATAAAAATCAAATAAGTAATTCATTCTCATTGTTTTTATAAGTTCATTATTTTCCATCATTTTGATCAGCTTCTTCAGTAGTATTTTCAACAGATTCATTCGCATCTATCATATCTGCAAATAATCCATAAACATAGCTTTCTGCATCAAATGGTTGTAAGTCATCAAGTTTTTCACCGAGTCCTACAAATTTAACTGGAATTTGTAATTCATTACGTATCGCTAACACGATACCACCTTTTGCTGTTCCGTCAAGTTTCGTTAATACGATACCTGTAACTTGTGTCACTTCTTTAAATGATTTAGCTTGTGACAATGCGTTTTGACCAGTTGTAGCATCTAATGCTAATAATACTTCATGTGGTGCTCCAGGTACATTACGATCAATAACTTTTCTAACTTTTTGTAATTCATTCATCAAGTTTGCTTTATTTTGTAATCGTCCTGCTGTATCACAAATTAAAATATCAGCACCTCTATTTTTAGCAGCATTTACAGCATCATACATAACTGCTGCTGGGTCAGAACCTTCTTTTTGACTAATAACTTCTACGCCAACACGTTCTCCCCATACTTTCAATTGTTCAATCGCACCTGCACGGAAAGTATCTCCAGCTGCTAACATGACTTTTTTACCTTCTTGCTTATAACGGTGTGCTAATTTACCAATTGTCGTCGTTTTACCGACACCATTAACACCAACCATTAATATAACATTTAATCGGTCATTTTCAATATTCATTCGATCAATATCTTCATCATCTTGTACATATATTTCGACTATTTTTTCAACGATGACTTCTCTTAATTCAGATGTTTCACTAATATTTTGGCGTTTAGCTTCCATACGTAATTCATCAACAAGTTCCATAACTGTGTTAAATCCAACATCTGCTTGAATTAACATTTCTTCTAATGCTTCAAAGAAATCTTCGTCAACTTTACGGTAAACAGCTAATAAATCATTTAATTTATTTTGGAAGTTCTCTCTAGATTTTTCTAATCCTTGTTTGAACTTAGCACCAAGTTGTTCTGATTCCCATTCTTCAAACTCATCTAATGACATTAATCCATCGTCAAACTGAACCGCTTCAGGATTTTCTTTTTCATTAGACTCAGGTTCTAAGTCTTGGACTGGTTGTTCTTCTTGGTTTTCAATCTCTTTGTTTTTTTCTTCACTAGGAGAGAATTTATCCTTTAATCGTTTAAAAAAACTCATGATTGTAATGCCTCCAATTCTTCTTCTTTAATTGATTTTAAGTTAACACTCACAAGTTTAGAAATGCCTGCTTCTTGCATTGTAACACCATATAAGCTATCCGCGTATGACATTGTGCCTTTTCTATGTGTAATGACGATAAATTGAGTTTCTGATTTAAGTTGATCTAAATATTCTGCATATCTTATCACATTTTGTTCATCTAATGCAGCTTCAACTTCATCTAGAATAACAAAAGGCGCTGTACGTGCTTTTAATATTGCAAAGAGTAAACTGATTGCAGATAGCGCACGTTCCCCACCACTAAGTAGCGATAAGTATTGTCGATTCTTACCTGGAGGTTGTACGACAATTTCAACACCAGCATCTAAAATATCTTTATCTGTAAGTTGTAACTCAGCACGTCCACCATTGAAGAGTGATTTAAACACATTTCCAAAATGATGATTCACTTCATCAAAGGTTTCTTTAAATCTAGTAGATACTTCGCCATCCATTTCTAATATGACTTGTTCTAATGTTTCTTTTGCTTCTAATAAATCCGTTCTTTGGTCACTTAAGAATGTATATCTTTCATTAACTTCTTTAAATTGTTCAATCGCATTTAAATTTACATGTCCAAGTTCATCTATAGACATTTTCGTTAATTTAACTGTTTTTCTTGCTTCTGAAATATCTTCTGGCATTTCATACAATGATTGTGCTTTTTCAAAAGTTAATTGATACGTTTCATTTAAGTGTGTCAATTGATGCTCAATCATAATATCTATTTTAGAGTGCTTACTCACCATATCTTGTAAGCCTGTTTCTAAACCAGAAATGCTTTGATGCATAGATTGCGTATCGCGCTCAATTTGCTCAATTTCTTCTTGAATAGATTTATATTTATCTTGATTATCCATCATTTTCGTTTCTATTTCTTGCTTTTTATCTGTAAACAGTTGAATTTGACTTTCGACTTTTTCAAATTGACCACTACCCATATAATCATCGGAATTGATTAATTCAACTTGGTCATTAATCTTAGTTAACGTATGTTCATATTCATTTAAATCTTCTTTAAGACGTTTCTTGTCTTGTTCTTTCAAACGATTTCGTTCTTTTTCAACTGCGAGATTTGAACGTTTTTCATTTAATGTATTTTGAATCGTTTTTTCACTATCTTTGCTATGTGAAAGAGATGCATTTAATTGATTGATTTCGTTATCAATTTTCTCTATATCTTGTTTAATATTTACAAGTTTATTTTGCTTTTCTTGTAATGTTTCTTGACCTTTCACAAAGTTATAGCCATCATTCTTTTCAAATTCAAACGTTTCATTTTCGTCTTTTAATCGTTTTTCTTTAGCTAATACTGCATCTAATTGTAACGTTACTTCATGCTCTTTAGCTCTTAATTCAGTACCTTTTTCTTGTGTTTCAGTTAAGGACTGTTCAATATTTTGAACTTCTTGTTTTAATGCTTTTACATTCTCTTCGATTTGAGTTGTTTGTTGCATAAAGTTCTGATACTTATCTTCAGTCGTTTTCAGTTCATCTTTTTGTGATAACAAACTTACTTTCTTTTCTTTGCCACCACCGGTCATAGCACCACCAGGCGTAATCACATCACCTTCAAGTGTCACAATTCTATGCTTGAACTGAATTAACCTCGCAAGTTGATTGGCAGTTTCTAAATCTTTAGCAATAATTGTACTACCTAACAAATGCTCTACAATATTTCGATATTTCTCGTCATATTTAACGCCTTCAGAAGCTACTGTAATGAAACCTTGTTGATCATTAATTTGCTCGATAACAGATTGTGGTATAAATCGTTTTTTAACCACATTCATTGGTAAGAATGTAGCACGACCTAGCTTTTTATCTTTTAAATATTTAATCGCTAATCGTGCATCTTTTTCTTCTTTTACAATGATATGTTGTAAAGAAGCACCTAGCGCTATTTCTATTGCTGTTGTTAATTTAGAGGGTGTATCGATAATTTCTGCAACTGCACCTTCTATACCATTGAGTGACTTTTCTTTCAGCACATGTTTCACACCAGAATAAAATCCAGAGTATTCATCTTGCATACTCTTTAACGTATTAATACGCGTCTTCATTTGTTCTGTATAACGGTACGCTTGATACAGTTTTGACTCCGTATCTTTATATGCTTGTTCTTTACTTTTCAACAACTTATGATCAGATTTATATTTTTCAGTTGTTTCTTGAAGTTCTTTTTCAACAGATTGTAGCTTTTCGGTATAAGTCGATTTATCTTCCCAAACACGTTGAAGTTCTTCGTATACTTCTTTTTGTCTGCCATCTAATCTTGATTGTTTTTCTTGATGTGTTGCTAATTTGTCTTCTAAAAATCTAATATCATTATTAATGTCTGATTGTTCTGTCATGAGTTGATAATAACGATCTTTCAATTGTTCAATTTTCTCTTCAAATGTACCTTCTTGATTCGATAATTGACCTTCAAGTCCATTAATTTCTTGCACTAATGCTTGATATCTATCTTTAAATTCTTTCAATTCCACATCTATTTCTTTAATTTGTTCCGTAATTTTGTTAATTCTCATTTGAGAAGCTTGCTTTTCTTCTTCTAGTCTTTCATTTGTCGCATCACTATTTTTTTGACGTTCTTTTAAGACTTCTAATTGACCAGTAAATCTTTCTAATGATTCAGTCGCTTCAACTAATGACTTGTTATCATTTTGAATTTGATTAGAAATCTGATCTCTCGATTTTTTCTTTTCATTTAATTCAAATGTCATAGCGTCTAATTCATTTGTTTTTTGTTCTTTTTGATATTGAAAATGCTCGATCTCTTGTTCAAGCTTTTTAAAATCTTTATTTAAACTTTCAATATCATATACCGTTACAGTAATATCACTCTTTTTCATTTCTTCTTTTAAAGCAATATACTCTTCAGCAATCGCAGCTTCTTCTCTTAGAGGCTCAACTCTTGCCTCTAAATCGAATACAATGTCTTCAACACGATTTAAATTTTGTTCTGTTTCGTCTAATTTTTGTGTCGCTTCTTTTTTACGTTTTTTATATTTTAATACGCCAGCTGCTTCTTCTATGAGATATCTTCTATCACTAGGTTTAGCATTTAATACTTCATCAACTTTACCTTGAGAAATAATACTAAAAGCTTCTTTACCAAGACCTGAATCTAAAAATAGATCTAGGACTGATTTTAAGCGTGTTCGTTCTTTATTTAAATAATATTCACTGTCACCATTTCTATATAAGCGGCGTTCAACTGTTATTGTATCTTCATCTATATTTAATTTTCTTGAATGATTATCCAATGTTAATTTTACTTCTGCATATTGACACTTTTTACGTTCTTTCGACCCATTAAAGATGACATCTTCCATCTTAGATCCACGTAAACTTTTTGCTGATTGCTCACCGAGAACCCATTTTATAGCATCAGTAATATTACTTTTACCACTACCATTTGGGCCTACAATAGCTGTCACACCATTATCAAAGTCTACATGTGTATGTTCAGCAAAAGATTTAAATCCATATGCATCTATTGATTTTAAATAAACCATAAACTACCCCTTATTGACCATTATTCAACGCTTTTTTAGCAGCATTTTGTTCTGATTCTTTTTTCGTTCTACCTTTTCCTGTTTCTAAAGGTTTGCCATTTAATAGTACTTCAGAAGTAAACATCTTGTGATGTGCTGGACCACTTTCATCTAATAAATGATACGTAATATTACCTTTATTATGACGATGCATATATTCCTGCAATTCTGTTTTATAATCACGATTTGCAGTATAATTTTCATCAACGACATGTGGAAATACAACTTTTTCTAAAAATTGCTCTACAATTTCAAGTCCTTTATCTAAATACAAAGCACCAATAAATGATTCGAATGCATCGGCGATTAATGATGGACGTTCACGACCACCTGTTTTTTCTTCACCTTTACCAAGTAAAAGTAATTCGTTCATATTTAAACTCATTGCAAATGTTACAAGTGATGGTTCACATACAATTGATGCGCGCAGTTTAGTGAGCTTACCTTCTGGAAGTAATGGAAATTTCTTAAATAAAAACTGTGACACCGTCAATTCTAACACCGCGTCTCCTAAGAATTCTAAACGTTCATTATGACTTAATTTATCTAATTTAAAGTCATTAATAAAACTTGAATGCGAGAATGCTTGAACATAAATATCATATTGTTCAAATTCGATATCTATTTCTTTCATAAACGCATCGAATTGAGCTTTAAATTGTGCTATGATTTGTGCTTTATTTTTAACCATGCCTGTCCTCCCTAATATTATGTTTCCTATCTATTTTACGTTATATTTCATAAAAAAAAAAGAATATTATCATAAACGACAATATCCATTGACACAATATATAAAACGTCTGAACAAATTGCATTGTTCAGACGTCTATTTCACTTTATGTAATCATCATTGATTGCTTAATTTGGTCTTATAAACCACATTTCAGTTTCATAATCATGCGTGATACGTTGTGCAACTTCTGTCTTGTCAGCGCCGCCACCATACCAGTTTTGATCTAAACTTGTAAATTGCATCACATTGCCGTCCGCATTACCGTTTAACACAATCGCTGTATGTCCGGCACCTGATCCGAAATCTTCGTTAAATACAACAACGTCTCCAGGTTGTGCTACAAATGATGGTGTGTTTTTGTACACTGTTGCTTCACCACTAAAATTATTAGCAGTTGGAATATCTTTTGCATAATCACCGTGTAAACCGTGACCATATAAATAATTCCAATAATAATTCACTAAATCAAAACATTGCCAACCGTAGTAGCCATCAAAATCCCAACCCTTGCCTTCCAATGAATAAACATAATTCATAGCAGCCGTTGAAGATTTCGCAACTTCTTTTTGGACCTTGCTCGATTTCTTATCATAATCTCTATGTTCAACCTCTACGTTCTGTATCTTAGGTGTCTTATCTTTAGATGTATCACTACCGCCGCCATCTTTAGCGTCAGCATGCAAATTCAAATTCAATGCAGTCAAGCTCGTAAATGCAATAGCTAACAATAATTTGCTTTTAATCTTCATACATCCCCCTAATAAATATGTATTATATATATTCATAAATAATATATTAAAACATTTTATCATATATAAAGTATACTGGATAGGTTATAAAGATTAAGTATTGATTACAAAAAGACCACTAAAAGTATATAGTGGCCATTACTATGAACATCATTTATCGAACTAACAAATCCATTTAAATAACTGAGAATTAAATCAGATCCTTTATTGCATATAACTTAAATATCGTCATTTACGCTTATTATTTTTTTCGTTACCACGTTTAAAGTTACCAGTAGCTTTTGCTAATAAAAGTTGAACTTCAAATTCATCATAATCTACATCTTCCATTCTACCAATTAATTGCTCTGCTTTATAATTTTTAAAAATAGTTACTGGCTTACCAAAATAAAAAATTCTTATCGTTTTCTTTTTAGTAATATTAAACGTAAATGGCTGCTCTACTAACTTATTACGATTATCAATATTCTTCATATTTAACTCTCCTATATCAATCGATTTTTAAATTTTGATTGAGATATAGGTACTATCTTTATTTTCTTGAATCCCCTATATCCCATGTTGATGCGAAATCATTAAAAACTTTCATCAAATCGCCCCCTACTCTTTATTAAAATTCATTATAACACTTGTTGAGAAAACAAAAATGCCCCACCAATTAAGGTCGTAATATTTTTACTTTGTCTTATCATATATAAAATCTCCAATAATTTTAGAAGATTAGCTCTTTTTCATTTTTACATAATAAAAAGCCCGTAACCATTGGTATACGGGCTTTTTATTATGAATTATTTTTCTAATGATTCAATATATTTTACAGCGTCACCAACTGTGTTGATTTTTTCTGCTTCCTCATCAGGGATTTCCATATCAAATTCATCTTCTAATTCCATTACTAATTCAGCGATATCTAAAGAATCAGCACCTAAATCATCTTTAAATGAAGCTTCAGGCGTTACTTTTTCAGCGTCTACACCTAGACGATCTACAATAATGTCTTTAACTTTGTCGAAACTTGCCATTCCATTCACCTCCTTTAAATGATTTAAATCTTATATAATAAGAAATTCAATTTCTCTTACTATCCTATTCTACTATAAAAGTAGCTTTTATTGCATATACATTCCGCCATTAACGTGAATTGTTTGGCCAGTAATATAGCTTGCTTTATCACTTGCAAGAAATGCTACTGTATGTGCAATATCACTATCTTCTCCAAATCGTGCAAGTGGAATTTGTGACTTCATTTGTTCTTTTAATTCATCAGATAATTGATCTGTCATATCTGATACGATAAATCCTGGTGCAACTGCATTACAAGTAATGCCTCTAGATGCTAATTCTCTAGCAAATGTTCTTGTCATACCTTCAACACCTGATTTAGTTGCTACATAGTTCACTTGTCCTGCGTTTCCTAGTGAACCTACAACACTTGATAAGTTAATGATGCGACCAGATTTTTGTTTTAACATAGGTCTAGTTACTGCTTGAACACAATTAAATACACCTTTTAAGTTTGTATTGATCACGTCATCCCATTCGTCTTGTTTCATACGCATCAATAAATTATCTCTTGTAATACCTGCATTATTGACTAATACATCAATAGTACCAAATTGAGATGTTGTTTCTTTAATCATAGCTTTTACTTCATCTTGCTCACTTACGTTTGCTTGAAATGCAAATGATTCTACACCAAATGATTTAATTTCAGAAACGACTTCTTCTGCTTTTTCTTTATTTCCTACATAGTTCACAACTACATTGTAACTTTCTTTACCAAGTTCTAATGCAATTTTACGACCAATACCTCTAGAAGCACCTGTAACGATAGCTGTTTTTGTCATTATTCATTCCATCCTTTAATATCATCAATTGTTTGAATTGATGTTATTTTAACATCACGACTAATTTTTTTAACTAACCCAGATAATACTTTGTTAGGACCGACTTCGATAAAGTGATCTACACCTTGATCAATTAAATACTCAACAGATTGACTGAATTCAACTGGTGAGAATAATTGTTTAACCATGTTCGCTTTAATAACTTCATGATCTGTTTCAGGTTTAGCATATACATTTTGTACAATTGGGTGTTCAGCATCTTTCCACTCAAATTGATTAATGTAGTTTTCAAAATCATCTGCTATAGTTTTCATCATTGAAGAATGAAATGGACCTGAAACTTTCAATGGCATAACACGTTTAGCACCAAGTGTTTTACCTTCAGCTGCAAGTTTATCAATGAGTTCTGCATGACCAGATATAACGATTTGACCTGGACAATTGATGTTTGCTGGTTCAATAAGTTTGTCCTCTGTTGATAATTGTTCACAGATTTCTCTCACTTTTTCAATGTCTAAACCTAATACCGCAGCCATAGAACCTACACCTTGTGGAAAAGCTTCAGACATTAATGTACCACGTTTATGTACGATTTGAACGGCATCTTCAAACTTTAATACACCTTCTGATACTAATGCTGAATATTCACCTAAACTATGTCCTAATGCGTAGTCATAATTTAAATCTTTTAAAGCATTCATTAAAGCTGAACTATGCGTTAACAATGCTGGTTGTGTATATTCAGTTAATCCAAGAATTTCTTCTGGATCTTTAAACATAATTTCAAGTAAATCAAATGATAAAGATTCATTTGCTCTTTCTAGAATTGATGTTGCATTAATTTCTTCTTGATATAAATCTTCTGCCATTCCTACTTTTTGTGACCCTTGACCAGGGAACATGATTGCAACTTTACTCATTTATTTCACCTACTGCTTTCTTCATTTTATCTACTATTTTAGTATCTGCAGCTAGCTTAGCTTGTTTAATTGCATTATAGAATGCACGTTGATCTGATGATCCGTGTGCCTTAACAACAACACCATTTAATCCTAATAGGACTGAACCACCGTATTCTGCATAGTCCATTTTATTGCTAATCTTTTTAATATCTTTTTTCAAAGTAAGTGCAGCAAGTTTATTTTTAGTTGAAGCAGTCATCGCTTCTTTTAACATTTTAAATATACCTGTCGCTGTTCCTTCGATTGTTTTTAACACCATGTTACCGTTATAACCATCTGATACAACGACATCACATGCATCTAACAATAAAGATTTTGCTTCAACATTTCCAATAAAGTTATCAAATTGTTCTTCTTTAAGTAATTGATAAGTCTTTTTCGTTAAAGCATTACCTTTTGTTTCTTCAGTACCAATATTTAAAAGTGCTAATGAAGGTTTTTCAATACTTCTAATTTGTTTGGCATAAATTTCACCCATTTTAGCATATTGCACAAGATGTTCAGGTTTAGCATCTGAGTTTGCACCAATATCTAAAAATACAAATCCTTTACCTGTCACTGTTGGGAAAGTCGCAACTAATGCGGGTCTTTCAATACCTTTTATTCTGCCGACAATAAATAAACCACTACTCATTAGCGCACCCGTATTACCAGCTGATACACATGCTTCAGCTTTACCTTCTTTAACAGCATTTGCCATTAAAACCATTGAAGCATTTTTCTTTTTTTTAATTGATCTAACAGGTTCGTCATCCATTGTTATCTTTTCATCAGTATGATAAAAAGTGATACGTTCATGTTTGTAATCAAATTGTTTTTCATCACCATATAACAAAATCTCTAAATCTGGAAAATCATTAACTGCTTGTTTAACCGCTTCTATTACGATACCTGGCGCGTCATCTCCGCCCATCATATCTATCGCAATCTTAACCATTATTTTCACCCTCGCTCGAATAATACATTTCAAATTGTCCTTGGAAAACAGTTTCTCCATGAACAGTGCTTGTGACATCTACTTTAGCTATATGTTTCGATTTATGAATCACAGTAGCTTTAGCAATAACTCTTTCATTTAGTTTTACTGATTTTTTGAATTGAACATTACTTTTAGTTGTTAATGCTAATTCATCATTAATCAATGCTACACATAATGAGTTAGCTTGGGCAAATAAATAGTGTCCTCTAGCAATACCGTTACGTGTAAAAACATGTTCTTCCTTAATATCTATAATAGATATTGCTGATTTATCTAGTTCAATATCTATAATTTCCCCAATGACATCTTCAATGGGTAATGATTTAATTTCATCATGATTTTGTGTTGCTACATCTTTGATGCGGCGTCTTAATTCTGGAATACCTAGCTCCATTCTATCCAGTCTAATAGTTTGGATGCTTACTTTAAAATATTCACTTAAAGTTTCGTCAGTTATGAAAGGTTCAGCTTTCAAACGATTTGTTAATTCCCTCTGGCGATCTGCTTTTGATAATTTCATTTCATCCAAATCCATTCTATTATGTACTTATAGCTAAAATTAGCACCTGCTATCATGACCTACCTTACTTATACTAACACGGGTATAACAATATACTCAACAAATTATACAATAAAAAAGAACGAAATTTACAAATTTGGTCATAAGACTTACATAATAAGATGTAAAGACTAGGTGGAAGGAGTGAAATTGGGGAGGATGGGTTATGGATTTGGGTAGGAAGTTGGGGTTAATTTAGGTGTTGGCGTTGGGTGTTGGCGATTGGGAGCTGAGGCTTAAGCTATCTCTTAGCTTTATTCAGGTGTTAAGCCATGACTTGGGCTATTTCTTGGCTTTATTAGGAAGTTAAGCTACGACTTGTACGTTTTTTTGGGAGTGTAAAATAAACTGTGTAAGTAGAGAACGTACGACTCTACTTCACAGTTTATTTTTTATATAATCTAGCGCGCTATCGCTTACTATATTCGTAAAAAGTGT
>OMJG01000046.1_pt1 | contig 80681 bp, 79 predicted proteins | sample 1646431 | NCBI WGS metagenome assembly OMJG01 (sample SAMN03771674, study PRJEB25209) | food metagenome | isolation source: Cotija cheese | place: Mexico:Jalisco,Michoacan | collected 2011-12-12 | reverse complement strand
GCAAGATGTGCAACTTGGTGAAGTAAATAATGTTACCATACATCTCACTCTCCTAATTGAATATTATTTATGTTAAACGTCAGTGAACTTATAAGATAAAATACACTTAATTATATATACCCTATATATTACTAGGTTAAACATATATTGCTCACTTGGTTTAATCTTTATCTAATTGCTATAAATATATTATATAACTCAAAGATTAAAATTAAATGAGAAACTGCTAATAATTCATTAAAAAGCACATAAATTATAGATGAATATGTTTATGACGACATATTTATCTAATTACAAGAATAACACAACTTACAAATGAATAAAATACTGTTATAATGATATAAAGAAATTTTGTAGAAAAGAGGCAACTTTAATGGAAACTTTATTTTCAGGTATCCAACCAAGTGGTATCCCTACTTTAGGTAACTACATTGGTGCATTAAAACAATTTAATGAGATTCAACACGACTATGAATGCTTTTTTTGCATTGTAGATCAGCATGCAATTACAGTACCTCAAGATAGACTTAAATTAAGAGAAAACACACGTAAATTAGCTGCGATTTATTTAGCATCTGGACTAGACCCAGAAAAAGTAACGCTATTCATCCAATCAGAAGTACCAGCACATATTCAAGCCGGTTGGATTTTAACAACAATCAGTTCAATTGGTGAACTTGAAAGAATGACGCAGTATAAAGATAAAGCACAAAAACAATCTCAAGGTATTCCAGCAGGTCTATTAACTTATCCACCATTAATGGCAGCAGATATTGTACTTTATAATACAAATATCGTACCTGTCGGCGATGACCAAAAACAACATATTGAATTAACACGTAATGTTGTTGATCGCTTTAATACGAAATATAATGATGTTTTAATTAAGCCAGAAATTCACATGCCAAAATTTGGTGCTAGAATTATGAGCTTACAAGATCCAACTAAGAAAATGAGTAAGAGTGATGATAATCAAAAGAACTTCATCTCATTATTAGACGAGCCAAACGTTGCAGCTAAGAAAATTAAAAGTGCTGTTACAGATTCTGATGGCATCGTTAAATATGATAAAGAAAACAAACCAGGAATCAGTAATTTACTCGTTATATACTCTAGCCTATCAGGACAATCAATTGAAGAATTAGAAGCACAATATGCTGATAAAGGATATGGTGATTTCAAAGGTGACTTAGCTGAAGAAGTTAAGAAATTCCTTGTAGAATTTCAAGAAAAATTCAATTATTATTATGAAAACAAAGAAGTATTAGATGAAATACTTGATAAAGGTAGAGATAAAGCAAGTTTCGTAGCAAATAAAACATTGAAAAAGATGGAAAACGCTATAGGATTAGGTAGAAAAAGAAAATAATTATAAAAAGAGATGGTCTTGACCATCTCTTTTTTATGCTAGATTATGTTTGATTATTATAACGTACGATATCTATCAGTCTTCGTGCGTGCTCACCCACTAATTTTATCTTCAATATAAAAAGCAGTAGAAACTCACATTTAAGTGAATTTCTACTGCTTCTTTAATGTCTATTTTTCAATATAAGCTTCTTTTAATGTAGAAACGCCTCCGAATTGGTGGTTTACTATATTTTTAACGTTAGGTTTTTGAAGTTGTGCTACTCCGACTTGATAAAGTGGTACAATACCTGCTTCATTTAATAACATACCTTCAGCTCTTTGTAATTCTGAAAGTCGTTTATCAGGGTCACTTGCTAATGATGAGTCTGCTGCTTTAATAATACTGTCATATTCTTTATTAGACCAGCCAGTATTATTATGAGAACCGTCTGTTACATAAAGTTCTAAGAATGTCATTGGATCTGGATAATCTGGAATCCAGTTTTCTAGTGACATTTCATATTTACCTTTTGATACGAGATCAAGTTTTTGTTTAAATGGTTGTTGTTTAATTTTAATCGTAACACCATCTAAATTCTTCTCTAATTGTTCTTTAAAGTATTCAGCATCTCGTTTAGCTGTATCTTTATCATAAGTCATCAGCTCAATTGTAAATTTGTCTTTACCTAATGCTTTTTTAGCTTTTTCATAATGTTCTTTTGCTTCTTTAACATTATATTGGTTCGTATTTTTCACACCATCTTGATATTCTTTACCTTTACTGTCTTTAACAAAATCTTTTGGTACAAAGTTATCTGTTGGAATAGAACCGTTATTTAAGTTATTTTTCACGTATGCTTCTTTATCAATTGCTTTAGCAAATGCTAATCTAAAGTCTTCATTCTTGAATTCAGGTACTGTATCTTCATTTAATTTGAAGTAATACGTTACAGTATCTAATTCTGTATGAAATGCTTTGTCATCTTTATATTTCTTAACTTGTTCTGCTGGTAAATCTACAATATCTAGTTTATTCGTTTCATATAAATTTACAGCTGTTGAAGCTTCTTTAACGACTTTGTAATTTACTTTGTTTAATTTAACTTTATCTTTATCCCAGTAATCATCATTTTTTTCTAACGTAACTTTATCATCTGTTTTCCATTCAGTCATTTTAAATGGTCCATTATATAAAGTTGTTTTAACAGTTGTACCATACTTGTCACCTTGTTTTTTAACGAATTTTTCATTTTGTGGCATAAATGTACCGAATGACAATAATTCTTTATAGTATGGTAATGATTTCGTTAGTTCAAATTCTAATGTGTGATCATCTACTGCTTTAACACCAAGTTCTTCAGGCTTTTTATCTCCTGAATTAATTTCTTCTGCATTTTTAATATCGTATAAGATATATGCATATTCAGATGCAGTATCTGGATCTACAACTTTTCTCCAAGCAAAGACAAAATCATGTGCCGTTACTGGATCGCCATTTGACCATTTTGCATCATCTCTTAATTTAATCGTCCACTTCTTACCATCGTTCGTAATTTTCGGATCCCCTTTTGCTACTGCTGGTATTGCTTTATCATCTTTATCTAATGTGTAGAGACCTTCCATTGTTTGGAAGAACATATCAAATGATAAACCATCTGTTGCCATAGCTGAATCCATCGTGGGGATATCACCATTGATTTGTAAATCTAATGTTTCATCACTCTTGCCTTTACTACCGCCACCCGATGAACATGCACTCAATACGAGTACAGCTGCTAACATCATTGTTAATACTTTAAATATTTTCGACATGTAACTCATCCCCTAAGTTTATATTTAGTTAAACTACCGATTTGTTACTTTTGAACATAAGAGTGTTTTAAATCTGTATCTCCACCAAACTTATGTCTTTCAATATCTTTCACATAACTTTGCGTTAATCTTGCATTACCTTGTTGATAAATAGGCACAATAACCGCTTCATCTAACAATAATGACTCAGCATCTTGCATAGCTACAATACGTTCTTGTTCTTTATCTAACAATTTATCTCCCGCATCGTTAATTTTGCTATCATATTCTTTGTTTTTCCAACCTGTTTCATTCATTACATTATCGCTTGTAAATAATTCTAAGAATGTCATAGCATCTGGGTAATCAGGACCCCATCTACCGAATGAAATTTGATAATCCATGTTTGATTCTAGTTTTAATTTTTGCTTATAAGGCTGTTGTTTTACTTTAATTGTTACACCTGGTAAGTTTTGCTCAATTTGCTCTTTAAAGTATTCAGCATCTTTTTTAGCATTATCTTGGTCATATGTTAATAATTCAAAAGTAAATTCATCTTTACCAAGTTCTTTCTTAGCAGCTTCTAAATGTTTCTTAGCTTCTGCTTTATTGAATTTATTATCTGTTTTAACACCTTTAGTATAGTCTTCTCCTTTAGTATCCTTTACAAATTCTGTAGGTACTAATGAGTTTGCTGCTTTAGAACCATTGTTTAAATTGCTCTTAACATATTGCTCTCTATCAATTGATTGTGCGATTGCCATTCTTAAATCTTTATTTTTGAATTCAGGTACATCTTTTTGATTCATTCTCATAAAGTAAACTCTTGATTCAAGTTCTGTGTTATAAGCTTTATCTTTTTCATATTTCTTAACATTTTCAGCTGGGATAAGCGCTTCATCTACATCCCCTGCGTTATACATATTTAGAGCTGTTTGAGGCTCTTTAACAACTTTAAAATTCACACTATCTAGTTTCACATTACCTTTATCCCAATATTCTTTGTTCTTAGTTAAAGTATAATTATCTTCTGTTTTCCAGTCAGATAACGTAAATGGTCCATTGTATAGTGTATCTTCAGCCGTTGTACCGTATTTATCGCCTTTTTCTTTTACGAATTTTTCATTTTGCGGTAAAAATGAACCGAATGACAATAATTCTTGGTAATAAGGTAATTCACGATTAAGTTTAATTTCTAATGTCTTATCATCTATCGCTTTAACACCTAATTCTTCAGGTTTCTTGTCACCTTTGTTAATATCTTCGGCATTTTCAATATCAAACATAATAAATGCATATTCAGAAGCAGTCTTTGGATTAACTAATTTACGCCAAGCATATACGAAGTCATGTGCAGTAACTTCATCTCCGTTCGACCACTTTGCATCTCTTAATTCAATCGTCCAAGTCAAACCGTCTTTAGACTTTTTAGGATCACCCTTTGCAATACCCGGAATCGCTTTGTCATTTTTGTCTAACTTATACAATCCTTCCATCGTATTATTTAAAGCATCAAAAGACACAGCATCTGTTGCTAAAGATGAATCCATTGATGGAATATCCGAAATAGAAATTAATCGTAACTTTTTGCCATCCCCTGCAGAACCGTCACTTTTATCCTTTCCGTTTCCACCACTACATGCCGATAAAAGTAAAATTATCGACAGAAAAACTAAAAAACTCCACCTTGCATGTTTGTTTTTCATAAACATTTCCCCTTATTCAATTTTTGAAAATTCAGTCATTTCTGAACTTTCTTCAATTATAATGTTAATTTGTTTATGTCGCAACATAAGTTATCAAGTTGACAGCAATAATATTTTACAAATTAAAATTAAGAGGAAAACTAGTATTTAATTGTACCGATTGTATTTTCAAAAGCCACGTCTGGATTTTTAGTATGATTTAATTCTAACCACTTATCATAGCTTCCTTCATATACGATTTCTCCATGATCAATAAATATGATATGTGGATTTAAATGAGCTAAATCTTGTAATTGGTGTGTGGCTAATAAACATATTTTACCTTTATGTATAATTGACTGTAGTTTTTCCATAGTCATTTTCCTAGATACTGGATCAACACCACTTGTCGGTTCGTCAAATAAGAACAGCTTTCTATCCAAGTTTGAAAAAATCACTGTTAAAAGCCATTTAGTTTCTCCAAAGGACATTTTTCCAATTTTCATTTTTAATAAATGGTCATATTTCTCTTTTTCGATGTTAGATAAACCATTATAAAAATGATCATTGAACTTCTTTTTTTCATCCTTAGGTATAATGCCTAAAAATAGTTTTATAAGGTCTTCTCCAGTATTATTTGGTGCGTAATAATTATATTGTGTTAGAAATGAAATATCATTCAATTTCGGCATATTGATTTTATCGTATTCTGCTTTTAAATGATTCGTTATACAATCGAATAAAGTTGTTTTACCAGCTCCATTCATACCTATTAATACATTTAATCTATCTTGTTTTAGATCAAACGAAATATTTGAAAGTACAGGTTTATCACTATTTTTGTATGTATATTTTAAATTTTTCACATAGTACATGTAATTCATCCTTATCTAATGATTTTAGAATTAATATCTAATTTTATAAGTGCATATAAACCAATTACGACGTAAAGCACATAGATTATAGGAATCATCATGCTAAAATGATTAAAATCATGAACAATCAATTCTCCTAATTTATAAAGGAAATGCAACGGGTTAATCCATTCCAAACCAAAGAGTTGCATATTAACAATGTAAAATAATGCGATTGAAAGTATCGTTGATATAGTTGCAATAGAACTTGCTTTATAGGGCAATGATGTTACTACTAAAAATACAAATGATATAGGTATGATTAAAAGGATATAAATAAAGGCATATAATAAAATTTTTAAACTAAAGAGTTTAAATAAAATCATAAATATAATGGATATAACGGTTATGCTTATAGATAAAATTAAGATTTGAGATACTAATATCGCCAATATAAATGGGTACTTTGACCCTGCCAACATAACATAACTTTTCAGTGCGCCAATTTCTCTAATATTTGCAATTTCAACTGCAATACCATTAAGTAATACCATGATTGTCATAAATGACCAAAATTGAACTAATAATATTTCCTTATCTTCAATAGTCTTAACGCTATTTTGATAAATTGAAAAATTAATGATAATCAGTAGAATTGGAAAAATTAGCGTCCAAACTAAAGTAATCCTATCTTTCAATATCGATTTTAAATTAAATATAAGAAACGAATTAAGTTGATTCATAGTTCACTCCAATCAGCTTTTAAAAGCGTGAATTTTCTGACTTTATTTAGTTTAATTATATATAAAGTCAATTTCAGTATCAATAAAGTGTTAAAAATTTACAAAATAAATAGGGATATAAAATCTATACACAAATGGTTTTCATATCCCTATTAAATTAATTTATTTAGCGCCTTCTATTTCAACGCCTTTTAATGTGTAATCTCCACCGTATTTATGGTTTTGCCAATTTTTAATATATGGCTGTCTCAATCGTGCAGACCCTGTTTGGAATAATGGAGATATGGATGCTGAATCTAAAAATTTTGATTCTGCATCTTGTAATGCTTTAATACGTTTATCGCTATTTTCTGGTTTCAACATTTCATCTGAATTGGCTTCTTCTAACGCTTTATCATATTCTTTGTTAGCATATCCTGTTTGGTTATGCGGTGAATCAGACGTAAATAAATCTAAAAATGTTGTTGGATCTGGATAATCTGGGAACCAACCTGCAAATGAAATATCAAAGTCTTTTTTAGACTCAAGTGCGAGTTTTTGTTTAAATGGTTGTTGTTTAATTTTTAATGTTACACCAGGTAAATTTTTCTCTACTTGTTCTTTAACAAATTCTCCTGCTTTTTTAGATTCATCCTCATCATACGTTAGCAATTCAATTGTAAATTTATCTTTACCTAAGTCTTTTTTCGCTTGTTCTAGATGTTCTTTTGCTTCTTTTTTATTATAGCTTAGTGACGATTTCACACCTTCTGTATAATCTTTATCGTCCCTATCTTTCACGAAGTCTTTAATCATTAATGTATCTAATGGTTTAGATCCATTATTCAACAACGAATTCACATATGATTTCTTATCGATTGATTTCGCAATTGCTTTTCTTAAATCTTCATTTTTTAAGTTCTCATTTTTCTCTTTATTAATTCTAAAGAAGTAACTTCCTGATGTTGCTTCAGTAGAAAAATCTTCTCTATCTTTATATTTTTTAATATTTTGCGCATCTAAACCAACCATGTCTAACTTACCTGTTTGATACATATTAATGGCTGTTTGCGTATTTTTAACAACTTTAACGTTCACGTCTTGAACTTTTACTTTATCTTTATCCCAATATTCATCGTTCTTTTCTAGCTTCCATTTATCTTCTGGTTTCCACTCTGTTAATTTATATGGTCCATTAGATAATGTCGTCTTAGCTGTTGTACCAAATTTGTCACCTTGCTTTTTAACAAACTTTTCATTTTGAGGCATGTATGAACCGAATGCTAATAAACTTTCCATCCAAGGTACATCTTTAATGAGTTTAATTTGAAGCGTATGATCATCAATCGCTTTAACACCTAATTCTTCAGGCTTTTTATCACCTTGCGTAATGTCTTTTGCATTCTCTATATTTTCAAACATATATGCAAATTCTGCAGCTGTATCTGGATCAACTGATCTTTGCCATGCATATACAAAATCATGTGCAGTTACTGGGTCCCCGTTAGACCATTTGGCGTTATCTCTCAATTCAATTGTCCATGTTTTCCCATCACTAGACTTTTTAGGTTTATCTTTTGCAACACCTGGTATAGGCTTATCATTCTTATCTAATACATATAATCCTTCTAAGGTTTGTACAAAAGTTGTAAATGATACTTGGTCAGTTGCTAATGATGGATCCATAGTAGGTATATCATCACCTGATGATAAATTAAGTTCATTTTTAGATTTGGATTGTTTAATATTACTACCTTTTTCATCTTTATTATTACTACACGCTGACATAATAAGCATCAATGAGACAACTATCATAAATATGACTTTGTATTTTTTCATTATTAATGCGCCTCCTCATTATTGTGTCAAACATCGCGAATATATAAAGAAAAGCAATCAATGTTTCCATTGATTGCTTTCATTCACTTTTATTTAGCTCCAGCGATTTCTACTTCTTTAAGTGAATAGTCACCACCGAATTTATGTGGTTGCCAGTTTTTAACGTATGGTTGACGTAAACGTGCAACACCTGATTGGTAAAGTGGCCCAATTGAAGCTGAGTCTAAGAATTTAGTTTCAGCATCTTGTAATAATTTAGTACGTTTAGCACTATTTTCCTCTTTTAACATTTCATCAGAATTAGCTTCTTCTAACGCTTTATCATATTCTTTGTTAGCATATCCTGTTTGGTTATGCGGTGAATCAGACGTAAATAAATCTAAAAATGTTGTTGGATCTGGATAGTCAGGACCCCAACCAGCAAATGAAATGTCATAATCGCCTTTAGATTCTAATGCTAATTTTTGTTTGAACGGTTGTTGTTTAATTTTTAAAGTTACACCTGGTAAGTTTTTCTCAACTTGTTCTTTAACGAACTCAGCTGCTTTTTTAGATTCATCAGCATCATAAGTTAATAACTCGATGTTGAATTTATCTTTACCAGTTGCTTTTTTAGCTTTTTCTAATAATTTCTTAGCTTCTTCTTTGTCATAGCCTAATGGAGATTTAACGCCATCGATGTAGTCTTTACCATCTTTGTCTTTAACGAAATCTTTAACCATTAATTTATCTGAAGTAACAGAACCATTGTTTAATAATGATTTAACATATTTGTCTTTATCAATAGATTTTGCGAATGCTTTTCTTAAATCTTCATTTGCTAAATCTTTATTCTTAGTTTTGTTAATTCTAAAGAAATAGTTAGAAGAGTTTAATTGAGTAGAGAAGTCTTCTCTATCTTTGTATTTTGTAACGTTTGAAGCATCTAATCCTACAGAATCTAATTTACCAGTTTGGTACATGTTAATAGCTGTTTGTACTTCTTTTACAACTTTATAGTTAACTTCTTTAAGTTTAACTTTGTCTTTATCCCAATATTCTTTGTTTGGTACAAGCTTCCAGTTATCTTCAGTTTTCCATTCTTTCATCATGAATGGACCGTTTGATAATGTAGCATCAGCAGTAGTCCCGAATTTCTTACCTTGCTTCTCAACGAATTTTTCGTTTTGAGGCATGAATGAACCGAAAGCAAATAGACTTTGCATCCAAGGAACGTCTTTAACTAATTTAACTTCTAAAGTATGATCATCAATTGCTTTAACGCCTAATTCTTCAGGTTTTTTCTTACCTGCAGTGATGTCTTTAGCATTCTCGATGTTTTCAAACATGTATGCATATTCAGCTGCTGTGTCTGGATCTACAGTTCTTTGCCAAGCATAAACGAAGTCATGCGCTGTAACTGGGTCACCATTTGACCATTTTGCATTGTCTCTTAATTTGATAGTCCAAGTTTTACCGTCTGCAGATTTTTCAGGATCTGCTTTTGCAACACCTGGTGCAGGATTATCATCTTTATCTAATACATATAATCCTTCTAAAGTTTGGTTAAACGTAAAGAATGATACTTGGTCTGTTGCTAAAGATGAATCCATAGTTGGAATATCTGATGATGAAGATAAGTTTAAGACGTTTTCAGATTTTTCGCTCTTAACGCCGCCTTTACCACCTTCGTCACTTTTAGAACCGCCACCACTACATGCTGCTAACGTTAAAACAGCTGCAACTAGTATTGACAATAAAACCGAAATCTTCTTCCTCATATATCTTTTCCCCCTTGTTTTCTTTCCCCTGAGTAATCAGAAGAGTTATTATAATTATATTTTAAAAATGTATGAATAACAACAAAAATTCACACAATTTTCAAACAATTGTTAAAATACGATAAATCTAGATTAAAAACTATAATATTATGCTTCTGTTAAATCAAAGTCTTTATTATAGTTGGCCTTCTTCTCAGCAAATTCTTTTTCAGAACAATATACAAAGTGATTCGGACCTACTTCTCTTAATTCTAGTTTGTCGTCGTCTTCATATTTATGTATATCTGGATTATATGAAGATCTTGTTCTTGTTCGTTCAGAATCAGGATCTGGTAATGGAATCGCTGATAACAATGATTTAGTATATTCATGTTGAGGATGCTTATAAATTTGGTCAGATGGTCCAAGTTCAACCAATTTACCAAAGTACATTACACCGATTCTATCTGAAATATATTTAACCATTGATAAATCATGCGCGATGAATAAGAACGTAATGCCTTTTTCATCTTGTAGCTTTTGCATTAAGTTAACAACTTGTGCTTGAATCGAAACGTCAAGTGCAGAGATAGGTTCATCTGCAATAATGAATTCTGGTTCAACAGCTAATGCACGCGCAATTCCTAACCTTTGTCTTTGTCCACCAGAGAACTCATGTGGATATCTATTCGCATGCTCTTTATTTAAACCAACTGTTTCAAGTAATTCGTAAACACGTTTTTTTCTTTCTTCTTTACTTGAAACTAGTTTGTGAACATCTAAACCTTCAGCAATAATATCCATAACTTTAAGACGTGGATTTAACGATGCATATGGATCTTGGAAAATCATTTGCATACGACGATTAAATCGTAATAAGTCTTTACGCTTTTTGATATTTTGTATATCAACGTTATCAAAGATGACTTTTCCGTCAGTTGCATCATATAGTTTAATAAGTGTGCGTCCCGTTGTGGATTTACCACAACCAGACTCACCAACTAAACCTAATGTTTCACCTTTAAATATTTGAAATGAGATATCATCTACTGCTCTTACCTCGTTTTTCTTACCTACGTTGAAATATTGCTTTAAATTTTGAACTTCAATCAGTACTTCTTTTTTATCAGCCATTAGAACGTCACCCTTTCTACACGTTTTGGCTTGTCAAATTGATCTGGTGTTGCTTTTTGTTTTAATTTAACAGCTTCTGGTAATTCTACTTTAGGTGCTCTTTCATCTAACAACCATGACTTCACAAAGTGTGTAGGTGAAATTTGGAACCAAGGTGGCTCTTCCTTAAAGTCAATATCTAAGGCATATTCACTACGTCTAGCAAAAGCATCTCCAACAGGTGGCTTGATTAAATCTGGTGGTGTACCAGGTATAGCCAAAAGTTCTGTTTCATGTGATGTTTCTAAACTTGGCATTGATGATAGCAAGCCCCATGTGTATGGATGTTTAGGATTATAGAAAATTTCATCAACAGAACCTGTTTCTACTATTTGTCCACCATACATAACTGCTACTCTATCTGCCACGTTTGCTACTACACCTAAGTCATGTGTAATAAAGATAATAGAAGTATCTATTTTATGTTGTAATTCTTTCATCAATTCTAAGATTTGTGCTTGAATCGTTACATCTAATGCTGTTGTAGGTTCATCCGCAATTAAGATTTTAGGGTCACAAGCTAATGCTGTAGCAATAACAATCCTTTGTCTTTGTCCACCTGAGAATTGGTGAGGATAGTTATTAAATCTTTCTTTTGCTTTTGGTAAACCTACTAAATTTAAAATATCTAATGCGCGCTTTTTCGCATCTTGTTTAGATAATTTTTGATGCTTAATTAGTGGTTCCATGACTTGCTTACCAATTTTCATTGTTGGATTAAGTGAAGTCATAGGATCTTGGAATATCATACCAATCTCTTTACCACGAATTTTCTGCATTTCTTTTTCGCTTAATTTTGCAATATCTTTCCCGTCAAATAAGATAGAACCGTCTTTAATTCTACCTACTTTTCTAGGCAATAAACGTGTTAATGCTTTAGTCGTAACAGATTTACCTGAACCTGATTCACCAACTATTGCAAGTGTTTCCCCTTTATCTAAATAAAAGTCTACACCTCTTACTGCTTGTACTTCCCCCGCGTCAATGTCGAAGGAAACATGTAAGTTATTTACTTCTAATATTCTCTTAGCCATAATTAATTTCCTCCTTATTTACGCATTTTAGGGTCAAACGCATCTCTTAAACCATCACTGAATAAGTAGAAGAATAAGATTAATAAACTTAATACTGTTGCTGGTACGAATAATTCATGTGGGTAAATCAGCAACATTTTTCTACCTGTATCAACTAATGAACCTAGTGATGCTTGTGGTGCTGGAATACCTAATCCAATGAAGCTTAAGAATGCTTCGAAGAAAATTGCACTTGGAACTGTAAACATTGACGTTACAATAATTGGGCCAAGTGTATTCGGTAAAATATGTTTAAAGATTAATTTAAAGTTAGAAACCCCTAATGTTCTAGATGCCATTACGAATTCTTGTTCTTTAATTTTCAAGAATTGTCCACGTACAATACGACTCATACCAAGCCAACCTGTTACAGACATGGCTAAAATAATTGTCCATATAGATGGATCAAATAGTAATACGAATAAAATTACGACGATTAAGTTTGGAATAGAAGAAAGTATTTCTACGATACGTTGTAAAATATCATCTATTCTTCCTCCGAAGTAACCTGATACAGCACCGTAAATGACACCGATAAAGATATCTAGAACTGCTGCTACAAGACCGATGAATAAGGATACTTGTGTACCTCTCCAAGTACGTGTCCATAAGTCACGTCCAAGTTCATCTGTACCGAACCAGTAATTTTCTTGAACGTTTTGACTTTCATATAAGTCAAAACCATCTCTATCTGTACCATCAAATGGTAAGAACGGAACTTTATCTAATACTGGAATTTTCGGTGGTAAGTTCGCATGTGAAACGTTTTGATCACTAAATTTATGATCGTTCATTAATGGTCCTACTAAAGAAATTACTGTCAGTAAGATAAGGAATATTAAACCAACAATCGCAAGTCTATTCCCTACAAGTTGCTTCCAAGCATCTTGCCAGAATGTACGACTTTTTCTTTCGAATTTTTCTTCTACTACTTTATCTCTACCATGTAATACGAAGCTTTCTGCTGGCATACCTTGTGTTGAGTGTGTAACAGAGGCGTTATCATAACCGCTATTATTTAACTTGTTATCATCATTATTAGCCATTATTTTTTACCTCCTTCAACACGGATTCTTGGATCTACTAATCCGTAAAGTACATCAACTAAAAAGATTGAAATAATAAATAAGAAACTGAATAGTAATGTTAAAGCCATAATGACTGGATAGTCATTTGTTTGAATTGATCGAACGAATTGGTCACCTAGACCAGGAACGCCGAATATATTTTCAATTGTCAAAGTACCTGTTAAGATACCTGCTAACATTGGAACGATAATCGTAATGATTGGAATTAATCCATTACGTACTGCATGTCCAAAGATAACACGTGCACTTGACATCCCCTTAGCTCTTGCTAATTCTATGTAATCAGAACTTAGGACCTCAATCATTTCAGAACGAATATAACGAGCAATTGTTGCTGTTACACCTGCTGCTAACGCAATTGATGGTAATACAGCAGTCATAAATCCACTCCAACCTGCTACAGGGAAGATTTGCCATTCAACAGCAAATACATATTGTAGTAGTACAGCTAGAACGAATGATGGAACTGAAATAAATATTACCGATAGGAAGGTGGCCCCATAGTCTACTATTGTGTTTTGCCTGATTGCAGCAACTATACCTAATAATAAACCAGTAATAGTTCCTAAAATCATCGCATATGTACCCATTTCTACAGATGGTCCAAGTCTAGGTTTAATTAAACTCCATACCTCTCTGTTATCGTATTGGAATGAAATACCAAAATCACCTTTCGCGACATTTTTTAGATAGTTCGCATATTGTACTGGTACAGGATCATTCAAACCATACTTTTCATTTATAATAACCTTCTGCTCTTCTGATAATTTCTCATCGTTGTACGGTGAACCCGGTAACAATTTCATTAAGAAAAATGTTATCGTCATAATTAAAAACAATGATATGAACATATAAATAATACGTTTCAAAGTATATCTAACCATTGTTTTGCCTCCAATCCCCTTATCGAATTCATATTTCTTTTAATATTCAGAAATATTTATATACATTATACAGAATTTATACAATGTAAATCAACACGAATATTCAGAATTTTGAATATGAAAGTGTTCAAAATAGTAGATTATTTTATTGCGATAAAGCGACAACGCGATATTGATATACACTTTATTAGCATAAATATACAACAATTGTTTACTAATTACCTATTTTTTCTAATTTTCAATCATTTATTATGTAGTAGCATACAATAATTATACATAAGTAAAATTACACTTATTTTTTTATTAAGTTCCACAAAACATAAATATTTTTTTCTAATCTGTTATAATACACTTAAATCTAATGATAAGAGGTAGGTAATAATGAAATTTTGGGGTATTTTTACTATAGGTTATATTGGCCTATTCGCTGTCCTTTGTCTTATCTTTTTAAAAGACTTAGATCAAGCAGCTAATATATACTTTTACATCTTGACAATTGCTTTTGCAGCGAGTTGGATTGTTGCGATGAAACAAGATGGCGTTGGAGAAGTTTCAAGACAAGCTGTTCGAAAGTTTAATTTTCATATGAAGTCTAAAGCGTCACAAGATTATTTGAAAGACGATGAAATCATGAATCCAAATATGAAAGAACTACATTTAAAAGAAAGAAAAATACATAACTGGGTATTACCTTTTGTCGTATTAAGTACATTATTTTTTATTATCTCAATCTTTCTAGGATTTATCGTTTAATATTTTTCATAAAACAAAAAGCTGAAACACCAAATTTTCATTGGTATTCCAGCTTTATTTTTATGATCTATTTTTGATATTTTTTGAAGACTAATACTGCATTATGTCCACCAAAACCTAAACTATTACTCATAGCGTACTCAATATCTAATTTAGCCGCTTCATTAGGCGTATAGTCTAAATCGATTTCTGGATCTGGTGTACTTGCATTAATTGTCGGAGCGACAATACTATTTTCAATTGATAAAGCCGTTAAGATTGATTCAACTGCACCAGTTGCACCAAGTAAATGACCCATCATTGATTTAGTTGAACTTACTTTTAAGTTCTTAGCTGCATCACCAAAAGTAGATTTAATAGCTAATACTTCATATAAATCACCAATTGGCGTACTTGTTCCATGCGCATTTAAATATTGGATATCTTCTGGTTTAATACCAGCATCTTTAATGGCTTCTTGCATTGCACGAGCACCGCCTTCTCCATTTGGAGATGGTGCTGTTATATGGAATGCATCCCCAGTTGATCCATAACCTACAACCTCAGCATAAATATGTGCACCACGTGCTTCAGCTGATTCTAATGATTCTAATACGACTACTCCAGCACCTTCACCCATGATGAAGCCATCTCTTCCTTCTTGGAAAGGGCGACACGCTGTATTTTTGTCAGGGTTTGTAGATAATGCTTTATTCGCACTGAAACCTGCCATAGCCATTTCTGTTATAGGTGCCTCTGTACCACCAGCTAACATAACATCAGCATCACCACGTTGGATGATTTTAAATGCATCACCTATAGAGTTTGTACCTGTTGCACAAGCTGTAACTGTACAACCATTTGGTCCTTTAGCACCTAAATCTATAGATACTTGACCAGTTGCCATATCTGGAATCATCATTGGTACGAAGAAAGGACTTACACGTTTTGGACCGCGTTTTAATAGCATATTGTGTGAGTATTCGAATGTTTCCATACCACCAATACCTGAACCAATCCAAACACCTACACGATGACTATTTTCATCTGTAATTTCATATTTAGAATCTTTTAACGCTTCACGCGCAGCAACAATTGCATATTGCGTGAATCTATCCATTTTACGAGCATCTTTTTTCGGAATATGATCATCAATATTGAAATCTTTCAATTCACCTGCTAATTTAGCTGGAAATTCAGAAACATCAATCCTTGTTACTTCGTCTATGCCGTTTTTACCGTTAATTGCATTTTCCCAAGTTGTAGGCACGTCATTTCCTAAAGGATTTAATGTACCTAAACCTGTCATTACAACACGTTTTTTCTCTGTCATCATCCAATTTCCTCCTATTTACCCCAGCGTAACGTTGCGGCACCCCAAGTCAGGCCGCCACCAAATCCAACTAGGACTATTGTATCGTTATCTTTTATGTTACCTTGTTCTAATTCATATGCAATACTTAAGGGTATTGAAGCTGCAGATGTATTCCCGTATCTATCTACAGTTACACTCATCTTCTCTTTAGCAATACCTAATCTTTCTCGTGCAGATTCCATAATTCTGATATTAGCTTGATGTGGTACAAACATATCGATGTCATCTGATTGTAGACCTGCTTTTTCTACTGCTTTAGTTGAAGCTTCACCCATAATTCTAACTGCAAACTTAAAGACTTCACGTCCATTCATTTGGATAGTATTAGCATCCATATCTTGATATAGGTATGGTCCACCATTACCATCTGAACCAAGCTCAACACTTAGTATACCTTTACCTTCTGATACTTCCCCAATGATTGCTGCGCCAGCACCATCACCAAATAATATCGCTGTACTTCTGTCATTCATATCTGTAATTTTCGTTAGTTTATCAGCACCAACTACTAATACATTTTTATAAAGACCAGATTGTACAAATTGTTGTGCAGTTACTATACCATAAATAAAACCAGTACATGCAGCAAGTTGATCCATAGATGGAACTTTATTTAAACCTAATCTCTGCTGTAATGTTGTTGCTACAGTTGGAAATGGTTTATCCCCTGTTGAAGTTGCTACGATAATCATTTCGATTTCTTCTTTATCCATTCCTGAATCTTCAATCGCTCTTACCGCAGCTTCGTATGCCAAATCACTTGTATCTTCAGTATCATCAGCAAAACGTCTTTCTTTTATACCTGTCATTTTTGTAATCCATTCATCTGATGTATCTAAATAACTTTCAAAATGTTCATTTTTTACCACGCGTTTAGGCGCATATGCACCAAAACCTTTTATACCAATATCCATTATATTGACACCTTCTTATAATCTGTTGTTATTATCAGGTACTAATTTAACATACTTATACCATTATACACAAGCACAGACTCACTTTTAAAAATATTTAAATCGTTTTCATCATATAAGGTATACAATTTATAAAAAGTTAATTATAATAAATGATATGACATTAACAGTTACGGAGGATAAAAAATGCAATACATCTTAACTTTTATATGGGCATTCTTATTATCACAAATGATAAACTTTGTTTTACATAGTTTAGGCGGTTCAGATGAAGCGCTAAATTTTGTTAGTCCAACTATTTATGCAATCATTTTTACAGTTGTTATTATTCTTTTAGATGCTTTAGTTGGTAAATCTTCTTCAGACAAACAAAGTACACAACATTCATAAAAAAATCCCGTCAATTATATGACGGGATTTTTTGTTTTTATTAGACCATATGATTTTTAGCTTATATTTATGGTGTGAACGGGGGGCGTTGTGAACACTTCTCGCCAAACTTGTTCATAACGGGGGCGTTGTGAACACTTCTGGCCAAACTTGTTCATAACGGGGGCGTTAGTTACAAAACTTGACCGAAGTGTTACTAAGGATAGACATAGTTACAAAACTCGGCCGAAGTGTTTCTATGGACCGATATATTTACAAAACTCGGCTGAAGTGTTACTAACACACTCAGTATTTGCACTTCTCATCAAAACTGCTAATAACGACCTCAGTATTTGCACTTCTGACCAAAACTGCTAATAACACACCCAGTATTTGCACTTCTTACTAAAACTGTTACTAACACACTCAGTATTTGCACTTCTCAACTAACTTGCTAATTACTTCCTTATACACATCATAAAAAATCCCGCCAATTACATGACGGGATACTTTATTATGCGTTTACTTCAAATTTAACTTCACCATCTACTAAGTGTACGTCTACTGTTGTACCTTCTTTTAATTCTTGACCGATCATTAATCTTGCTAATGGTGTTTCAATTTGTCTTTGTACAAATCGTTTCAATGGTCTTGCACCAAATTGTGGTTCATATGCTTCTTCAGCTATCCACTCTTTCACATCTTGATCTACACTAACTTTGATGTGTTGATCTACTAATCGAATGTTTAAGTTTGTAATAATATGATCTACGATATGACTCATATCTTTAATAGAAAGTGGTTTGAATAGTACGATATCGTCCATTCTGTTTAATATTTCTGGTTTAAAGTAAGCATGCAAGCTGTCGTCTACTTGTTTTTTAGCTGATTCTTCAATTTCGCCATTTTCAGTAACACCATCTAATAAATATTGTGAACCAATATTACTTGTCATAATGATAATTGTATTTTTAAAATCAACACTGCGACCTTTTGCATCTGTTAATCTACCTTCATCTAATAATTGAAGTAATACGTTAAACACATCATTGTGTGCTTTTTCAATTTCATCTAATAAAATAACTGAATATGGTTGTCTTCTAACCGCTTCTGTTAATTGACCACCTTCTTCATAACCTACATAACCTGGAGGTGCACCAATCAAACGTGCTACAGAGTGTTTTTCCATATATTCACTCATATCAATTCTGATCATATGTTTTTCAGAATCAAATAATGTTGCTGCTAATGTCTTAGCTAATTCCGTTTTACCGACACCAGTAGGACCTAAGAATAAGAAACTACCAATTGGTCTGTATGGGTCTTTAATACCTGCTCTTGCTCTTACAACAGCATCTGACACTAAATCTACTGCTTCATCTTGACCGACAACTCTTTCATGTAGAATTTCTGAAAGTTTAAGTAATTTTTCTCTTTCAGTTTCAACAAGTCTTGATACTGGAATACCTGTCCATTGACTGACGATATATCCAATTTCTTCATCTGTTACGACTTCTCTAATAAGTCGGTCATGATCAGATCCTTTTTCCTCAGCAAATGCTTCTTCTAATTCTTTTAATTCTGCTTCTATTTGTGGAATCTTGCCGTGTTTAAGTTCTGCTGCTTTAGCTAAATCATATTGATTTTCTGCATTTTCAAGTGCTTGTTTACTTTCATCTAATTCTGCTCTTTTATCTTGTAATGATTTGATTTGTTCTTTCTCTTGTTCAACTTTACTTTGTAATTGTTGTTGTTTTTCTTTTTCATCGGCTAATTCTTTTTGTAATTCTTCTAGACGAATTTGACTGCTTTGATCAGATTCTGATTTAAGTGCATTTTCTTCGATTTCTAACTGCATGACACGTCTATTTACAGCATCTAATTCAGTTGGATTAGAACCCATTTCTGTACGTATTGTTGCACAAGCTTGGTCTACTAAATCTATCGCTTTGTCTGGTAAGAATCTATCTGTAATATATCTATCTGATAATTCAGTCGCTGCCACTAATGCTCTATCTTGAATACGAACACCATGATGTACTTCATATCTTTCTTTCAAACCTCTTAAAATTGAAATAGTATCTTCTAAGTCAGGTTCTTTAACGTTTACTTTTTGGAAACGTCTTTCTAATGCTGAGTCTTTTTCAATGTATTGACGATATTCATTTAAAGTTGTTGCACCGATACAATGTAACTCACCTCTTGCTAACATTGGTTTAAGCATGTTACCTGCATCCATTGCACCATCTGTTTTACCTGCGCCAACTAACATATGAATTTCATCAATGAATAATAAAATTCTTCCTTCAGATTCTTTAACTTCTTTTAAGACTGCTTTTAATCTTTCTTCAAATTCACCACGGAATTTGGCACCAGCAACTAATGCTGATAAATCTAATTCAAAAATTGTTTTATCTAATAGTGATTCAGGAACATCTCTTTTAACAATTCGTTGAGCAAGTCCTTCTACAATTGCTGTTTTACCAACACCAGGCTCACCTATTAATACTGGGTTATTTTTAGTTTTTCTACTTAATATACGAATCGTATTACGAATTTCCTCATCTCTACCGATTACAGGATCCATTTTCCCTTTTCGAACTTCTTCGACTAAATCTCTACCGTATTTAGATAATGCCTCATATTGTACTTCAGGATTTTGTGATGTCACACGATTCCCTCCTCTTATTTTATTAATAATTTCACTAACGACTTCTTTTTTATTGCCTACAATATCGATTGTTGTTTGGTCAACTTCGATGGCTGCTTTTAAGATATGCTCCATAGACATATAGTCATCTTGCATTTCTTCTTTAATTTTATCTGCTTTATTAAATAATTCATTAAGCTTTGGCGAAATATATTGTCCATATTGGACGTTATCACCTTTAACTACAGAATATTGTTTTAACTTTTGTTCATATTTATCTTTTAAAATTTCTGTATCAATATTTGCTCTTTCAAGCGTTCTTTTATAAATACTTTCATCTTCATTTAATGCTGCTAGTAATACAGCTTCTATTTCAATATTTTGTAGTTGATATGATTGTGATAATTGTTGTGCTTGTTCAATTGCACTTTGTACGGAATATGTCATCTGATTAATATCCAAATGTATCACCTCTTTAAATTTTCAACGGTCAATAGTTTGACTATCTTTGACCTTAATTTGATTATATACCTTTTGACCTTCTTTGACAAATATAAAGCACCAAAATTACAAACCTTTTTTATGACATTTTATGGTAAACTATAAGTGAAATCATAAGGGGAAGTGATCTTTTGCAAACTACATATACAGAAGCAACTTCAATTATTGAGTATATTATTCAACATGGTCAACGACACCATTTTAATGCCCACCATTATATATACCATACTGGAGACTTATGTAATCATATTTATGTAATTGTAGAGGGAAAAGTCATTACACATCGCGTAATGGAAGACGGAAAAGAATTTAATACTAAACTATTAGGCAGACATAGTATTTTCGGTTCGACAACATTATTTTGTGGAAGAAAGACACATAGCCTTTCAGCAAGAGTAAAAGAAGCAGCTGTCGTATTTAGTATTCCTAAAGTACAATTCGAAGAAGCCATTTTAAACGATGAAGTGCTTAAATATGAATGGTTACTGTGGGTACAAAATGAAAACAAAAAAAATGAATATCAAATCAGAGACGTCTATACACTTGGTAAAACGGGTGCATTCTATTCAATATTGATCAAATTAGCAAATACTTATGGCATACAAGATGGTAATAGCATTTTGATCAATGTAGATTTAACCAATCATGAATTAGCCAATTTTTGTAATGTAACAAGAGAAAGTGTTAACCGTATGTTGAGTAATTTAAAAAAAGAGAAAATCGTCTCCATCAATCATAAGAAAATCACCATACACGACTTAGATTATTTAAAGAGAGCCATCAATTGCGAAAATTGTCCTTTATCCATATGTAGGATAGAATAAGTATTAAGATTTTAAAACGTTTATTCAATAAGGAGGATATCAATGAAAAACTTAATCTGGATTATTCTAGGTTTATGTTGTTTAGCCTATTCTATAGATTTATTTTATAATGCCATTTTTAATAACAAACCTTTGAATCCTGTTTCCACTATTATATTGATATTCGTTATATTTTATATCATCTATGCTTTGATTTCAGACAAGTATAAGAAAACAAAGTTTAATAATAATTAATTTCATTCAAGCAACTATAAACAACAAAAGCAGTAGAGATGCATGTTCTAAACATGCATCTCTACTGCTTTTTAATTACTTTTAGCTTACACCTAATGCAATTTTAGCGTAACGTGACATTTTGTCTTTGCCCCATGGTGGATTCCAGACAATGTTAACTTCTGTTTCTTTAATTTCAGGTAATTCTGCTAATGCAGTTTTAACCTGATCTATAATTTGTGGCCCCATTGGACAACCCATAGAAGTTAAAGTCATTTCTACTGTGCATAATCCTTCGTCGTCTAAGTCAACGTTATATACAAGACCTAAGTTAACTATGTCAATTCCTAGTTCAGGGTCAATTACATTCTCAAGTGCACCGATAATACTATCTTTCATTGCTTCTTCCATATTTTCACCTCATTCTAAAAGTTACTATATATAATATATCAAATTTAAAGCATGGGTTAAAGAAAATGATATGATATTATTGTATGTATCATAAAGAAAAAATGGTAAGGAGTTATCGATATGGAAAAACATTTAATTTGTTTAGATTTAGATGGCACATTATTAAACGATGAAAAGCGCATCTCACCTTTTACTAAAAAAGTATTACAGTATTTAAAAAAATCCGGTCATGAAATTATGATTTCAACTGGTAGACCATATCGAGCAAGTGTGGATTATTTCAATGCATTGAATATGAATACCCCTATCATTAATTTTAATGGTGCTTATATTCATCATCCAACAGATAATAGGTTCCCAACGAAACATGAGCAATTTGATACTCGTATCGCATACAAAATTTATAAAGATATTAGTCAACTTGATATTAAAAATATTATTGCTGAAGTTAAAGACCAAGTATATATCAACAACTATGATCAATCATTATTTGAAGGTTTCAGCATGGGCAATCCTGAAATAAAATATGGAGAACTTGATCAATTACTACCTGAATCTCCTACGAGTTTATTAATTCAAGCAGAAGAAAGTGAGATTCCACGTATTAAAAGACATTTAAATAAACACTATGCTGAATTTATAGAACATCGTCGTTGGGGTGCTCCATTTCCTGTTATTGAAATTGTTAAAAAGGGTATTAACAAAGGTAAAGCGGTAAAATATGTCGCTGAGTATTTAGATATAGATTTTGATAATATTATTGCTTTTGGTGATGAAGATAATGATTTTGAAATGATTCAATTTGCCAATTATGGTATCGCAATGGGAAATGCTATTCCAGAACTTAAAGAAATTGCAACAGAAGTTACAGACACTAATAATAATGATGGTATCGGAAAATACTTAAACAAACATTTTGACTTAAATATGTAAGGGGATTTTTACATGAAAATGATCGTGGATAGTGGTTCAGATTTAACGTTATCACAAATTGAAGAAAAAGGATTTTACTTCTTACCTTTCGGAATTGTCATTGATGATCAAAATAAAGTTGATCAATATGAAATCTCAAACGAAGAAGTATTAGCAGCAATCAAAAACAATAAACATCCAAAGACGAATCAAGCTACTATGGAACAAATGACAAAAGTATTTACTGAAGTTGCAGAAAAGAAAGAACAAGCCATTTACTTAGCTTTTAGTAGTGCTTTAAGTGGGACATATCAAACGGCTTGTTTAGTTAAAGAACAAGTGAAAGAAACATACCCAGATTTTGATTTAACGATATATGACACATTAAGTGCATCAATGGGATGCGGTAAATTAATTCTCGATGTACAAGATAAAATTGAACAGTCATATACTTTTGAAGAGCTTGACGCTTATATTAAAGAGCGAATTGATAAAATTAGACATCTATTTACAGTTAAAGATTTAAACTATTTAGCAAGTGGTGGCAGACTTTCTAAAGGACAAGCATTTTTAGGTAACTTATTAAATATCAAGCCACTTCTTCATGTTGAAGAAGGCAAACTTGTTCCGATTGAGAAATATCGTGGTTCTAAAAAATTATGGCATGCCATTATAGATAAAATGCAAAACGAAAATAGTGATTACTCTGATGATATTATTTATATGACACATGCTGATGATATTGAAGAAGCTGAAAAAATTAAAGCACTGATACAATCATCACTTTCACCTCAAGATGTTGTCATTTCAAATATTGGCCCAGTTATATGTTCACATACTGGTAGTGGCACAGTCGCTATATTCTATTATAAGGAGTGATGGTAAGTGGCTAAAATTATCGTAATCGGTGCAGTTGCTGGAGGCGCAACAGTTGCTTCGCAAATTCGACGACTTGACCCGGATAGTGACATAACAGTTTATGAAAAAGATAGAGATATGAGTTTTGCAAACTGTGGCCTTCCCTATTATTTAGGAGAAGTTGTAGAAGATAGAAATATGATGTTATCAGCAACACCTGAACAATTTAAAGACAAAAAACATATTACAGTCAAAACCTATCATGAAGCAATTGAATTAAACGATGCTAAAAAAATAATCACGATTAAAAATCATGATACTGGCGAAATTTTTGAAGATGCCTATGACAAACTTATTTTAAGTCCGGGTTGTCGTGCAAGACATTTAGGTTTTCAATCTGACCATGTATTTACATTAAGAAACTTAGTAGATACTGACAAAATAGAAGACTTTATTCAAAAAGAAAATGTCCAATCAGCATTAATTGTCGGTGCTGGTTATGTAAGTCTAGAAATTTTGGAGAATTTATATAATAGAAATATCCAGACAACTTTGATTCATCGTAGCGACCACATTAATAAGAGTATGGATAAAGATTTAAATAAAGTCATATTTGATGAGTTAGAAAAAAGACATATTCCATATAGATTAAATGAAGAAATTGCAGATATTTCAGGACGAGAAGTAACTTTTAAATCTGGGAAAACAGAATCATATGATTTAGTCATAACTGGAGTCGGAATTGAACCGAATAGTGATTGGTTAAAATCATCTTCACTTAAATTAAATGAAAAAGGCTATATCCCAGTAAATGAATATTTCGAAACGAATTTAGAAGATGTATATGCATTAGGTGATGTAATTGAAACATTCTATAGACATACAAAGAAACCAACTAGTGTTACTTTAGCTTGGGGTGCCCATAGAGCAGCAGCATTAATCGCCGAAAACATTACATCAAAATCATCAAGTTCTAAAGCCACTTTCAAAGGTTTACTTGGTACAAATATTGTAAAAATGTTTGATTATGCATTAGGCAGTGTTGGCGTTTCAGAAAGTGAACTCTCAAATTATGATTATGAAGTAGTTGAACAAACTCAAAAACAACATGCTGGCTATTATCCAAGTGCCGAACCACTTACATTACGTGTTTATTTTGATAAAGCAACACGCAAAATATTACGTGCATGTGCAGTCGGTAAAGATGGTGCTGACAAACGAATCGATATCATATCTACAGCAATAATAGGAGACCTTACAGTAGACGAACTACGTGATATCGAAATCGCTTATGCACCACCATTCTCTAGTCCAAAAGATATTGTAAATATGATTGGTTATAAAGCACAATCATAATAAAAGTATGTGAATATTAGTAGAGCGACCTGAAAATGATGTTTTCAGGTCGCTAATTTATTTTATCGGCCTGCAAATCCCGTTTTCGGGTCGGTAAATTTTTTTATCGGTACAGAAACACATCCCCTACTACCTCTAACAATGAAAAAAGCTGGGACACGGATGTCCCAGCTTTACATATTATTGATTATTCTTTTGTCTTTTACTTCTTCTTGATACTAAGAAGATAAATAATCCAAATAATAGAATTACAAGTACTGCTGCTACTAAATAACTATTATTCAGTCCTCTTTCATTAATTATTGCATATAGTTCACTTTCTTCTCTATCTGTAATTAAGTCATATCGATTATCTTTACCTTTAATATTATCTCCTAATATAAGACCCGATAACATTTTATTTTTTTCAATAAGCTTATCATCTAATGTAACTTTTTTAGACTTACTGCTATCGTTAATATTCAAAATATAATCAATTGTATTTGTGTCATAATAAAACAAGTTTGTGCCTTTGTCATGCGGCAATACTTTCACTTTACCTTCATACAATTCTTGATATTGTTTAAAGGTATCAGCAATTTTTTCCAAATATTTTATTACTTCTTTATCCGTTCTAAAGTTCTGTAGCTGGTTGATTGTTTCGATTTTCGAACCGTTTATAGCTATTTCTGTACCATAGTTCATCATAACTGGACCTTTATATCCCCACATATATGTCATTAATTGTTTAATACGTGTTCCAGGGAATTTGTTCTCATCTGCAGCATGTTTTGTGAAACGTTCTGTAAACCAAGTATCTGCAATGAGTACTTCACCTTTTTGATTATAAGCAGGAATTTCGGTATTTTCAGTTTTAAATGCATTTTGAATAGCGATACGTGTACCATTTGTCGATAAATGTTTAAAGTTCTTTGCGTTTATACCGTCTTTATTTATGATGCCGTATGTATCCAATCCTTCTGGTAGGAACGCTTCAGCATCTATACCATCTTGAACGATATTCATCGAAACACCATCGATATGATATTTATCAACAAAATTTTTAACTTTCGCTTTGTAAATACTTTGATTCTCACTATTCTTTAAATCTATGAACTGATCATTCTTGAAATATGATTTTTGAATTTGATTTAAATCACCATCTGTAGATAGCTTAAAATCATCTGTATATGTAACGGGCATATCAACGATGATTTTCATATCTCTATTATGTACTTTATCAACTAATGATTTAAATGCTTTTTCTCCACCTAGAACTTTGTCGATATCATCATAGTTTTTCACTTTATATCCTAAAAAATCTTTCTGATCATGTGAAAAGACTGGTGAAATATGTATCGTATTAAATCCCATATCATGAATATAGTCTAGCTTTGATTCAATCCCTTGGAAATCCCCTCCAAGTGGTAAATCATTCGATTGATTATTATTTTTAATCATCTTATTGTTGTCGTTATTTCCATTCATAAAACGGTCAACCACTAAACTATAAATTCTAGGGTATTTAACATCCTCGTATTCTTTCTCTTTCGCAAAAACATAGCTACTAAATAGTGGTGCGATTAATATAATCGATATGATTATCTTTGTCCATATATTCATTTATTCAACCCTCTTTATTACCCAATTAACTCTATTATACTAAAACGTTTACTTAACTGATAGAACTACATGAAATTGTCATAAATAAATTCAATAAAAAAATCCATTCATGTCTTGTATATACAAAATCATGAATGGATTGTAAAGTGGCTATTAACCAAAGTGTAATACGCCCATTGGTAAATAACTACCTAATAAAATCGTTAATACCATTACAACAATTGTTGCAATGAATAATCCTTGGCTGTTTTTATTCTTTTTCTTCTTAGCAATTGTCACTTCAATTAAACCAAGAACTGCAAGTCCAAGAATAAATTTGATACCATAAAGCATACCGTTAATACCCATAGCTTGAATGAAAATAACAAAACCAGAAATTAAAGTAAATACCATGAATAATCTTAAGACCATATGCACTGGTTTATTTGTAACTTTCATGTAGACAACGAAGAATAAGATAATCGTAACTAACCAGCTAAAAATATGGAAATGTATCATATTTAGTTCCCCCCAAATATTCATTTTTCTTTTCCAATAGCATTATAACATAGGAACAATTAGAATAAGCTCATTTTTTAAAAAGCAAATATTAAAGTTAGCGCATAATTCACAATTTATTCAAATGTTCGTCCTACTAAAAAGAATACCCCCTATTCCAAGTTTCTAACACTCGGTTTAGAAGGTACTCTTATATATCACTTTAATTATTTTTCACTAATGAATGTTGTTAAAGTTCCGATACCATCAATTGTAACTTTAATTTCATCACCAGGTTGTAAAAATTGTGGTGGGTTCATACCAGCACCAACTCCAGCTGGTGTACCAGTAGCAATGATATCACCAGGATGCAATGCTACATATTTAGAAATTTCAGCAATTAGTTCGTCGATTTTTAAGATCATTTCATTTGTATTACCATCTTGACGAATTTCATTGTTCACTTTAGTTACAATGTTAACATCTTCAGGTAATGGTAACTCATCTTTAGTTACGATATATGGACCCATTGGGCATCCACCTGTTAATGATTTAGAAAGGAATGCTTGATCATGTTCCTTTTGAGCATTTCTATCTGTAATGTCATTAATGATTGTATAACCATATACATAATCTAAAGCTAATCCACGTGGGATTTTTTCTCCATGTTTACCGATTACAACGCCTAATTCACCTTCATAATCTAACTTGTCTGTTACGTCTTTATGATTCGGAATTTCTGCGTTATCACCTGTTAAAGATGATGCTGCTTTAGTGAATACATATAATCTATTAACTTTATTATTTAATTCTTCAGCGTGTTTTTTGTAATTACGTCCGAAAGCAATTACATTATTTGTAGGTGTTACAGGTGGTAAAAACTCGATGCCCTCAAAGCTATATTTATAATCGTCTTTCTCAGCAGACTCTTCTACTTTAACGACTGCTTTACGAACTGCTTCTTGGAAATCAACATTTATATTTAATTGTAAACCTTCTAATAATGTCTTAGGATTAAAACCTTCTTCTCCAAAGTCTGCAAATACTTTGCGTAAATCCCAAACCGCTTCTTCGCGTTTTACTTTCACACCGTATGAAGTGATATCTTTATGTTTAAAAGTTAAAAATTTCATTCACTCTGTCAACTCCTTCTTATTCTTAATTTCGATTATACCGAATTTTTAGATAAATCGCATGCTTTTCAATCGATTATTTTAAATATGTTACTTTTCTCCATAATTTTTCCAATGGTCCTTGTTTAAATTTCAATAAATACAGATAACTTAAGATAAGTTGCACGCAATAAATAACAATACCTATGATATAAATGGTTAAGACAGGTAACTTACCGTAGTAATTTAAACCAACACCATAGAATATTAAAATACATATTATGCTTTGTGAAATATAAGTCGTTAAGCTTAGTTTTCCGATAGATTGTAATGGCGTTAAAATTTTTCGAACTGTTTGATCTTCACATAAGATGACAAAGAACATAATATAGCTCAATGCAACAATTGGACCACCAATCATCTGACTCATTAATTGTGATGTTACAGAACCTTCTAGCACGATTTGAATCATTTTAATCGCTAAACCTAAAATTAGTACAACAACACCTATCACCATATATAGATTTTTATGTTGTTTAATTTTGTTAAACCAATTAATTTGATGTGCATAAATGCCGAATAGCACAATCGGTAAAATAGAAAATGGTCCTACTAGAATGGCGTTCGCAATATTCATACCAAAATATTTCAAATTAAAGCCAATAATCGATACATAATCAGCACTTGATAATATATTATTAACTCTTTCTAATTCTTGTAATCCTACGAAGCTTTCTATTTGCGTGACATCTTTTAATAAAATCATTGGCAGTAAATATAACAGTACAAATATGCCGATTCCTATTGATAGTGCAATTAATGTATATTGTGGTTTTAAGCGCACAAATATGATTGCTATTAAACCTAACAATGCATATGTTGATAATATATCACCATAAAAAATGAATACGCCATGAATGATACCTAGCAGTAATAAAAATAATAATCTTCTTGTAATCATTGGATAGTAGTTTAATCCCTTATCGAAACTATTTTGATACATGATGGACAAACCATAACCAAATAGAAATGCAAATATTGAATAAAATGAAGCAATTATAAATAATGAACTGATTTTAAACCATGCACCATCTTGATGTTGAAAAAATTCGAACGGATTGATGATTTGATATGGATATGCAAAGGTTAAAATATTCATAAGTAATATACCTAGTAAACTAAACCCTCTTAATGCATCAATACTAAATATTCTTTGTTTTGCCATTAATGATTCTCCTTGATGTGTTTCGTTCCATATTGAAAGAAGTATAAATAACCTTCAACTGGTTTCTTCAATATTGTTTCTAAAGTATTTTGATAATAACGCATTTGAACGTCATATTTTTGTTTCATCGTTTCTGCTACTTCTTCTTTTGTTTTACCTCTACGAACGATAAATGCATCTGTTTTATAATCTATAAATGATACTTTATCTCCTTCAATAAAAATACAATCTATCATCCCTTGAATAATCGGTTTATTATCTTTTTCAGAAACATCGAAAGATAACCCTTGATCGATATCATCTTGACCAACTACAAAAGGTACCTCTCTCATAACTTTATCCGCATTGACTAACCTTTTGTATAAATCAGACTTTGTAAACACTTCTATTAATGATAAATCTAAATCTTGCATAGCGTCATCAGGTAGTATTTCTTTATCCATCAACTCGTGTACAAGATTTTGTAAATCTTCTACAGTTAAACCTTCTTGTTTTAAAGGAAGATGTTGCATAACTGCATGCATCAAAGTACCAATTTCGGCACTTTGTCTTTTTTGTTTAGTCATAAACTTAGGTCTGTCATATGATTTAGTACCAAGCTGATATTGTCTTACAATTTGATAATCCGTTCCTACTTCTTCAGTTTCGCGTTGACGTTTAATTTCAGAAACAGATTGTTTTGCTGCAATATTTAACAATTGTTCATCAGGATATTTGTACACCATCTGATTATAAATTTCATCCTTTTTCTCAGAAGGTTTATAATTCATGAGTGTATCTAGTGTTGGCTTTTCGTATGAGATATCTTGTTCTTCATCTTGTTCTTCGTCACGTATGATATTGATATTAAAAGATTCACTTCGCTCAGATTTAAATGGTATTGAGTGTGATAGACCATTATCTTTCGATTTAGCAAGAACTGAGGAGATAAGATCAAATGGTGATTTCGCCTTCACTCTATATTCAGATTCAATCATTTCATCTTGATCTACACTCACAAGCCCTATTTTTTCAAGTGCTTTATCACTTTTAACACGACCAATAAGATATAATCCCTCTTTAGCTCTCGTTAATGCGACATAAATCAATCTCATTTCTTCAGAAATCATTTCTGTTTCATTGATATTTTTAAATATAATAGATGCTAATGTCGGGAATGAGACTTCTTTTTCAATATTGAAATATGATAAAGCTAATCCATATCGATTATTTAAGATAACATGCTCTCTTAACTCAGTACGGTTAAATTCACGTGTAATACCTGAATAAATAACAAATGGAAATTCTAGCCCTTTACTACTATGAATCGTCATCATACGTACAACATCATCATTAGGACCTATCACACTTTCTTGTCCGAAATCTTGGCCACGATCGATTAATTCATCGATAAATCTAATAAATTGGAAGATACCTCTTAAACTAGATGCTTCAAATTGTATTGCTTTATTTAATAAGCCGTATAAGTTCTGTCTTCTTTGAACACCACCAGTAAGGCCACTAAAGTAAGAAATTAAATAATAGTCATTATATAATTTATCCAACAGTTGCCATACCGGAACAGATTTACTGTATGCTTGATAGTTTTTCAATTGCGTTAAAAATTGATTAAGCTTTTCTACTACTGCTGCATCCGCTTCTGCATTTGAAATATATTTATAAATAGAATCAATATAGTAAATTTCTTGTGGCGCTTTATTTCTAATTTCAGCAAGCTCATCTTCTTTAAACTGAAAAGCTATCGACCGCATAACACCGACTAAATATTTATCTTGCAAAGGATTATCTATCACACGTAAAAATGAAAGCATCAATCTAATTTCATTTTGTTCGAAGTAGCCTTTTTTCGATTCTACATAAAACGGAATATTCACTTCTTTAAATTGTTGTTGCAAGTGCATCGCATTACTATAACTTCTCTCAAGAATTACAATATCTTTGAATGTTGCTGGTCGATAACTTTGCGTTTTTCGATCATATACGCGTTTGTTATCTAATATATATTGCACTTTATCTACAATAGCCTTTGCTTCAATCAGATTATTATCTTCTACTTTAAAAGAATCTTGGACGATAATATCCATTTCTAGTGGCGTATGTTGTGAATCATAATCTGCACCGTAATACAATTTAGCTTCATCGTTATATTCAATTTCACCTACAACTTCATCCATCATATGAGAAAAAATATAATTCGTATTATCGAGCACTTCTTTTCTAGATCTAAAGTTCTTAGATAAATCGATCACTTCACCTGATGCTATTTCCTGATTATTAAATCGTTTATATTTTTCTATAAATAATTCTGGCTCAGCTTGCCTAAATTTATAAATGGATTGCTTCACATCACCAACCATAAATAAGTTACCATTATGCTCTTCTCCGCGTTTAATACAACTGATAATAGCCTCTTGTACTCTATTGGTATCTTGATATTCATCTACTAAAATTTCATCAAAGTAATCTCGATATTGCAAAGCAATTTCTGAAGGGTTGCCATCATCATCTGTCAAAATATCTAAAGCTAAATGTTCATAATCAGAGAAATCAATAATCCTTTTTTGTTGTTTAAGTGATTGGAAATATTTAATGACATCTTTAGTGATATCCGCAATCACTTTCACTCTTGGTCCCATATCTTTCATATCTTGAATTAAATCTTCTCTACTTCTGCTGAGATAACCTTCAGTCAGTTCTTTTAAGTGGTCAAGATAGGCTTTATGATAGTCTTTACCTAGTTCCAGTAATTGCTCTGATCCTTCATTTTCAGACTTAATCTTCGCACTATTTGTCGGTAATTTCTTTGCTGCCATATCTAAATGTATTTGATCAAGTAGCTTACTACCTTCAAATACGCGCTCTAACCAAATGCGTTCACCTTCAAGATACGTCACATGTTTATCGACTTCATTCAAGTGTTGATAGCAATCTATTGACTGATACAAAGCATTTTTAGCACTATCTAATTTACGATAAATAAGTTGGTCAAACATTTTAAAATAAGCGTGATTTTCATCAATTTGATCATATGGTTGAGCCAATTCATTTAACCACGCGAAAGGATCTGCATGTGCAATACTAAATCGATACAGACGGTTCAATAATGCTCTTAAAGGCTCGTCAGAACGGTCATTTGATAGATGCTCAACGATTTCTAAAAATGTCTGTTCATTCTTTTCATAATAGCTTTCTAACACATCATCTATTGCCTGTTCTAATAAGACAATACTCTCAACTTCATTTGCAGTTCTAAAGTTTGGGTCAATATCAATCGTGTCATAATGTGATTTAATTAATGTTAAACAAAAGCTATGAAGTGTAGAAATTTGAGCTTGATGAATTTTAATTCTTTGTGACTTCAAATGTTCATCTTCAGGATATTTAATACTTTCTTTTTGAATCGCAGCATTGACCCTTGCTTTCATTTCTCTCGCACTTGCGTTAGTAAAGGTCACAACAAGCAACCTATTGACGTCTTGTTTATTACGCATAATTTTTTGAATAATACGTTCAACTAGTACAGCTGTCTTACCGCTTCCCGCTGCAGCTGCAACAAGGATATCTTTCCCTTCGCTATATATCGCTTTCCATTGATCATCCGTCCACTGTGCATCTATCGGCTTTTCTGGCAATGTCATTCTTCCGCCTCCTCTCTCAACATGTCGATGATTTCATCTTTCGTTAATGTATGTTCGATTTCTCTATATTGCTCTGTATCAGTTATAGGGTCGATGTGACAAACTGATTTAAATTCACAAAATTGGCAAGGTAACCGCTTTTGATAGCGCATAGGCGAAACTTCTGTATGCCCATCCATAATTTGTGTAGCTGTTTCAACAAAATTTTCTCTATTTTTATTCATTAATTTGAAAAATAGTTCTTCATCTAAAGCTTTACTATAACTATTCAATTCACCATTTTTCTTTTTCGTAACAGGGATCATGTCAGATTTTAATTGGTCTATTAATTTATCATCAAGTGCATCGACTACTTCAGGATTTCTATTCACATAGCCATCCATTTTGAATTTTTCAATGGTTTGTTGATAAATATCATCTACTTCTGGAATTTCTCCCCAACTTGTTGCTTTAATTTCAGGTTCATGCACATGGAAATACAATAATGCACCAGGTGATACATTATCTTGTAGATTTAACAAAGCTTTATTTTGCAGTACGACATCTAAATACGTAAACATTTGCATTTGCATGCCATACATTACTTTAGTTAAATCTAAGCTTGTCACTGATGACTTATAGTCAATAATGGACACATAATCTTTATCTTTACCTTTATATACATCCAATCTATCAATTTGACCTCTAATATTAATTGGAATTTTTCGTTTCGTTGATAAAGGTGTCGTTTTTAATTGATGTTTGGCTGTTGCACCAAAGTTTAATTCAAATTGATAAGCTTTGAATTTGGAATGACTTGTTTGATACTTCATTGCTTCTAATGTAGATTTTAAAATGTTTTGAATGCGGAATTTTAAATATCTATAATGTGCAGTACGATGTAGGACATCAAATTGAATTTTAGGCAAGCTTTCATCGATAGCTTCGTTTATGAGTTTAGTCATGGCTTTCGCTGATAACTTACTAAAGTCTCCATTTACTTCATCTGAAATATATTTCAAAGTTTGATGGAATATATTACCGATATCGACGCTTTGAATTTGATATTTCGTACGTTCGTTTAATTTTAAACCATGTGAAACGTAATGTTTAAACGGACATTGATTATATGTTTCAAACCTTGATACACTGGCATTTATTTTCTGACCATATAGTGATTCAGATACGTCTGTATTCAATTGGACTGTATCATTTTTATACGTTAAAGCTGATGTTAAAAATTGAACAGTATGGTCTAAATGATGAATATCTAATGAAGCATGATAAGCATCTAACCATATATCATTAACAATTTCATCATTCATCCAATCATTTAAATGTTCAAATATATGCATTTGACTTTGATGTTCATGTTCTAATAGTTGAATAGGATTGTGTTCTATATTTGATTTTAGTGATTGAACTTCAAGGTTTGTAAATAGCGATTGAATCGTATTAATAAATGGACTCTTTTCTCTAATTTCGCCGCCATCGGACATTAAACTATATGTGAATACAACTTCTTTCTTAGCGCGTGTCATCGCAATATAACATACAAATGCTTCATCCATCTGTAAAATATCACTTGTTGGGCTTAATTCTAAACCGCTTGATGCTGCTAATTCTTTTTTCTCATCGTCTGTTAATAACAACATTTGATTAGATACTTTCGGTAAGACACCGTCATTCATACCAAGCAAGAATACAATTTCTTTATTATCCACTTTGGCTAAATCCATATTACCGACTGTTACTTCATCTAGTGTTTGCGGAATCATTGAGAATTCTAATTCATCCAATCCTCTATCCAATATTTCAATGTATTCATTTAAAGAAAGCTTTACATCGCCTAACACTTCTACGATGTCATCAAATATACGAATTGTCCCTTCCCATACTTGGTCAATTTCTTCCGCTTCTTCAAACTGATGCTTTATTTCTAATTCATCGCGCATCGTCATTAAATGCGTAGGTAAATCAAATTGTTCGATAACGCCGTATAATCGACTCGTAAAGTCTTCCACTGTTTGACTATCAGCTAAAGCTTCGTTCAACTTTTCAATTCGATTTACAACATAATCTTTCAAGTTGATGACACTTTGCACTGTTTTTCTATCTTCTTCTATAAATGTATCTTCTTCTTTTCTTAAAGATTTTTTGCCGAGTTTTTCAAAAGATTCAACTGTGAAAAATTCGGGATTCGTCCATCTCTTACCAGATATCCCTCTTTCAAATGCATAGTTTTCTAATATATCAATTAAATATGGCGCATTTGGGATATGGCTTGTTAAGATGCCTGTCTTCAACATACGCATCACAGGTTCAAATCTCCATCCAGTTTGAATGACTTCCAACATAGACCTTAAACATTCAATAAACGGATGATATGCCATTTTCTTTTTCGCGTCATGATTATATGCAATATTAAAATGCGGTAATACCGTTTCAATCAACTGCTCATAACCTGGATCACGATAAAGTATAGCTATGTCTTTGTAAGATAAATGATCTTCTCTCGAACGTCTTAATATTTCTCTCGCAACGTATTGCACTTCATCTCTCATATTGGATGTTTCAATAATTTTTAAATTTTCACTATCAATGGTTTTCGGTAGTAATGCATCAAATTGACTTTCCAAATGCTTTAATACTTTTTGATTATTGAATCGTTCCGTTGTCTTAAAGTGCGTATAGTTAATCTTAATTTGTAATGTATCCGCAATGTCTTCAACGTGATTGAGAGATTCGGATGTTTTTCTAAATAAGCTAAATGGATCTTTGTCTCCATCTGTCGTTAAACCGATTGTAACCGACTTACTATATTTAACTAAGGCTTCAATAACGCGATATTCGAGTGTTGAAAAGTTATGAAAACCATCTATATAAATATCTGCTTGTTTGATGTAGTCTGAATTTGGTATTTTCTCAATTAATTTATACAAGACATCTTCTGCTTGTACATAGCGGCCGTTTAATTGATCCTCTAACGCTTTATATATTGTTTCGATATCACTAAGTTTATCTTTCATTCTTTTAGGAATCGTTTCGTTGTGTTCTATATAATGTGTTAAATCATCAGGACTTACATTATATTTTTTAAAGTCTTTAATTTCGTTCATCATTTTATGACTAAATCCATAATGTTGAATAGTAGACTGATATAAATTTAATTGTTTTTTATGTGTATGTAATAAGTGATATGTCAGCATTTCTAATGCTTCATCTGAAATTTGTTGTTCAACAAGACCACCTTCATCACTTAAAACTCTCCAACTTAATCTTTCAAATCCGAATACTGAAGTACGTATACTTCCTTTTAAATTAGGATTTTTAACAAATGCTTGTTCATATTGGAAGGTATTTTGAGTTGGTGTCAAAAATATAATTGGGTCTCCTAATGGATTTTCAATCATAGCTTTAGTCATTTGATTAAGCATTTGATTCGTTTTCCCGGTCCCACTTCGTCCAATCCATACATTTAATTGCATTTATTTCTACCTCCCTTACGTTCTCTTATTCATTTATTTTAACATAAAAAGAACACCTCACTTAATTTCAAAGCAAGGTGTTTAAGATCTTTTATATTAGTTTGTAGATGGATCAAAATTATAATGGAATTGGTTAATTGGCCAGAATCTTAATGCAACTTCACCAACAATGACATCTTTATCAATCAAACCAAATGAACGACCATCTTTACTTACTTCACGATTATCTCCTAAGACTAAATATTCATCTTTAGGAATTTTATTGGCACCATTTGAATTCACTAAATCTTTCACTTCAAAATTCTCTGTCAATAAATCACGTGACTTATTCGCTTTGTTTGCTTTTAAGTATTCTTCAGGTACTTTTTTATCATTTACATATAATTGATCATTTTCATATTTCACTGTATCACCAGGTTTACCGATAACACGTTTCACATAATCATCATTCTTGTTTGCGTGGAATACAATAACATCTCCGTTATCAATATCTCCCACTTTATATCCAATTTTGTTAACGATTACTTTTTCACTATTTTTTAAAGTTGGGTACATAGAATCTCCAGAAACTGTATATGTTACAAATAAGAATTTCTGTATCAGTAATACACATACAACTGCTACTGCAATCGCCACAACCCATTCAAATATTTCTTTTTTCAAAAATGCCACCTCATTATTATTATTTATCAAAATTCACATCTATTTGATTAAATGGATAATATCTTAAATTCACAGTACCAACGATATCATCTTCATGTACAAATCCAATTTCTCTTGAATCTCTACTATTGCTACGATTGTCACCTAATACTAGATATTCACCGTTAGGAATAACATCACTTTTAGAGCCTTGAATCGTTCTTGTACTGAAGTCATCAGTTTTTATATCATCATTTAAATAACGCTCATTTACATGAGTACCATTAATATACAGTTTGTTGTTTTTCATTTCAACTGTGTCGCCTGGTAGCCCGATAACTCTTTTAATATAATCAGCATTTTTATTCGCATGAAATACGATAACATCACCGTTATTAATTTGTCCAAAATTTTTAACAAGTTTATTAACAATTACTCTATCATTATCATGAAAAGTTGGTTTCATTGAGTCTCCATCTACAATATAACCGATGAATAAAAATGTTCTTACAACAAATAATAATACTAACGCAATAATAATTGCAATTATCCATTCGAATATTTTTTTCATTTTTGACTCCTATTTTTTAAGCGTTTATCAAAATATTTTTCTAAGCCTTTTCCAACTAGCCAGAGTATAAATATAATCACGACTACTATTATACTCTTTTTAGGACTTGCAAAAAAGGAATTTATATCGGCACCAATGAAACTTAATGTAAATATCATAATGGCTTTTGATAAAATTAACGCGATTAAATAGACTTGTTTACTAATGTTTGAAAAGGCACTAACCATATTAACTAAAGCACCTGGCGTAAATGGAAAGCACAACAAAATAAACAGCGGTCCGAATCCATGTTCATCAATCCACTGAATAAATCTTACAACTCTAGGCTGTTCAATAACTCTTTTCATAAAAGGCTTTTTAGAAATTACTCTAAAGATTATGAAGACTATATAACTTCCCGAAACAGTACCAGCCCATGTAATGATAAAACCTAACAATAATCCATAAGCATTTACATTAGCAATTACAAATAGAATGATTGGCAAAAACGGTAAGAATGCCTCAATAAATGGTAATAAAAATGCTATGAATATCCCGAACGATCTAAACGTTTCAATTAATTCAGTAATGTTCTCTTCACTGAACCAATTCATTAAATCTTGTATTAACATGTAACGCAACTTCCTTCTTAAATTTAGATTAATTATACCGATAAATGTGTAAATAGAAAAGTAAATTGACATCATACAAAAGTCGTATCTTTAGGAATGAGAAGGAATTCATTCGTTGGTAGGGGGTAATGATTGCTCAGTAGGAGGAATTTAGTTTATGGAGCTAATACTCCTGTTTTCGGGTCGCTATTTTTATTTATCGGCCTGAAATTCTCGTTTTCGGGTCGTTATTTTATTTTATCGGCCTGAAATTCTCGTTTTCAGGTCGATATTTATTCATAAGATATATATTTCGTTGATTTTGCTTTACCAACTCTTTTGAAATTTTTATATAGTATTCTTTTAATCGCGCTATTTGAGACCCCTGTCCACATTTCTGCTTCTTTTACTGAAAATGGTGCGCCTTTTAATAAATATAATTCTTCTAATGATTGAATAATAATATTCGTTCTATTCAATGCTCTCTTACAATGATGACATTTCAAATATTTTCGCTTATTAAATAATTCATCTACTCGAAACAACTTTCGACAGTTTGTACATCGAACGCCTCTTTTTAAATCTTTATATTCTATATTCAAATTTGGTATTTGATTTGTATTTAAAAATGGTTCGTGTAGGCTTTTTAGTTTACAGTATATCCATTTATTCTCTTCATATTTAAAGTTTTGTGATACCATATCTTTTATTTTATGTACCTCACTTTTTAAAATAATATTCATTCGTGATCGTAAATCACCATGTAACGTGAAAGTTGGATGTATAAAAACAACATAGCTTTCTACTTTGCGTTTTAATTTATATTTCTCAACGATTCTTTTTAAGTCTTCTTGAGCGACTTCATATTGATTAATAAGATCTTTAGATACAAAGCCTGTACTTCTAAATAGTTTGTGATTTTCAAAATAATAGTCACCTGTATAATTTTTAATTTCAAATTGGATGATGGCATCGTCTTTTATGACTACAAAATCAAATTGAATGCGATTATAATTTTTAATCTGTAAATCATATAGCCACCATTCTGCCCCATAGCTTTCAAGTATTTGAGCGAATGCTTTTTCGCCTTCGTAACCTTGCTTTGTGACTTGGTATTGTTCATCTATATTTTCAGGTAACTCATCCACCCTATTTTGCAATGCATCAATATAAGTTAAAAATAAATTTTTACGTATTTTCATAAAATATCACTCATTTCTTCAAAAAATTCAAATTCAAAATAAAAAAAGTCCTCCAAATTAAATTTGGGGACTTTTTTCTAAAATACGTTTCATATTATAGTCTATCTTCTAATTCTTTTTTCAAGTCTTCGAATCCTGGTTTACCAAGTAATGCGAACATATTTTGTTTGTATGCTTCAACACCTGGTTGATTAAATGGATTCACGCCTAACATATAACCACTCATAGCACATGCTAATTCGAAAAAGTATACAACATAACCGAATGTATATGCATCTAATTGAGGAACTTTAACAACTAAGTTTGGTACGCCACCATCTGTATGTGCTAATAATGTTCCTTGGAATGCTTTCGTATTAACGAAGTCAACTGTTTCACCTGCTAAGAAGTTTAAACCGTCTAAATCGTCTTTATCTTCTTCAATTGTAATATCATGTTTAGGTTTTTCAACTTTTACAACTGTTTCAAATAAGAAACGACGGCCTTCTTGTACATATTGACCAAGTGAATGTAAGTCAGAAGTGAAGTTAGCACTTGATGGATAAATACCTTTGAAGTCTTTACCTTCAGATTCACCGAATAACTGTTTCCACCATTCACTGAAGTATTGTAATGCTGGTTCGTAGTTGATTAACATTTCTGTTGAATATCCTTTTGCATATAAAATATTACGAATTGCTGCATATTGATATGCAATATTGTCATCAATTTCTGAAGATGATAAATCTTCACGCGCAGCTGCAGCACCTTTCATCATATCTTGAATATCAATACCACTTGCTGCGATTGGTAACAAACCAACTGCTGTTAATACTGAATATCTACCACCAACATCATCTGGTACGACAAATGTTTCATAACCTTCACCAGTAGCTAAATCTTTTAAAGCACCTTTTTCTTTATCAGTTGTAGCAAAGATACGGTTTTTAGCTTCTTCTTTACCGTATTTTTCTTCTAAAATTTTCTTAAAGATTCTAAATGCTACTGCAGGTTCAGTCGTTGTACCTGATTTAGAAATAACGTTAATAGAGAAATCTTTACCATCTATATACTCAATTAAATCATGTACATAAGATGAAGATAAATGATGCCCTACAAATATAATTTGAGGATTCTCACCTTTTTCATAATTAGCAAATGTAGAATTTAACATTTCAACTGCTGCACGTGCACCTAAATATGAACCACCAATACCAATAACAAGTAATACTTCAGATTGTTCTTTGATACGTTTAGAAGCAGATAGAATTCTATCGAACTCTTCTTTGTCATAATCTACAGGAAGGTCAACCCATCCTAAAAAGTCGCTACCTGCTCCAGTCTTTTCATGTATAACATGATGTATATTTTTTACTAGATCACGTGATTGTTCTAACTCATGTTCACCAAAAAATGTTAAAGCTTTTTTATAATCAAATTGAATATGTGACATAATATCCTCCTATGTAATCTATATTTAATTTCAACAACGTCTTTATTTTACTCTAGTTTTCATAGGCTTTCAATTGAAATGCAACGATATACTTTTACATGCATAAATATTTAAAATAACTATTGAACATTCATTCCTAATATGATATTGTATGTTTATCGATTAAATATACAAAATATTAAATATTAATACAAAAGCGAGGTTTTTTTAATGACTAACAAAGTTGTATTAGCTTACTCAGGCGGATTGGATACGAGTGTTGCAGTAAAATGGCTAATTGAAAAAGGATATACAGTAATTGCATGTTGTTTAGATGTTGGTGAAGGTAAAGATTTAGAACTAGTTAAACAAAAAGCTTATGATATGGGTGCAGAAAAATCATATGTAATAGACGCAACAAAAGAATTCAGTGAAGATTTTGTTGGTTATGCAATTAAAGGTAATACAATGTATGAAGGTAGTTATCCACTTGTTTCTGCATTGAGTAGACCACTTATATCTAAGAAATTAGTTGAAATCGCTAAAGAAGAAGATGCGATTGCAATAGCACACGGATGTACTGGTAAGGGGAATGACCAAGTACGTTTTGAAGTAGCTATTAAAGCATTAGCGCCTCATATTAAAGTATTAGCGCCAGTACGTGAATGGTCTTGGAGTCGTGAGGAAGAAATTGATTATGCTAAAAAACATAACATTCCAATTCCTATCAATTTAGATTCTCCATATTCAATTGACCAAAATTTATGGGGTCGTAGTAATGAGTGTGGTATTCTTGAAGATCCATTTGCGACACCACCAGAAGATGCTTATGATTTAACGAAACAAATTGAAGAAACACCTGATACACCAGAAGAACTTGAAATTGTATTTGAAAAAGGTTTACCTATTTCAATCAATAATAAATCATATCCGTTAGATGAATTAATCTTACAACTTAATGAAATTGCTGGTTTACATGGTATCGGCAGAATCGATCACGTAGAAAACCGTTTAGTTGGTATTAAATCACGTGAAGTTTATGAAACACCAGGTGCAAAGGTTATAATGGAAGCACATAAAGCATTAGAAACGATTACTTTAACTAAAGACGTTGCACACTTTAAACCTGTAATCGAAAAACAATTAGCTGAACAAATCTATAATGGATTATGGTTCTCTCCATTAACAGATAGCTTAAAACAATTTATCGATTCTACACAAACTCAAGTAACAGGTACAGTACGTGTTAAACTATTTAAAGGAAATGTAATCGTTAATGGACGTAAATCTCCATTTAGTTTATACAATGAAGCACTTGCAACGTACACTAAAGAAGACGCATTTAACCAAGAAGCAGCTGTAGGATTCATTGAAATCTTCGGTTTACCTACTAAGGTTAAAGCATTATTAGAAACAGAGGGTGTTTTAAAATGACAAAAAAAGCATGGGGTGGAAGATTCGAGTCTAACCCTGAATCATGGGTAGATGCATTTAATGCATCTATCCATTTTGATAAAAATTTAATTGATCAAGATATTCAAGGTAGTATTGCACATGCAACAATGTTAGCGGAACAAAATATTATCAAAACTGAAGAATCAAATCAAATTATTCAAGGTCTAAAAGATATCCAAACCGACTATTATAACGGTAATCTTGAGCTTTCTGAATCACTAGAAGATATTCATTTAAATATTGAACATGCTTTAATTCAGAAAATTGGTCAAGTAGGCGGTAAATTGCATACTGGTAGAAGTAGAAATGATCAAGTTGCAACGGATATGCACCTTTATACGAAACAACATGTTCAAGAGATTCTCACACTTATAGAATCTCTTCAAAAATCAATTCTTCGTATTGCTGATGAACATGTGCATACCATCATGCCCGGTTACACGCACTTACAAAGAGCGCAACCTATATCTTTCGCGCATCATATCATGACTTATTTCTGGATGTTAGAGCGTGATAAATCGAGATTTAATGATAGTTTAAAAAGAATCGACATCAGTCCACTAGGTGCTGCAGCTTTAAGTGGTACAACCCATCCTATTGATAGACATCGTACACAAGAACTTTTAAACTTTAGCAGTTTATATGAAAATAGTCTTGATGCAGTTAGTGACCGTGATTATATCGTTGAAACATTGCATAATATTTCATTAACGATGGTTCACCTATCAAGATTTGCTGAAGAAATTATTTTCTGGTCTACTGATGAAGCTAAATTTGTTACATTATCAGATAGTTTTTCTACTGGATCATCGATTATGCCGCAGAAGAAAAACCCTGATATGGCAGAATTGATTAGAGGAAAAGTTGGCAGAACAACCGGTCATTTAATGAGTATGCTCGTTACTTTAAAAGGCTTGCCATTAGCATATAATAAAGATATGCAAGAAGATAAAGAAGGACTGTTTGATGCCATTCATACGATTAAAGGCTCATTGCGTATTTTCGAAGGTATGATATCTACTATGCAAGTGAATAAAGAGCGTTTAAATGAAACAGTGCATAAAGATTTTTCTAATGCTACTGAGCTAGCTGATTATTTAGTAGAACAAAATATACCTTTTAGAGAAGCACATGAGATAGTAGGTAAAATTGTCTTATGGTGCATTCAAAATGGAAAATATTTATTAGATGTACCATTAGAACAATATGAATCTTACAACGAACGTATACAAGAAAATGTATTTGATTACTTAAAACCTGAAAACTGTTTAAACCGTAGAAAAAGTTATGGTTCAACAGGTCAAGAGTCCGTCCAACATCAAATTAATGTCGCTAAAAAACTCATATAATCAAAAAACACACCATGCAAAATGGTGTGTTTTTATTGGTTAAGGCTTATGCCCAACCTCTATATCTAGCCGCTTCAGCTGTACGTTTAATACCTACAATATAAGCTGCTAATCTCATATCTATTTTTCTATTTTCTGCTAAGTTATAAATTGTATCAAAAGCTTTAACTAATTTTTCACGTAGTTTTTCGTTAACTTCTTCTTCAGTCCAGTAATAACCTTGGTTATTTTGTACCCACTCGAAGTATGATACTGTTACGCCACCAGCACTTGCTAATACGTCTGGCACAAGAAGAACGCCACGCTCACTTAATATTTTAGTTGCTGCCATTGTAGTTGGACCATTAGCTGCTTCTACTACAATTTCAGCTTTAATATCATTAGCATTATCTTCTGTAATTTGATTTGAAATCGCTGCTGGAACAAGGATATCACAATCAATTTCAAATAATTCTTTATTAGAAATTGTATCATCAAATAAATTTGTAACTGTTCCGAAGCTATCACGACGATCTAATAAATAATCGATATCTAAACCTTCAGGATCATGAAGTGCACCATAAGCATCTGAAATACCTACTATTTTAGCGCCTTGATCATATAAGAATTTCGCTAAAAAGCTTCCTGCGTTACCAAATCCTTGAATAACGAATCTTGAACCTTCGATTGTTTTTCCACGTCTCTTAGCTGCTTCTTCAATTGCAATAACAACACCTAATGCAGTAGAACGATCTCTACCTTGAGAACCACCTAAAACAATAGGTTTACCAGTAATAAATCCTGGAGAATTAAATTCATCCATTTGACTATATTCATCCATCATCCAAGCCATAATTTGTGAGTTTGTAAATACGTCTGGTGCTGGAATGTCTTTTGTAGGACCTACTATTTGAGAAATAGCACGAACATATCCACGAGATAATCTTTCTACTTCATGAATACTCATTTGTCTTGGGTCACAGACAATACCACCTTTACCACCACCATAAGGTAAATCTACAATTCCACATTTTAACGTCATCCACATAGATAATGCAGTTACTTCTTCGACATCAACATCTGGGTGGAAACGAACCCCACCTTTAGTTGGTCCAACTGCATCATTATGTTGTGCACGATAACCAGTAAATGTCTTAACAGAACCGTCATCCATTCTAACAGGTATACGCACTGTTAATAATCTCATTGGTTCTTTAATTAAATCGTACATTCCCTCGTCAAAACCTAATTTATTAAGGGCTTCACCAATAATTTCTTGTGTCGATGAAACTAAATTTAAATTTTCGCTCATGATCCTCTTCGCCTCTTTTTTAAATACTTTTAATCTCTAAATAATTGTAACATAATTGATTATTTTTAAAAGGTCTTAAACGTTTTTTTGTAAACGTTATCAGATTTTTTATTTAAAAACAGACTTAACTTGATCAAGTGCCCAATCTAAATCTTCTTTTTCGATAATAAGTGGTGGTGCAAAACGAATAACTGTATCATGAGTTTCTTTACATAACAGACCTAATTCTTTTAATTTTTCACAATATGGTCTTGCATCTTCAGTTAATTCGATACCGATGAATAAACCTTTACCTCTTACTTCTTTAATTGATGGATGATCAATTTTTTGTAATTCTTCTTTGAAATAAGTTCCTAATTCTAAAGAACGCTCAGATAATTTTTCATCAATTAGTACGTCTAATGCTGCAACAGATACCGCACATGCTAGAGGGTTACCACCAAAAGTAGAACCATGTGAACCTGGGTTAAATACTTCTAGAATTTCTTTATTACCAACAATACATGAAATTGGGAATACGCCTCCACCTAAAGCTTTACCTAAGATATACATATCTGGTTGTACATTATCCCAATCTGTTGCGAATAATTTACCTGTTCTACCAAGACCAGCTTGAATTTCATCTGCAATGAATAACACATTGTTTTCATCACAAACTTCTCTAATTTGTTTTAAATAACCGTCTTCAGGTACATTAATACCCGCTTCACCTTGAATAGGTTCAATTAATACGGCTGCTGTATTTGGTGTAATAGCAGATTTAATTTGTTCAATATCACCGAAATCAACAAGTTTGAATCCACCTAATAATGGACCATAACCTCTTTGGTATTCTTTTTCTGAAGAAAGTGAAACTGCAGCCATTGTACGACCATGGAAGTTACCATTCATCGCAATGATTTCTGCTTTGTTATCTTCTACACCTTTCACATCATAAGCCCAACGTCTTGCAGCTTTAATCGCTGTTTCAACAGCTTCTGCACCTGTGTTCATTGGTAATACCATTTCTTTGTTTGCTAGTTTACAAATTTTTTCATACCAAGGACCTAATTGATCACTATGGAATGCGCGTGAAGTAAGTGTTACACGATCTGCTTGATCTTTTAATGCTTGGATAATTTTCGGATGACGATGACCTTGGTTAACTGCAGAATAAGCAGATAACATATCTAAATAGCGATTGCCCTCTGGATCTTTAACCCAAATACCTTCCGCTTCTGAAATTACAATTGGTAATGGCAAATAGTTCGGCGCACCAAATGTATTTGTTTGTTCAATGATTTCTTGTGACTTTGTCATATTAAATCTCCTCCCATTAAAACAGTAGAGCATGTAAACGCCCTACTGTATTTTTATTATTTCAACAATATTATAACATTTCTGATGTCGTACGTCCTTGTAAGTGAAGTACTAAGTAGTCTGGTCCACCTGCTTTAGAATCTGTACCTGACATTTTAAAGCCACCAAATGGTTGGTAACCTACAATAGCACCTGTACATCCTCTATTGAAGTATAAGTTACCTACCATAAAGTCTCTACGTGCTTGTTCTAATTTAGAGCGGTTATTTGTAATAACGCCACCTGTTAAACCGTATTCTGTATCATTCGCAAATTCAATTGCTTGATCAAAATCTTTTGCTTTGCTGAAACCAACAACTGGTCCGAAGATTTCTTCTTGCATGACTCTGTCGTCATGTTTTAAATCAGCAATAACAGTTGGGTTAACGAAATGTCCTTTTTCTTCGTCAGTTGTACCACCTGCTACAATACGGCCTTCTTTTTTACCGATTTCGATATATTTTTTAATTTTGTTTAATGAGTTTTCGTCAATTACTGGACCCATATGATTAGCTTGATCAGTTGAATCACCGACAGTTAATTTTTCTGTACGTTCAACTACTTTATCTAATAATTCATCATAAATATCTTCAACTGCAATGACTCGTGAACATGCTGAACATTTTTGACCTGAGAATCCAAATGCTGATTGTACAATTGAATCAGCTGCTAAATCTAAGTCACTTTCTGAATCAACAATAATTGTATCTTTACCACCCATTTCAGCAATAACGCGTTTAAGGTGTGTTTGGCCTTTTTGAACTTTTGCAGCTCTTTCGTAAATAGAAACACCTACATCACGAGAACCAGTGAATGAAATAAGACTTGTATCTTTATGATCAATTAAATAATCACCGATTTCACTTGATGAACCTGGAATGTAGTTTACCACCCCTTTTGGTAAACCTGCTTCTTCTAAAACTTCCATAAATTTATAAGCGATAACTGGCGTTTTAGATGATGGTTTTAATAACACAGTGTTTCCTGTTACGACTGGTGCTACAGTTGTACCAGCCATGATTGCAAATGCGAAGTTCCATGGTGAAATAACAACACTTACACCAACTGGTAAATAATTATATTTATTATATTCTCCTGGACGACTTTCTACTTTTTTACCGTCTTTTAATTCAAGCATTTGACGCGCATAGTATTCCATAAAGTCGATTGCTTCAGCAGTATCTGCATCTGCTTCTTTCCATGGTTTACCACCTTCTTTAGAAAGTAAAGCTGAGAATTCGTGTTTACGACGTCTCGTAATTGCTGCTGCTCTGAATAAAACGTCAGCACGGACACTTGGATCAGTATCTCTCCATGCTTTAAAGGCTTTTTTAGCAGCTTCCATTGCTTTTTCAGCATGTTCTTTGCTTGCTTTAGAAACTAATCCTACTGTTTCTTCAATATTTGATGGATTATATGAACTTGTTTTATCTTCTGTAAATATACGTTCTCCTCCAACAATAATTGGATACTCTTTTCCTAAATATCCTTCAACTGTTTTAAGACCTTCTAAATAAGCAGCCTTATTCTCCTCTTTCGTAAAATCAGTAAATGGTTCGTGTTTGTATGGAATCATTAAAGTAAACCTCCCTATGTTTATACGGGGTATTAAGAAACCCCTTACATTCCTATAATGACACACTTTTATAGATTACTTCAAGCTATTTTTTTCTGAATTTTTACAATAAAAATAAGTTGTAAATTTACTTCAAATAAATATTCAAAAAGCCGTTTAAATGTTCATTCAATGAAGTGATTTTTCGTATAAAAAAAAGCCGGATTATCATGTAAGATATCCAGCTTATAAAGACGATAGATCATTTATTCGTCTTCAAAATGTTTATTTGATTGTTTAATCCACTTAGGCAACCTTTCTTCTAAAGGTTGAAACCCGTATTTTTCTGTCTCTCTAATTTCATCTAGAACTGAGCGCTTTTCTTTCTTACGTTCCTGTCTTTTGAAATATTCATTATCTTTAAGTGATAAATTCAACTTGCCATCCGCTTCAACTTTAATTATTTTAGCTTTTACTATCTGGCCAACACTAACAAATTGATTAAGGTTGTGCACGTAATCATTCATCACTTCAGAAATATGAATGAGACCTTCCACATGATCAGGGGTTTCAACAAAGGCGCCATATGGCTGAATGCCAGTCACTTTTACCTTTACAAACTGACCAACTTTATATTGTTTTCTCACTTTTAGAAAACCCCTTGTACTTGAAGTTATTAACTATTTCATCATAGCATAGTTATTTTTATTAAACCATTAATTTGATATATAATTCTGAAAATATTATGCATAAATATAAATCATCTATAAATTCATGAATTTATTATTAGAATAAGAAATAAGTATTCTATGGCGAAAATAGATTAAAGATTCTTTATTTGTAGTTGCATTTATATGGGGATTTTGTGAGAAATGCTGGGCGCTAACGATCTTGTTTCGGAGTCTTGATCGTTAGCTTACCCTCAACTCAACATTAAATAGAAAAAAGAGACTTCGACATGCATATGCCTCAGTCTCTTCCTATATATAGTATTCGTTTGGAATGCTTTATTTACTTTTATTGTTCTTTTTCTCCTCTTGCTCTAAATGATCCATTACTTGTTTTTCAAATGATTTCATTTTTTCTTCGTCTTTTTTAGATTTTTTACGGAACATCATAAATACGATATACGCTAAAATCATAAATAATATCAACGTAGCAACAGCAGGAATATATTCTAATTTATTATCTGGAAAATAAAGAAATTCCATCATAAGCCGACCACTCCCTTAGCAACTAAATTATACCAAAGATTGAGTCGAATGCATTGATTTTTTTATGACAATTGAATGTCGATTTATTTTATAATTTCAATTGTTTCAATTACTACGTCTTCAACTGGTTTATCGTTAGCGCCAACTTTAACGTTTGCGATTTCTTCAAGAACTGATTCACCTTCAACAATTTGACCAAATACAGAGTGTTTTTGGTCTAACCAAGGTGTACCGCCTTTTTCTGCATAACGATCAACGATTTCTTCAGGCCAACCACCATCTTTAAGTTGAGATAACATATTTGCTGGTACTTCTTTCATTTGTACAATGAAAAATTGTGAACCGTTTGTGTTTGGTCCAGCATTAGCCATAGATAACGCACCGTATAAGTTAAATGCTTGTAATGAGAATTCATCTTCAAAAGCACTTCCATAAATACTTTCGCCACCCATACCTGTACCAGTTGGGTCTCCACCTTGAACCATGAAGTCATTGATAACTCTATGGAAAATGATGCCATCATAATATTTTTTCTCAGCTAAACCGATGAAGTTTCCAACAGTTTTAGGTGCTAATTCAGGAAATAACTTGAATGTCATGTTTCCTTTAGTTGTTTTAATTTCTACAACTCTTTCACCTTCTAATATTTCATTTGTTAATTGAGGATAGTTTGTCATTTAATATTCTCCATTCATGTTAAAATAATTACAATAGTGATATCATAACATAATTTTTTAGAAAGGGGATATCAACATGTATTATCAATTTCCACACAAAACAGGTCAATATGTCGTAGAAATAGTTGAAGAAAAAGGAGACCAGTTTCTTGTTAAAGTATTAGCTGTTCTCAAACATCCTAGACAAGGAGATTTACATAGTCCAAATGAAGTTGAAAATGTCTTTTTCCATGAAAGAAAAGCTTTAAGCCAATTCGAAAAAAGATATACAACTGCACAGTTTTTAAAAGACTATCCGCACGATGTTCCGAACTATATTGATTCATTAAAAACATCATTAGCTGAACTTGAAGAAAAAATGATTAAAAGAAATAATGATTATAGTGAACAAGCTTTGAAGTGTATTGAACAATTAAAAATAGATTATTCACGTCAATACAAGGCAAATTTTTAGTAAACTTAAAAAAAATTATAAAAATTTATAACGTGTTTCTTCATATTTAAAAATAGCCTAAAAATTCTGAAAGATTGACTTGATAGTATTTTCAAGCATTAACTTTATTGTGTATAATAATATTTATAAGATTTTTGGAAGGAGGTTATTAAATGAGTTTGATACATATTATGATTTTGTTACCTTTAATTTTTGCAATCATAATACCAATTTTATACAGATTTTATAAAGGTATACATCTAGGATGGTTTGTACTACCTATTCCGATTATTATATTTAGTTATTTTATGTCATACATAAATGTTCCAGATTCGGAAAAACCATTCATTGTAATATGGGATTTCATGCCTAGATTAGGTATGAACTTCTCCGTTCATTTAGACGGACTAAGTTTATTATTCGCATCATTAATTACAGGGATTGGTGGGCTCGTTGTATTATATTCCATTACATATTTAAGTAAAAATGAATCACTCGGTAATTTTTATTGTTATTTACTTATGTTTATGGGAGCTATGTTAGGTGTTGTATTATCAGATAATCTATTAATGCTTTACCTATTCTGGGAATTAACATCTATTTCAAGTTTCTTACTGATCGCTTATTGGCGCCATAAACAATCGTCAATATATGGCGCGCAAAAATCATTATTAATTACAGTGTTTGGTGGCTTAATGTTACTAGGTGGTTTTATTTGTATCGCAATTGCAGGTAATTCATGGAGTATTACCTCTTTAGTACAAAATGCCGCTGAAATTCAAAGTTCACCTTACTTTATTTTTGCAATGATTTTAATTTTAATTGGTGCTATGACTAAATCTGCACAATTTCCATTCCATATTTGGTTACCAGATGCAATGGAAGCACCTACACCAGTCAGTGCGTATTTACACTCAGCAACAATGGTTAAAGCAGGTATATATTTAGTTGCTCGTACAACACCAATTTTTGCAGCAAGTGCTGGATTTGTTTGGGCGGTAACTGCTGTCGGATTAATCACATTATTCTGGGCATCATTTAACGCTGTTAAACAACAAGATTTAAAAGGTATTTTAGCATTCTCAACAGTTTCACAGCTCGGTATGATTATGTCCATGCTTGGAATCGGTGCTGTTAGTTATCATTATTCTGGTGAAGAAAGTCAATTATTCTTAGCTAGTATTATCGCTGCAGTATTCCATTTAATTAACCATGCAACATTTAAAGGTGCATTATTCATGATTACGGGAACAATCGATCATGAAGTTGGTACAAGAGACATTAAAAAATTAGGCGGTTTAATGACCATCATGCCAATTTCTTGTACGTTCACAATTATTACTGCTTTAAGTATGGCAGGCGTTCCACCATTTAATGGTTTCTTATCTAAGGAAATGTTCTTAACAGCAATGTTTGATAGTCATCAAGCTGATGTATTTGGTTTATCAACACTTGGCTATTTATTACCGATAGTAGCGATTGTTGGTAGTATCTTTACGTTTGTATATTCATTTAAATATGTACATGAAATATTCTTTGGAGACTTCAAACCTGAAGCATTACCTAAGAAACCACACGAAGCACCGTTACTTATGTTATTGCCGACAGGTATTTTGACATTCTTAGTTGTGTTATTTGGTTTATTCCCAAATATATTAAGCAACAGTATTATTGCACCAGCAGTAAGAGCAATTGCACCATTCGCTGATGCGCCTGATGTTCATATATCTCATTGGCACGGTATAACACCTGCTTTAATAGGTACGTTAATCGTATTTATTATAGGTTTTATATTATTTAAATCAGTAGAAAAATGGTTCAATATTTATAGCATTCAACCTGAATACTTAACGTTTAATTATTATTACGACAGAGGTATTCAATTAAGTTCTTATGTTTCAAACAAAATAACGCAAAGCTATATGACTGGATTTATCAGATCATACTTAATGTATATTTTCGCATTCTTTATCATTATGACTGCACTTACATTATTTACACATCCTGTAAGTGTTGCATTCGATAATATAAGCGAAATTAGACCATATGAAGTCATTTTAATGGGCTTAATTTTAGTAAGTACATTCTGTATCGTATTAGCTAAATCAAGACTATTTAGCATCATTATGTTAGCTGCAGTTGGTTATTCAGTTGCTTTATTCTTTGTATTCTTCGGTGCACCAGACTTAGCACTGACACAATTATCAATTGAAACAATTTCAACTGCCCTATTCTTACTATGTTTCTATCATTTACCTAAAATGAGTAGACATGATGAAAATAGAAACTTTAAAATCGGTAACTTAATTATTTCGATTTGTGTCGGTATTGGTGTTATCACAATCGGATTAATTTCATATGGAAATAGACATTTTGATTCTATTTCTCAATATTATATAGATAATGTATACGATCTAGCCGCTGGGAAAAACATGGTAAACGTTATTCTTGTAGACTTCCGTGGATTCGATACATTATTCGAGTCGGCAGTTTTAGGTATTGCTGGCTTAGGTATTTACACATTAGTTAAATTAAGAGACAAAGGTAAAGATGGAGGTGAAGAACATGAAGAAACAATCGAATGATGTATTCTTTCAGTTTAATGCCATTATCATTTTTCTAATTATTATGATGTATGCTGTTTCTATTTTCTTTGGTGGACACTATACACCAGGTGGCGGTTTCGTAGGTGGATTATTACTTTCATCTGCAGTCATTATTATCGGTATAGCATTTGACATTAAAACATTAAAGAAAATGTTCCCATTTGACTTTAAATTAGTAACAGCAACTGGTTTGTTCTTCTGTGTTCTAACACCAATTTTAAGTTGGACATACAACAAAACATTTTTCACACATAAATTTGGAGAATTCCATCTTCCTATCTTTGGTGAAGTTCATTGGCATACAGCAATGCTATTTGATTTAGGTGTATTACTAGCTGTTGTGGGTACTGCTATTACTATCATATTAGCGATTGGAGAGAATGAATAATGGAAATATTAATGATTTTCGTTGCAGGTATTATTATATCCGTATCAGTGTACCTAGTTCTCTCTAAAAGTTTAATTAGGATAATTATTGGTACTACATTACTATCCCATGGCGTACATTTAATGTTACTGACAATGGGTGGATTGAAAAAAGGTGCCTTACCAATTGAAGAAGAAGGTATTAAGAACTATGTTGACCCATTACCACAAGCATTGATCTTAACTGCCATCGTAATAGCTTTCGCTGTTACAGCATTCTTCTTAGTATTAGCTTTTAGAAGTTATAAAGAATTAGGAACTGATAATTTAGAAGAGATGAAGGAGGTACCGAAAGATGAGTAATTTAATTATTGTACCTCTTGTCATTACATTTTTAACTGCGGTTACGTTAATTTTTGTCGGTCATAGACCTTATGTTAAACGTAAAGTAGTATTAACAGGTTTCTCGTTAGCATTTTTAGTGAGTTTATACAACCTCTACCACATATATATGAATGGAACACAAACTTTAAATTTAGGTAGCTGGCCAGTTCCATATAGTATTGTTATATACGTGGATATGTTAAGTGCATTACTCGTAACTGTAAGTTTACTGATTACGCTTATCGTACTCATATACTCTCACCAATCAATTGGACTCCATCGTGAAAGATATTTTTATTACTTTGGTGTTTCAATGATGGTGACAGGTGTTAACGGCGCATTTATGACTGGTGACTTGTTTAACTTATTCGTATTTTTCGAAGTATTTTTAATGTCATCATATTTATTACTTGTTATTGGTGGTACTAAAATCCAACTACAAGAAAGTATTAAATATATACTCGTTAATGTATTAACATCTGCATTCTTTGTATTAGGTGTCGGTATGCTTTACTCAATTACTGGTACATTAAATATGGGAGATCTACATGTTAAATTCGCTGAACTTTCAGGAACAGATTTAAATATCGTTGTGATTACATTTATTATGTTTTTATTTGTATTTGCGACTAAAGCAGGTATGTTTCCACTGTATTTCTGGTTACCTGGCGCTTATTATGCACCACCAATTCCAATTATCGCGCTATTCGGTGCTTTATTAACTAAAGTCGGTGCATATGCAATTATGCGTACATTTAGCTTATTCTATTCAACAAATAGTGAATTTATTACGCAAACATTAATTGTTCTAGCAATTTTAACAATCATCATGGGTTGTATTGGTGCCATCGCTTATTACGATGTTAAAAAGATTATCATTTATAATATTATGATTGCGATTGGTGTTATCCTAATTGGTGCTGCTATGATGGATAAAAATGGCATGATGGGAAGTATATACTACTTGTTACATGACATGATTATCAAAGCTGCTTTATTCTTATTAATTGGTGTCATCATTAAAATCACTGGTACACCTGATTTAAGAAGGTTCAGTGGATTAATCAATCACTATCCAGTTCTTGGTTGGATATACTTTATAGCTGCCCTTTCGTTAGCAGGTATACCACCATTAAGTGGTTTCTATGGTAAATATATCATCGTAATGTCTACATTTGAAAATGGTTATTACATAAGTGGTATTATCGTTCTTTTATCAAGTTTATGTGTGCTCTATTCTGTAATGCGCATATTCTTAATGGCATTTTGGGGTGAAGAAAAAGGTTATGTTTATAACCCTAAACTACCAATTAATAAATTAATGATTGCATCAGTTGCCATTACAATTGTAGCCATTCTATTTGGTCTTGGTGCAGATTACTTATATCCATTAGTGGAAAAAGCTGCATTACCATTCTATAACCCAGAGACTTATGTTAATGCGTTAGGAGGCGATTATTAATGGCGATACAAGTACTCATAAATGTTCTTTTAGCTGCATTATGGATGATGCTTTCTGATACGTATACATTTGGTGCATTTGTATTTGGTTATCTATTTGGTATATTGTTCGTCTTAGTAGCCTTACCGCTTCTTCCAGGCAAACATTTATACTTACGTCCTGTTTGGAAATCACTAATTTTGGCAATTATATTCATGAAAGAATTAATTTTAGCGAATATAGATGTTATTCGAATAGTCATACAAAAAGAAATCCATAATAAGCCGGCATTTTTCGCTTATCCTACAGATTTAGATAAAGATTGGGAAATCAGTTTATTATCTCAATTAATCACTTTAACACCAGGTACAATCGTCGTAGCTATATCAGATGACAAAAAAACACTCTATATTCATTCAATTGATTTTTCAGATATCGATTCTGAAGTGAGTGCGATTAAGGATTCATTTGAAAAAGCTATCAAGGAGGTGAGCATACGATGACAAATATATTCGTTATTATCGCGATTATCATCGTTGCACTCTCTATGATTGGTATGCTGATTCGTGTTATTATTGGCCCTACTCTTGCTGATAGAGTCATTGCGCTCGATGCATTGGGTATTACATTAATGGCCATCATAGCTTTATTCTCAGTATTAACTAATACTAGATATTTATTCGTTATACTTTTATTAATAGGTATATTAGCATTCTTAGGTACTGCAGCATTTGCGAAATTTATGGATAAAGGAGAGATCATTGAAAATGATAGAAACGATTCTTATTAGTATCTCAATTTTTATGATGGTCATTGGAGCTTGCTTTAGCTTTTTCGCAGCGTTAGGTATTCTAAGATTACCAGATGTCTTTTCTCGCGCACACGCCTCAGGAAAAGCTTCTACGTTAGGTGTTATGCTTATCTTGTTAGGTGTATTGATATACTTTATCGCAAAAGAAGGACATTTCAATGTTCAACTTCTACTAGGTATTATCTTTATATTCATAACAGGACCTTTAGCAGGCCACTTAGTTTCAAGAAGTGCTTACTATATGGGCGTTAGACCTAGTGAAAGAACAATACGTGATGATTTAAAAGATGCAAAATAAATAATAAGAGCATGGGACCTATAGTCCCATGCTCTTATTTGTTTATTTTTTCTTTTTGATAGCAATTGTTGCGCGTATAACGGAGATGAGTTCGTCTTGTTCGTTCGTAACTTTGACGTCCCATACTTGAGTTGTACTTCCGATATGAAGGGCTTGACCTATTGCACGTACTGTACCTGATCGAGTTGACTTTATATGGTTTGCGTTGATTTCTAATCCTAATGGTATTTCATCTTCACTTGAAGCGTAATGTGCTCCCATTGATGCAGCTGTTTCTGCTAATGCTATTGTTGCTCCACCATGTAAGAATCCAAATGGTTGTTTAACTTTATCCGTTACTGGCATTGTCATTTCGATATAACCATGTCTTGATTCGATTGTTTCTATTCCAAAGTTCTCTATTAAATCCATATGATTAATCCCCCTTAATCATACTATAATACCATTGCTGCAATAAATCCAAAAATAATTAGCGGGATATTATATATTAAGAAGTTCGGTATACATGTATCTCTAATATGATCGTGTTCACCATCAACATTTAAACCAGCTGTTGGTCCTAAAGTTGAATCACTTGCAGGGCTTCCTGAATCTCCTAACGCACCTGCTGTTCCGATAACGGCTATTAATGCCATTGTGCTAAGTCCAATTTCTTGTCCAAATGGAATAAATAAACTAGCAATAATCGGGATTGTCGCAAATGATGATCCTATACCTAGCGTAACAATGAGACCAATAACGTACATCATAATAATACTGAATGCTTTATTATCTCCTGTAATTGATGCTAATCCTTTAACAAGTGAACTCACTTCGTTTGTAGCGCTCATTACACCTGCAAAACCGTTTGCTGTTAAAATTACAACACCAATGTATGCCATGATTTGAATACCTTCAACTAATTTAGCATCTAAATCTCTCCAGTTATATAAACCTGAGAAGAAGAATATTAAGATCCCTGCTAATGCACCAAAAATCATAGATTCCGTTAGTGTTTGAACAACGAATGTTCCTAAAATCGCTAAGCCAGTCACAATTAATGGATATGGCTTTAATGTTTTCATTTCTTCGTCTTCTTCTACTTTAATTGTTTTATATGTTCTAGGTTTCCAGTACATAATAATCGCAACGATTAATCCAAATACATAACCCATTGATGGAATTAACATTGCTTTCCAAATACTATTGAATTCTATATCTACGTTTGCTTTTCCAAATGCATCAAAGATAATAGATTGGAATATGTGACCATAACCGTATGGGAATAAAATGTATGGAAAACATAGTCCGAAACCAATAACTGTAGCAATTAATCTTCTATCCATTTGTAGTTCATTAAATAAGCTTAATAATGGTGGTATAAGAATAGGTATAAATGCGATATGGACAGGTATAATATTTTGACTGAGTACTGATATGACAAGTAATACAGCTACTAATAATATTTTTATTTTTACTCTACTTTTCTGTGAATTTTCTTTTTTCATTGATGTAATGATTTTTCCTACAATGTAGTCAGTTATACCACTATATGAAATCAGTGCTGCAAATCCTCCTAATAATGCATAAGATAGTGCAACTTCTGAACCATCAACGATTGTTTTACCAAATGTGGAAATGACCTTATCAACAGACATTCCACTTAATAAACCACCTGTTAATGCACCTATGAATATACTTAGTACAACATTTAAACGCATTAAACAAAGTATAATCATCACAATAACAGCTACTAATACTGCATTTATTTCCAAAAAGACCCTCTCCATTCTTTAGTTCTCTACCACGATAAAGTGAAATAATGAACTTATCATATCAGTTGAGAAATAGCATGTCAACATTTCAAGAATTAGTCCGAATATTCTGAATCAAATTTCGTCATATTTAAAGCGGGATCTAAACCTAGTTTTCTTCATAGATTTTTTATCCCGCTTTATATGTGATTGATTTTATTTATTTTTTAAGAAATGTAGTACTGTTGGTATCATAGCACCTGTCGCACCCTTTGGTCCTTTGAATGAATCCTTTTCTGTTTCCCCTGAACCTGCAATATCAAAGTGTAAGTGAGGTATTTCATCACTAAAATGCGTTACAAATGCTGCTGCAAATAATGCTTTACCGTTTTTATTTAAAATACAGTTAGTTAAATCTGCAACTTCTGAAGATTTAATATCTTGTTTCTCTTCATCTGTTATCGGTAATTCAAAACTTACTTCATTTGAATATTTCGCAGCTTGTTTCACATCATCAATGTATTGATCAGCATCGCTTGAGAATATCCCCGTTTTCCCTAAACCTAATGCTGCAACAACAGCTCCTGTTAATGTCGCAAAGTTCATAATAAGCTCTGGCTTATATTGTTTAACGAATGAAACAGCATCACCTAATACTAATCTTCCTTCAGCATCCGTATTTGTTATTTCAACTGTTTCTCCACTTAATGCTGTATATACATCATCTGGTTTCATTGCATTGCTTGAAATCATATTTTCAGCTAATGGTAATACTGCCACCACATGAATTGGTAATTGTAATTGATTAATAGCATGCATCATACCTACTACGTTACTTGCACCACTCATGTCATATTTCATCGTTGGCATACCTGTTTTAGATTTAATTTGGTAACCACCTGAATCATATGTCACACCTTTACCTACAAGTGCGATTGGATCTTGAGTTGAACCTTTATATTCAAGCACGACTAAACGTGGTGGGTTTATAGATCCTTTACCAACTGCATCTAATAAACCAATACCTTCTTCTCTAATTTCATCTTCATTTTTAATCGTTACTTTTACTTGTGAATCTTTAAAGTGCTGTTCAATTTGGTTTGCGAAATAATCTGGCGTTAAAATATTAGGAGGTGTTTGCGAATATGTTCTCGCTAAATTAACACTTTCTCCTAAAATTTCACCTTGATTAATAAATGTCGTAACATCTTCAGTTGTCTTTGTAACATAGTTAATGGCTGTATCAACATTTGCTGATTTATTTGATTTATACGTATCAAATACAAATGTAGCTTGTGTGAATAACCAACCAAAACGATAAGCACGTTCTTGATGAGATACATTTTGTGATACAAACGTATCATCTAACAAATGGACTTCTTCAATTCTATTACTTTGTAAATATCTGCTTAAGTTTCCATACACAACTTGATAGTCATTTTCTTTAATTTCTTTTAAGTTACTTAACCCTACAGCAATTAGTTTAACGACTTGTCCATTTACGATAATCGCTGTACTAGTGATTTTACCAAGTTCGCTACTAATAATTTGTTGTTTTTTTAAAATTTCAAGTTGCCCGTCTAAAATTTGATTAATTTCATCAAAATTGTGCATTTGGTTTAAATGACTTGGACAACCGATTACAATCGGATGTTCATTATTAGAATATGATTCTTTAATTTTTATATTCATCATTATTATCCCCTTTTGTTAAAACATTGAATAACCGCTTCTTCGTAAATTCCTTATAACAAATCCTGCGACAATCGCGCCAATCCATCCTGAACCAAGCATTAATATATCCGCAGTATGTATATGTGTTAAACCTGTAATAAGTTTTGAAAATGCAGTTGCTGGATCTGTAAAGTACATAGCTGTGGAAATTTTATCTACAATTGCAAAAATAACAAATGGATAAAGTACGACCATTAACCAAGTACCTTTTAATAGCATATTTAATATAAAAGCGATTCCAAAAAACAGAACAAAAAATAATGCCATTGATATGATAACTTGCGGTAAAGATATCATAGCTAACCTCCTTTAAAAAAAGAGACCCGCCTAATAGCAGGTCTCTACACTTAATAATGAATCAATTAGAATTTACCTTTTTTATAGGCTAATCCGATACCACCAATTTTGAAAATTGCACGAGTATCGATAACTTTTTTCATGAATGCTGCTTTTTTACCAGTAATTTCACGACCCATAACAACACCAACACCATCATGGCTACCTAATGAACATACAGTACCTTTGTCATCGTATACGAATGGTTCTGTTTTCTCACCATTGAAGATGTTTTTGATGTTTTTAGCAAGGTGTTCACCTTGTTGCATAGCGATTTGAGCTGTTGTTGGAAGTGGACGTTTGTTGTCTCCTTCACCAGCCATAACAGCTGAACAGTCACCAATTACGAAGATATCATCATAGTTGTCGATTGATAAATCATCTTTAACTACGATACGACCACGTTTAACGCCGTCAAATGATTCTTCCATTAATTTGCTACCTCTAACACCTGCAGCCCAAATAGCTGTGTTAGCTTCTAAAGTTTGTTCTTCGTCGTTAACTTTAACTACGAAACCTTTTTCATTACAAGCAACGATTGGAGTAGAAATTTTGAATTCAACGCCACGGTCTTCTAAATATTTAACAACGTAGTTCACTAAGTTTTCTGAGAACATAGGTAACATTTTTGGAGCAGCTTCAACACAAGTGATTTTAACTTTAGATTGATCTACACCGTATTTTTTACATAATTCAGGAATGCGTTCTGTTAATTCACCTAATAATTCAACACCAGTGAATCCAGCGCCACCTACTAAGATTGCTAAGTCATTTTCATCTTTTTCTTTAGATGCAGCATAATTAGCAAATTTATCTTCGATGTGTTTAGCAATACGACGAGAAGTGTTAATGTTTTCGATTTGTAAAGCATGTTCTTTCATACCTTCAATACCGAATGTTTCACTTTCAAATCCTAATGCAACAACAAGAATATCATATTCGAATACACCGTTAGATGTTTCAACTGTTTTAGCATCTTTGTTGATTTTTGTTACTTCTGCTTTAACGAAGTTTACTTTATTTCTGTCGATTACATTTGTAATTGGGTATAAAGCATCCTCATAGTTTAAAGTACCAGCAGAAGCTTCGTGTAACCATGTAGCTTCATAGTGATAATCGTTTTTGTTGATTAATGTAACATCAACGTCTTGGTTTGAAACTAATTTTTGCAATTTAGTTACTGTTTGTAAGCCAGCGTAACCTGCCCCTAATACTAGAACTTTTTTACGTTCAAATCCCATTATTTTCACCTATACTTTCTAAATTTTGTTTGACACTTATAGGAAAGTTGTGTCACTTTGTGTTTTTCCTCACAAATAAAGATAATACTATTTACATACAAGTTTTATTGTATATTTTTATAAAGATAAATTCAAGTGTGACATATCAATTCCTTAGCATTGTTCTGGTGTACCAGAAACATCTCTTGTCTTAAATGAGCTTCCGCAACCACAAGCTGCAATCGCATTAGGGTTGTCAATCGCAAATCCGCCACCCATTAAAGATGTCTTAAAGTCAATTGTTGTACCATTTAAAATTGGTGCATCATTCTTATCTACTAACACTTTCACACCATAAAACTCTAGAACTTCATCATTCTCTGCTGGTTCTTCTTCTGCTGACATCCCGTAAGAAAGTCCCGTACAACCGCCACCTTTAACAGATACTTTCAAATAACCATTTGGCATATCGTTATTTTTCATCATATCTTTAACTTCATAAGCTGCTGCTTCAGTTAATATAACAGTTGACATATTTATTCCTCCTAAAAAATCCAATTTTCTTCTATATGACTATATATATTTTCAAGTAATTCTTCTGGTGTTTCTCCCTTGACCATATCTCCATTGACTAATGCATATAACCCTCTTGCACATGGTCCACAATTTTGTAGACAACCGTATTCCAATACATCTACTTCTGGATCATTGTCGAGCTTGTTAAACACTACATCAGCACCTTTGGCCAAGTTTGAAATACAAAATTCGACAATTGGGTTCAATGTGTTCACCTACTCACTTTTTATTCATTAAACTATTTTAACATTCATTGTAGTTTATGCCAAAAACGATTATACTAAAAGTATACTTATATATTATAAAATATATACATACAAATTTGTAGAAATTTGATTTATGGACAAAGGAGAATAACGATGAAAAGCTTAGTATTATTAGGGGGCGGATACGGTAATATGCGCTTAATGAAAGAAATACTTCCTAGCACATTACCTTCCGATTATTCAATTACGCTGATTGATCGTATGCCATTTCACGGTTTAAAAACAGAATTCTACGCATTAGCAGCAGGCACAAAACCAGATAAAGATATTCGAGTTCAATTTCCAAAAGATAAAAAAATTAATACAGTATATGGGGAAATTACTGATATTGATTTAGACAATCAAATTGTTTCAGTTGGAGATACACGAGTTGATTATGATGAACTTGTAATAGGTTTAGGTTGTGAAGACAAATATCACAACGTACCTGGCGCAAAAGAATATACTTATAGTATTCAAACTGTACAAAACGCACGCAAAACATACCAAGCAATATGTGACTTACCAAGCGATGCAACTGTTGGTATCGTTGGTGCAGGGTTAAGCGGTATAGAACTTGCAAGTGAATTACGTGAAAGTCGACAAGATATTAAAATCAAACTTTTTGATAGAGGTGCACGAATCTTACCTGCATTCCCAGAAAAGTTAAGTAAATACGTAAAAAAATGGTTTGATAAACATAATGTAGAAGTTGTACCAAATTCAAATATCACTAAAGTTGAACCAGGACTACTTTATAACAATGAAGATATTCATAACGTTGATTTAGTCGTATGGACAGCCGGTATACAACCAGTTGAAATCGTTAGAAATCTTCCAGTTGATACAAATGACGGTAGAAGGGTTATCGTAAATCAATATCATCAAATTCCAACATATCCAAATGTATATATTGTAGGCGATTGCGCAGCATTACCACATGCACCAAGCGCATATTTAGCAGAAATACAAGCTGACCAAATCGCTGAAGTCATGAAATTACAATGGGCAAACAAACCATTACCTGAAAAGATGCCAGAATTGAAACCACAAGGATTTGTAGGTTCACTTGGTGAAAAACAAGGATTCGCATATTTAATGGAACAAACTGTAACAGGTCGTTTAGCAAGAGTCATTAAATCAGGCGTTCTATGGTTATATAAATATCATAACGGATAAGAAAAAGTAGCAGATTACTCTGCTACTTTTTTTCTGTTGTATGTGAGGGTGGTTGGAAGTGAAGATGTGAGTTTGTTGCCTCTTTAACTCACATCTATTATGATCTCGTGAGTTTATTACCTCTTTAACTCACATCTTTTGCATTCACACACATCTACACTCTACTCAACTCACCTGTCCCAATTAATCTCCTCAATATTATTCATTATTATTGTTCTACTGCTACGTGTTCATCTATAAATTTTGTTACTGGCTTTAATTGAACATAACCATCTGCTACGTATTCATCATTGATTGTTACAAGTGGATAGAATAGTTCGTCTTCGTTTATTCTTTCTATAAATTGTTGGTCGTGATCCGTTAAATTTTCAGTTTGATTCATAATATCAATATATGTGTATTCAAGGTTTAACTCTGGATATTTTCTTCCTAAAATTGCTTGTAACCACTCAAATGTATCTTTTGATGATGGTGCATTTACACAACTTGCACATACAACATCAGCCCCATAAATTACTATACTTGCCTTGGACATTTTAGCATCCCCCTAGTTTCATGAATAGATTTTTTACCTTATTTCTATTATAATAGATAAATAAGATTAATGTATCTAATAACACTTGATGAGAGGAGTATTAATATATATGGCTACCGAACAACAAACAATGTTTGATCAAGTTAGTGATGTACTCGAAAAGTTAAGACCATTCTTATTACGTGATGGCGGCGACTGTGAATTAGTAGATGTTGATGACGGGATTGTAAAATTACGTCTACTTGGTGCTTGTGGTACTTGCCCAAGTTCTACTATTACGCTAAAAGCCGGCATAGAACGTGCTTTATTAGAAGAAGTACCTGGCGTAGTGGAAGTAGAACAAGTATTCTAACTTCATAATTTATAAAAAACAGGACATCGTTTATAAGACAATGTCCTGTTTTTTTATTTCCTAGGTAATATTAATGATACTGTCTACTCACTTTTCCATCATATGTTCCATTGATGTGTTGTATCATTTGTTCATTAATATATACCCAGCCTTTCCATCCTATATGAACAGCATCTGTTATAACATACTGTTCATATTCTTTATCGGTTAAATCATATACTTTCATATCATTCTTTTGAATCATGTGATTGATTTTCTCATATACCGCTTCACGTCTTTCTTTATCAACATGGATATGATCATACCATTTTCCATTTGCTGGAATAACAATGAATAATGGATCTGCTTTGGCTTCTTTTAAAGTATCGATTAATAATTGTAAATCATTAAATTCTTTCGAATGAATATTAAACTCATAATTACGATTATATCTTTTACGTTGCTGCTTTAATAAATGCCAATATTTATCATTCATACCAAATTTATTTGTTCTTGAATGTTGTGCGCCATATTCTGAAGCGTATAACTTCAAATCATTCCAATTCATATGATTAAAATGATGGTGTTCTTTTCTATGTAACTTTGCTTTTTCTTGGCCAAAAATAGATTTCAAAGCGTCGTGTTTTTCATAGATGTTTTTTTCAAAATCATTCATAAATGTACCTTCATCATAATGATGATTTTCTTTTGCTATGACTGATTTTAAGTATGGGTCTGATTTTAATTGTTTAAATTGCACTAACCTTTTAGCAAAACGATCTTTAATTTCTGGACTTAACACTTTATTTTTAAATAAGTGATCAGCTTGTAACGGTGAAAATCGAGCACTAAAATTATCATTAGTCAGTCCGTGATCTGTGAACCATTGTGGCGAAATAATAATCGCTATTTTTTTACCTTTCAGATTATGTGCTTGGCTCCCCATATTAATTGCATGAATTAAATCAGTTGATCCACCCGTACCTATTAGATATGGTTGCAATTTCGTTTTTTTATCATTCAAGATATACGCTGGATGAAAGATGTCTTGTTTCTCCAATTCACTTGATCCAAAGATTGGATAGAAATTTTTACTTAAAAACATTTCTTCTTGTGAGTGCACACCTTTTAGTACTGTATCATCTAAAGATACCGCTTCGTTATTAATACTGTCATACTTTGAAAATGATTTAATCCATTCTACTGGTACGAGTAAAAATAAACCGAATAATAAACCACTTATTAATAATGGTAACAATAACTTTAGTTTCATTGTAATTCCTTAAGTACTTTTATAATTTTATTTGGTGTTGCCCACTCATCTCTATCAAAATCAGTAATTGTTACATCAATGCCTAAATTATTTTGAATTTCTAATAATAACCCTACTGTCGCAAATGAATCGATAATGCCTTCTTCAAATATTTCAATATCAGGATTTTCTTTAACGATATCATTTTCTGCAACTTCTGCTAAAATATTTAAAACACTCTCTTCAAAATTCATAATATAACTCCCTTATTTAATGTATTAACTTGCCTGAGAAAAGTAAAAATCCAAATGCTATACAATGGAATGTAATAAGAATTGCTACTATGTTCATAATGCTTGGATTCATCTTTATAGGATGTTTTTTACGCCATTGTTCATAATAACCATATCCAATAAATAGCATTGCATGATATAAACCATACAAAATATAATGCCATTCAATACCGTGCCAAATACCCATAATAAAGAAATTTAAGAAAAATCCTAAATTAGATATTAATAATTTATCTTTTAATAATTTTTCTTTAGATACCCAGAATACAAATCGCATATATACGCAATCTCTAAACCAAAATGATAAACTCATATGCCATCTATTCCAGAAATCTTTAATATTTTTAGCTTTAAATGGTTGGTTAAAGTTAACTGGTGTTTGTACACCAAATAAATAGCTAAATGCAATAGCAAATAAACTGTATCCTGCAAAATCAAAGAATAAATAGAAACTATAACCATACATATAATATAAGTAATTTAAAAATGTCGGATCCGTATCTATTGGTACAACTTTAATCACATATTCATTAATGTAATAAGCAATAATATATTTATACAAGAATCCCATAAAGACCATATGTATCGCTTTGATAAGCATTTCATAGTACTTTTCAGGTTCTATTGTCTTCTCTTCATCTTTAATAAATCGTTTATATCGATCTATTGGACCAGATGAGATTGTTGGAAAGAACGTAATAAAATCTATTAATTTCATCGTATCGATAGATTTAATACGACTATCACGAATCTCCATAATGAGTTGAATACTCTTAAATGCAATATAAGAAATTCCTAAAAATCCAATAAATTCAATGACTCTATTACCATGTATTGTAAGTTGATGTGTTCCAAGCCAGCTACTTTGTAATACTTTGACAACAATTAACGGTAATATAGATAACAATATTGCACTTAAATATAACTTAAAGTTATTTACTTTCTTTACGAGCGTGTTATAAGTTCTAATCAAAACAACTTGGTAACATACGTACAATGCAAAGAAAATAAGTTGATAACTCAAATATTGATTATCGAATAAATTTTTACTATCATCCGAAAATATTAAGACAAGCATAATTAAGGTTATCAACCTATTGTATATAAGACTTTTCTTACCGATTAACCCTAAAATAATAACGGGCAACATTAAGATTAAACAGATGTAGAAATATGTAAAATCGCCATATGGTGTCATGAATTTAACCTCTCTAATACTTTGTTGCGATCTAATTTACCGTTAGCCGTTAAAGGTAGCTGTTTAGCATAACTGAATTTTCTAGGAATCATATATTCTGGTAAATGTAATTTCAATTCATGTTTCAAATGCATCGTCATGTCATTTTCACTATCTAGCTCATCAGCTACTGGTACAATCGTTGCATGTAAATATTGGATTTTCTCACCATGTTTAATTGGTGAAATGACAGCTTGTTTAACATCTGGCAAATGTTCAAGTACGCTTTCAATTTCTTCAAGTTCCATGCGATACCCATTAATCTTAATTTGGAAATCAATTCTTCCGTTAATGAACCAATAGCCATCTCGATAAGATGCTTTATCCCCTGTATGATAATTTAATTGGCCATCAATGTTTTTAAACACTTTATTATGTTTTTCTTCATCTTTTAAGTAACCTTGGCTCACACTTTTACCAATAATAATTAATTCACCTTCATCTGTTAACTTCAATTCACTATTTGGGCGTACTTTCCCTATTGGTAAAGGTTTAAATTGATCCAATATTTCTTGTGTGATTTGTATACTCGTTACAGCAACTGTAGCCTCAGTTGGTCCATATGTATTATAAATAGTTGATGTCGTAAACAAATCATGTAATTTCTGTGCTGTTTTATGACTTAATATCTCTCCACAGAAGAAGAACTGTTTTAATTTCGGATGATGTGTTTCATTAAAATTAGGTAATAACAGACACACTTCTAAAAATGAAGGTGTAGATACCCAGCTTTCTACTGCTTTATGTTCAAGCAATTCATATAATTGTTTAGGCTTTTCAATCATCTTCTTATCAACAAGTTGAAGTGTACCGCCAGTCATTAAACATGGATAAATGGCCATAACAGACAAGTCAAAAGAAAACGGCGCTTGATTTAACCACATTCTGTGCTCGCCTATTTGATTTAATTCCAGCATCCATTCTGTAAAATCAACTAGACTTTCATATCTAATTTGTACACCTTTAGGAAACCCTGTAGAGCCAGATGTAAAAATTGTATAAACAATGTCTTTATCAGATATTCTGTCGAAGTCTTGATCCACTGATTCAACAGCAAGTATTTCTTCTATCGTTATTTGCTTTACATGTAAATTATTCAATAAATTTCCAGTTGTGTTCAAAATAAAAACAGGCTCAACCTTCTCAATGATATGCTCTATTCTTTCTAATGGAATAGAAGTATCAATTGGAACGTAACCAATGCCTGCTTTCATACTCGCAATCATTCCCACAATCATATAAGGTGACATATGACCATAAAGTACTATCGGCTTTCCAGAACCTTTAATTAAAGTAGCTAATTTATTAGAATAAAGATCTAATTCACCATAAGTTATTACTTCATCTCTATAGTTTATAGCAACCTTATCAGCATGCCACTTATTCATAAATGTTACTTTTTCTAAGATGTCCCTCATAAACTTTCTCCTTCATTAAAATTCATTGTATATAAAATCATTACTTGCGCTTCCACCAGCATAAATCCAAAATAACACAATCATGATTAGTAAATAGAAAATCGTTAAACCAATCAGTTTAAAATTTTCAAAGTTTATAATATCCCTATTTTTTTCCATTGTTAATCTCCTTGCGTTTTAATTTTCTAATTATTCTATTTTATCATTATATTCTATACATAATCGAATATCAAGAATTATATGTAAAAAATTAGCAATATATGTAAATAAAAAGGGGGCGAATCAGTCATCTACTGCCAAGAAACTAAAACAGGCTGAGACATTTCATTATGTCCCAGCCTGTTTTTATTTATTAATTTGGTTTGATTATTTTAACTTAACCGGTGTAATTGGTTCTTGGTTCGACATAATTTGTTTAGCATTATCTACGCATAGTTGCACCATTTTATCTCGCGTTGCAATTGAACTACTACCAATGTGTGGCACAACGATCACTTGATCCATTTTTAAAAATGGATGATCATCTGAAATAGGTTCATTTTCAACAACGTCTAATGCTGCACCTAAAATTTCTTGTTGCTCTATTGCTTCAATTAAATCAGACTCTACAATGTGACCACCACGTCCGATATTAATTAAAATTGCTGAGTTTTTCATTTTTTTAAATGTTTCTCGATTGAATATACCGTTTGTTTCAGGCGTTAATGGCGCCGTACAAACTACGAAATCACTCTCATTAAGCAATTCATCCAATGTACGATATTCAACGTTTAATTGCTGTTCAGCTTCTTCTTTTCTAGAGCGATTATGATAAAGTACTTTGCAATTAAAGCCTTTCAATCTTCTAGCAAAAGCTTCTCCAATTGAGCCCATACCATAAATACCGACTGTTGAGCCGTGGACATCTTTTCCTGCTAAAAGATAAGGACCCCAGCTTTTCCATTCACCATTATGTACATATTGAACCGCTTCAACAATTCTTCTTGCTGCTGTCAACATTAACGTAAAGCCTAATTCGGCAGTCGTTTCTGTTAAAACTTCTGGTGTGTTTGTTACAACAACACCTTTTTCTTCAGCAAGTTTCACATCAATATTATCAAAACCAACAGCTAAATTGACGACACCTTTTATGCCCGTTGCATTGTTAAAAAATTCTTCATCAATTTGCTCGCTTAATGTCGTAATGACAATTGTTGCATCTTGAGAACGTTCTAAAAATGCTTCTCTAGGCATTGGTTCTAATTCGCTGTTCCAAACATCTACTTCTGCATATTCTTTAATCTGATTGATAAACTTTTCTGGTAATTGTCTTGCAACAAGTACTTTCTCATTCATGTTCTCAGCTCCTTATGTGAATTTACTTAATAACTTCAAATAAATTCTTAACGCTATATGTTGGTAATACTTCTTTTTTATTAATTTCTTCTAAAGATGTTACGCCTGTTTGTACATGTAATGTATCAATGCCACTATTGATTCCAGCTAAAATATCAGTGTCATATAAGTCACCAATCATGACACAATCTTCTTTAGCATGACCAATTTTTTCAATAGCTTGTTCCATAATAATTGTTTCAGGTTTACCGATGAATACTGGCGTCTGTCCAGTCGATACACTTACAACGCTTGTCAATGAACCATTTCCAGGTAAAAATCCTCTTTCATTTGGAATCGAAACATCTTTATTTGTAGATATGAATTTCGCGCCATTTCTAACGGCTAAACATGCTACTGAAAGCTTTTCATAAGAAATATTCACATCTAAGCCCATTACGACATAATCAACATGTTCATCTTCTTTCACAACTAAGCCCGCATCTTTTAAAGAAGTTTCTAATCCACTTCCTCCTACCATATAAACTGATGCGCCAGGAGAAGCTTCACTTATATATCCAGCCGTTGCCATTGCAGAAGTAATCACATGTTCACTTGAAGTATGAAAACCCATATTATTTAATTTTTCTGCTACTTCAGCAGGTGTTTTTGAAGAATTATTTGTAACGAATAAATAATCTTTATTATTTTCATTTAAATAATTTATAAATTCGATTGCACCTTCAATAACTTCCGTACCTTTATACATTGTGCCGTCTATATCAATAAAATAACCTTTATAATCTTTCATTTTTATCTCCTTCACCAAAAGCTGTTACGGGAACATTTTCATTTTCTAAAAAATGTTTTGTATCTTCAATTGCTTGTTTATAAAATGGTGTCGCAATTTCAAAAGCTTTTCTTAATTGATCGTGATCAAGGTTTTCATAATTTCGAATAAGTTCTTTTCTGTAATCAATAGATGTTCTAATTGCTTCAGCAGTTGAAGGTTGGAATACTTTTTCAAGTTCCATAATATCAATTACATCTTTATAATTACCAGGATCTCTTAAAATAAATGCATCAATAATCAAATTCCCAATATCGACTACAGATTCAATCATCATATGTGCGATTCTTTCTAAAGCATATGGAGAATTTTTCTCGCTTTCAAAATCTACCGTCAATTTTTCTAAATAATTTAATTTTAAAGTTAAAGTTTTGCTATCTACGAAATACATGTAGAAGACCTCCTATCCATATATCATCATATCATAATTTTGAATTGTAGGGCATTGCTCTGTATACTATACAAGTAAAGAAAGATTTTTAAAAAGGAGTCGCTAAACATGATAGATATGTTCTTATATGATGAGCAAGATGAAGCGAAAATACAATTTGTAGGATTTGTCGGTGAACACAGTCGCTATGACTTAACACTGATTTATACAGATAGACATTATGGAAAAACAATGGTACTCAATACTCAAAACAATACATTTGGTATTATTGGTAAAGATGACTTAGAAGAAGAAGGCTATATTAGTCATATCCTCGGTTTAACAGAAGAAGAAGGCGAAGAAGTAACAGAATATTTACATGATGTTATAGATATATAAGGTTGAATTAAGTTTGTGATTAATATAGTGTGAGCGTTATTTGCAGTTCTAGCCGAAAGTGCAAATACTGATACCGTTATTAGCAAGTTTGGTTGAAAGTGCAAATAAGAAGTCCAGTAATGACACTTCTCTGTAGTTTTGTAACTAACGCACCTATATTATACAAACAACTTCATTCAATAGTGTTCACAATCTCACTATAGCTCAATAAAAAAGAGCCTGGAAATTTTCCGGGCTCTTTCGTTTATAAATAATCTTTTAAAGTATTTTTAGATGTAGGTTGTTCTTCAATTACGTCTTCTTCTGTTTCTACTGCTTCAGCTTCTTGTTGTTTGTTCTGCTGTTCTTGTTTAGTGTTTTGCTGAATTGTTGGCTCTATTTTAACGTCTTCTAATTTATGTTCTTCGTCTATGAAAGTTGCTTCTTCTGCTGTTAATTTAGATATCTCAGATTTAGATAATCGTCTCAATACAAAATATTTACATCCAAAATTACAATACTCTAATATATAATCTTGAATGGCAGAGAATCGCTTATTTGCATCACTTTTTTTATTAGAATCATGATAAAAGCCTTTTAAACGAAGTTGCTCGTAACCAAAGTCACCAACAATAAAATCATATTTATCTAGAATTTCAGAATAACGTGATGTAAATTGTTCTTCATTGAAAGATTTCTGATCATCTTTAATCACTTCAAAATAGTTATTTTCTATTTTAGTTAACATTCAATCACCTTATTAGTTATTAAGTGCTTGTTCACCTAGAATATGTTTTTGTTTAGCAGCTTCATTAACTTGTTCATCTGCGTGATAAGAACTACGTACCATTGGACCAGCTTGGCAATGTTTAAAGCCTTTTTCCATCGCTACTTTTCTTAATTTACCAAATTCTAAAGGTGTGTAGTATTTTTGAACATTTAAATGTTTACGTGATGGTTGTAAATATTGACCGATCGTCATAATATCTACGCCGTTTGCACGTAAATCATCCATTGTTTCATAAATTTCTTCAACTGTTTCACCAAGTCCAACCATTAAGCTAGATTTTGTAGGAATATCTGGGTACATTTCTTTAGATCTTCTTAAGAATTCTAATGTACGGTCGTATTTTGCACGCGCTCTAACTCTTGGTGTTAAGCGTCTAACTGTTTCGATATTGTGGTTTAAAATATCTGGTTTAGAAGCCATTAATGTTTCTAATGCTTCATAACTACCACCCATATCTGATGGTAAAATTTCAATCGTTGTATATGGATTTAACTCTCTTACTTTACGTACTGTTTCTGCATAAACGTTAGAACCAGCATCTTTCAAGTCATCTCTTGCTACAGCTGTAATTACTACGTGTTTTAAGTTCATAAGTTGAACTGATTCTGCTACACGTTGTGGTTCATCTAGATCTAACTCATTTGGAAGACCTGTTTTAACTGCACAGAAACGACATGCTCTCGTACAAACTGCACCTAAAATCATAAATGTAGCCGTACGTCTTTCACCCCAACATTCGTGAATGTTTGGACATTTAGCTTCTTCACAAACTGTATGAAGATTCTTCTCACGCATCATTTTCTTCAAGCCTGTGTAATTCTTATTCGTGTTTAATTTTATTTTTAACCAGTCTGGTTTACGTAATATTTCTTCATTTTTAGTAGCCATATACGTGAACACCCTTCTATTATTAATTTTCATCTTTATATATTATAACGAATATAAGTATAAATTTAAATGCTCATTACACTTTCTTTTCATGTTGTAATAACTTTTGTTCAAAAATATTTCTTAAAAACTCTGGCATAATATAATTTATATTCATGTCTTTCAATATTGGGAAGTATCTTCCGAATGTGTACATATCAATTGTACCGAGCTTATATTGTTCGTGATCTTCTATTTCTTTACCATTCACAAAACATTGACCTGTAGACTCAATATAGCCGATATTTTTAAATACATATCCTCCAAAAATATCCCCTCTAAAGCCAAATCCAAATGCAACTTCATCCATATAGGACTGTTCCATCGCTTTATATATAATTTGTTTAAGTTCTACACCTCTTAAATCAACTGAAACGGTGTTTATAGGATGCGGCAACATTTGATGAATATCGTATTCTGTTAACTCATTGCCTGTCTTACCTTTAACAATAAGACCTGCATTAATAATTGCACAGTCTGCTTCTGTAAATTCTAATACACTTTCGCACAATAAATCCGTTGTATAACTTGCACTGTTAAGACGACGTGGTAATGAAAAATGACCTTCAAGAATCGGTTTATTTAATAATGCCTTACCTATTTCTTCATAATCATTTGGAACTTCTTCAATTAAGTCAGAATTAATAATTACCGCTTCTTTATGAATAAGTTTTTGATTTTCAATAACTAAATCTACTTTACCAACATAATGCCCATATTTACCAGCTGCAGCCATCAACACACCATTTTGTTCTTCGCCATTCTCAAAGTAATGATGAGTATGTGCGCCAAAAATAACGTCTACTTCCGGACATTCTTTGCAAATTTGCTCATCAAAGAAGATGCCGACATGACTTAATACGAGCAGTACATCATACGATTTTTCCACTTGCTCGATTTCGTTTTTTAGCGCAAGTAATGGTGACGTCACTTTCCAATCAAGTCTTTCATAAATATGATTAAAAGGTGCTGTCAAACCAATCATACATACTTTAATACCATTAATATCTTTAACAACATGAGAAGTTATATGATTCGGTAAATTGCCATCTAAATCAAATAAATTGCAACAAGTAACATCGAACTGAGCTTCATCATATAAGTGGTTCAAGGCATCGTGAGATATTGTCATACCTTCATTATTACCTATTGTTACAACATCTACGTGACTGTCATTTAAAATATTAACATTTTCTCTACCTTGTGATGCTTCTGTTAAAGGATGAAATAAATCTATATGATCACCTATATCAATATATAGTGTATCATGCTGACAACGACTTCTTTCATCTTTAATATACTGAGATATTTTGGCATATGTATTTAAATGACTGTGTATATCATTTGTATGAAATATCGTGAGTTTCACAAATCCAACTCCTTATAAAACACTTTTTATAATCAAATATATACCTAAGATTAACATTGTAAATCTTAAAATTAAAACGACAGTGTCTGACTTCATTCTACTATTTATTCTTACACCGATTTTTGCACCAAAGTAACTTGAAATAATCAATACAATCGCATGTACCCAAAGTACATTACCTTGCACAATGTGACTGACAGAACTTGATAAACTTGAGAAGAATATCATCATCATACTTGTACCAACAGCAACGTGTGGTGGGAACCTAAATACAATAATCATCAATGGTGTCATCAGTGCTCCACCACCGATACCGAATAAACCAGTCGTTATACCAACAATAAATGATGAAACAATAGCAACGAACGGTGGTACACCGTATTTATGATGTTCACCGTATCTATCTGTAAATGATTTTAAATACTTTTCTTGTTGGAAATACTTTATTGGTTTCACATGATTACGTATCATTAATACGATAGAAATAAAGATTAAGAAAATACCAAAGTACAAATTAAATGAATCTAAAGTAAAATACTTACTTAAATATGCACCGAGTAAAGCACCTGGAATAATACCAACTAAGAATATCAATCCATTTTTTACATCAACTTGCTTCGTTTTCAAATAGCCTAATGTTGCTGTTAAACCCGTTGTAATTAAAATAACTGATGATGTACCAATCGCTCTTTGTGGTGTCATACCAGACAATAATTGATGATCTATGCCGAAATATACGAGTGACGGAACAATAATAATTCCGCCACCAATTCCAACTAACGCCCCTAATATTGCAGACGATACACCTATAATAATTAACACTAAATATGCCATACCTGTCACCTCTAAAATAATTTAAGTTGCTTAGGCGCTAAACCTTCGTATTCTATATCTAATAACTTTTGGTAAGTTTTGGCATTTTGTGCAGCATGTCCACCAGAATTATTATTAAATACTACATAAACATCTTTCGCTTTATGCTCTAAAATTTTAACTTTATCAGCTAACTCTTTAAGTTCTGCTTCATTATAATCATATAAATATCTGACATCACGCCACTCTTGATCTGTCATATCTTTCTTCGTCCATCCGTTTACATTTCTACCATGATAACGGACGAAAGCAACATCATGCGTAATACGATTAATAAGTGGTATAGACCCTTCTCCACTCTGCGGTTCATCACAAACACTGTGAATAAATTTCATTTCGGTTAAAAATTCCAACGTATACTCTTTAACATCTTCTTTAAACCAAGTACGATTACGGAATTCGATACAAACATCAAAATCTTTTAATTGCTCACGTACATAACGTAAATAATTAATATTTTGAGGCTGTAAATCAAACCAAGGTGGAAACTGTACGAGAATCATCGCTAACTTTCCTGATGCTTTCAACGGTGCCATCGAATCTTTAAATAAATTAAATAATGTCATTTTGTCCTCAGCAAAATCAGTTACCTCAGCATGACCTGTTAACGCCTGATGAATCTTAACAACAAATTTAAAATTATTAGGCGTTTCCCGAATCCATTTTTCAATATTTCGTTGCGGTTGAATCGCATAATAAGTTGCATCTAATTCCACAATAGGAAAATGAGCAGAATATGCTTTTAACTTATCTTTTTTATTAGACAGGTCCTCATATAAAGAATCATGATCTCCCCATCCAGTTAGGCCAATTTTTATCATATCTCATCACCATACTCATCATACCACACAGAGTATTTATAGTTCAGTTTGTTTGATTAAAATTATGTAAAACTATGAATGAGCAGTAAAGAATCGTATGTCGTTCGTTACACTTCTTATGCGTATTGTAATTATAGGCCGTCTTAGTTACACTTCACTCGACTTTTGTTACTATAGACCCCCTTAGTTACACTTCCTACGACTTTTGTTACTAAATCCACCATACTTTACAACTCATAAAAAATAACGGCTATGACAATCAATAATGTCCTAGCCGTTTTATATATTATATTCCAAAATATTATATAGTAACTTCTTATCTTAAAGCATTTACATGATTTATTGTTTAGTAACCTTTTCATACTCTGATTTACTGATATATTCTATAAAATAAACCCACTTACCTTTGTGATCAATTTTTACATATTTTTCAGAAGGACTATATCCTTTAAAGTCCAATAAGTAGTTATTTTTATGACCATTTTCATCATAAGATTCTATATCTTTATAATCTTGGATATCTATTATTTCTTGTTTACTTAGATGTTCTGCATCATTAGTACTTGGGACTACAGCATAACTCCCACCTCTTTTAACTAATGGATTAATTACATCTATTTTTTCATCAATATTTTTCATCGTAAATAAAATTATACAAATGACCATAATGCTTACTATTAATGTATAAATTAATTTTTTCATTATTGAGTTCCACCTCTTCTTGCATCTTTCAACAAATAATATTTATACGAGTTAATAAGTATCTCGATAGAGCGTAATTTGAATGAAATAATTAAATTAAATACGTCTTAAGAATAATATATTTAATTCATAATATTCTGTCAATTACTTTTTATACAGTTTTTTACATTTAAAACCCTCGCTATTTGTTTGTTGATAGCGAGGGTTTTGTGGTATATTTAATTTACTCGGATACCTTACATAATGTTATTTAATGATGGCCGTCATTGTATAATTTTTATGGTTAAGGTATTTTTTTCTGCGTTTTTATTCATTATTTTGTCTCCTATTTTAATTTCAACACTTGTCCGATTTGTATGACATCTGATGTTAATCCGTTCAATTTCTTTAATGTTGCTACGGTAACGCCTGTTTTTTGACTGATACTCCATAGTGTATCTCCTGCTACGACTGTATATGTTGTTGGCTTCGTATTGAGGGCACCGCCGTTAATGGCTTCTGCTAATGATTTTGTATATGCATTTAAATTATTTTTAATGTAATTCATATCTTTTGTTGAGGTAATAAATCCTAATTCTACTAATCGGTAATTGATATATTCTGCTTTAGCAACGTTACAATGTAATAGGTCACTTCTTTCTGTAATGCCTCTAACTGTACCTACATGTTTTTTCACGGCTGCTTGTAATGCTGTATCAATACTGTCTGCTGCTAATCCACTTGGAATAATAACATGACCTCCTGTAGCTGATGCGGCTGCTGAATCTAAATGAAATTCTACTACAATTTCATAACCTTGTGATTTCACCCAATATAATCCGTAATCTGTTTTATTTCCGACTTGTTCGCCGTATGCTGTGTCTTGATACATATCTTGGTCTTTACCATATATTCCAACTGTATGACCAGCTTGTTTTAAATAATTTGCTACTCTGTCTACAATATTCGCTCTAATAAAATCTCTTTCATTTGTTCCATTTCCTACTGCGCCTGGATCATTATATCCATGCCCTGCTACAATCATAATTTTTCTACTCATTTTAACGGCTCCTTTATTGTTAGATTTGTCTAATTTTTGATTAAGTTTGGATATGTCATAATTTTCAATTGGCATACCACTACACACTCTTGTTACTTCTTTAGAAATGTCTTCACCTTTTTGACGTAATTGAATATGCAAATGTTCACTCATCGGATTATTGTCATAATTACTATTGCCTTGTAATCCAATGATGTCACCTTGAATGACTTTATCACCTTTAGAAAATTGCAATGTATCTCTTTGCATATGTCCGTAAATCCAATCATTGCCATTATTATCTCTAATTTCAATTGTGCCTCCGAAATTACCAAATGGTTCACTTAATATAACTGTTCCACTTGTAACTGCTGGAATTTGATTCGTTTCATTACTATAGACATCAAAAGCTCTATGATAACCATTACAATAGGCATCATAATTTATGCCATCTTCTCTGTAATTTCTATATCCATAGTTTTTCGGATATTGATCGTACGTTCTTGGGTCTGATGAAATTTCCCATCCTTTTTTAGTTAAATATGTTATAGCTGTTAACATTCAATTATCCTTTCTCATTTTTATTTTTTACCAGATTGTTTTAAGAATTTTTCTTGTTCACGTGATTGATTTGTAAAAATGAATGTATTTTTCCAAATACCATAAAGCACAAATACAATAGGTATCCCTGTATTTAATACATTCATCCACGCATTTAACTTTTGAGGATTCAACCATTCTACCGAAATACCAGATGCATTCAATGCTAAATATACTGCACCTAAGAACCCACCTATCATTGCGATAAATTGTTTAACTTTGTCTGGATCAATTGGGATTCTGTTATCTTCTTCGGAATAATTCAAATTTACTTTATCTGTTTTGAAGTTCATTTTAACCATGTGTATCACCTCCTTGGTTACACTATAATATAACTTTTGGTTGACGTCAATAACTTTTAGTTATATTTTTCTGCAAAATTATTGATAAAATATAACTATAGGTTATAATAAGAGTATCAATCATATAAGGAGCGGGAAACTTATGGTGTCTCAAAATAAACTCTCTGAACAAATAAGTTTATTAAGAACGAAAAATGGATGGACGCAACAAAAATTAGCAGATGCGTTACAAGTTTCAAAACAATCCATTTCATATTGGGAAACAGGAAGAAAAGCACCAAAGATGAAGAAAATAGAAGAAATGGCAAAGTTATTTGATGTAAGTGTCAGTTATATTTTAGACGGGGAAGCTAAACAAACTTATAACTCTACTGCAGAAACGATTGCCGCACATTTAGATGGAGAATTAACAGAAGAAGAATTGAAGAAAGTATTAGAATATGTTGATTTTCTAAAGCATCAAAACAAATGATTTATTAAACGGATAATATGGTGGGGATAATTTGAATAGATATGAAAAAACACTTATCAATAATGAACACATCGTGATTAAAGAAACAAGTAACCTTCCGAATCAACTGAAAGGTTTATATGTAGATGGATTAATTTTATTGAAAGATGATTTATCTAACAAAGAAAAGTTAGAAGTGCTAGGAGAAGAGTTAGCCCATCATGATATATCTTATGGAGATATTCTCGATACAAGTGAATTATGGAAATGGAAATTTGAGCATAAAGCAAGAAGATTAGGATTTGAAAAAATTATACCTTTAAAAAGTATTGTCCAAGCATATCAATCAGGTGTCCATAATAAATTTGAACTAAGTAATTATTTAGACGTATCTGAAGGTTATATAGATGAAGCTTTAGAACATTACAAACAAAAATATGGACTAAGCACATGGTATGATCATTATTTAATAAAGTTCAACCCACTTCAAGTTTATGAATATAGAGAAATCAATTAAAGGCTGAGACGTCATTGTCTCAGCCTTTAATCATGTTATAAACATACGTTATATTTACCATTCTGCAATGCTGCCATCTTTGTGTCTCCAAACTGGATTATGCCAATCATGCCCGACTTCAGCCATTTTTCTGACATGTACTTCATCTATTTCTACACCAAGACCAGGCTTTTTAGGAATATTTACATATCCATCTTTAAACTCAAATACCTCTTTGTTCGTAATATAATCTAAAATATCACTGTCTTTATTGTAATGAATGCCTAAGCTTTGTTCTTAAATAAAAGCATTGTGACAAGTTGCATCTACTTGTAAACATGATGCTAAAGCGATAGGTCCAAGTGGACAATGAGGTGCAGCACCCACATCATGGGGTTAGTGCAAAATTCTACGGGGTTTTTTATATCAAGAAGTATTATAAATTCAAAATTCACTTCTTTTCTATCATCATAAATAAGACATAAAACATTAAGAGAACTGAAATACCTAATATAATAAAAAAGATTGATAATATAAAATTAAAATCATAAACTAAATCTCCAGCAACAATCAATACTGTTCCCCAAAATAAACAAGCAGAAAATATGTATGAGATTTTAGCTATATTTTCTGGCTTTACTTTATCATGTTCTATAGAAGCAATAATATTTATATTTTTAGATATTGCAACGTATAATGAAATGGTTAAAGAAATTACAAGTATACATATAACTAGTACAATATTAAACACTGCCTACCTCCATTTACTTGTTAGCTTTATTCTTTTTATAATCATTGATTAAACAATATAAATGTGAAGCACCTAAGCAACAAAAAATGACTATAACTATATTAACAATTAT
>OMJG01000045.1_pt1 | contig 81890 bp, 90 predicted proteins | sample 1646431 | NCBI WGS metagenome assembly OMJG01 (sample SAMN03771674, study PRJEB25209) | food metagenome | isolation source: Cotija cheese | place: Mexico:Jalisco,Michoacan | collected 2011-12-12 | reverse complement strand
AACAATATAAAGATATAAAAGAAGATGCGTTAATAGAATTTCTAGAACTGACAGGTATTCAATTTAATATTATTAAAGCGGAATTGGATAAATTAGTGTTATTTATTGGTGATGAAGCGGTTATTAATAAACAAGACGTTAAAGAAATTGTGAGTCGTTCACTAGAACAGAATGTATTTTTGTTAACGGAATATATTCAAAAGGGTCAAAAAGAAAAGTCTATTAATTTACTTAAAGACTTAATCAATATGAAAGAAGAACCAATTAAGCTTTTAGCGTTAATCACAAGTAATTATCGCTTGTATTATCAATGTAAGATTCTAGCTAGTAAACATTATAGTGAACAACAAATAGCCAAAACGATTGGTGTACATCCATATAGGGTTAAACTGGCACTACGTATTACGAGAAAACTATCACTGGATCGTTTATTAGCGACTATTGATATTTGTGCTGATACAGATTACCAATTGAAATCTTCATATATGGATAAAGTGCTCATTCTAGAACTTTTCATTTTAAAAATATAAGATGCGAGGTTGGTATTTCATTCCATAAAAAAAGGGCGTGACACAGAATGTTCTGTGTCACGCTCTCACATAATTAGTTAGCTTTTGACATTAAGCTTGATTTAATTCTATCAGCTTTATTTGAATGAATTAGATTGTTTTTAGAAGCTTTATCAACTTTTTTAACAGCTAATGAAACTAATTCAGCTTTGTTTTCAGCATTGTTTTCGATTGCAGTTTTAGCAGCTTTTACAGCTGAACGCATATCATTTTTTTGTGAAATGTTAGCAGCGTCTTTCTTTTCTGTAACAGCAACGCGTTTAATAGCAGATTTAATGTTTGGCATGAGAGTCACCTCCTAAATATGTTGTCCGTGATCAAAGAATTTTTGATTGCAACAAAAAATATTTTATCAAATGTAGGGCATAAGTGCAATGATTATTTATACATTCCTTATAAAGCATAACACTTTATTGATAGTTTGATAATACGTTTGCATTTATTTCATAAAGACGGTATCATATCAAAGATGCGACTTACATTTAATACATGTAAAATTAACGAGAAAGTTGGAGTTCAAATGGACAGAACTAAACGCCTAGAGCGCCAAAATAAAATTAGAAACTTTTCTATCATTGCTCATATTGACCATGGTAAATCTACGTTAGCTGATAGAATTTTGGAAAATACAAAAAGTGTAGAATCACGTGATATGAAAGAACAATTATTAGATTCTATGGATCTTGAAAGAGAACGTGGTATAACAATCAAACTTAATGCTGTTCGATTAAATTATACTGCTAAAGATGGGGAAACATATATCTTACATTTAATTGATACACCGGGGCATGTCGATTTTACATATGAAGTTTCAAGATCACTCGCAGCATGTGAAGGTGCGATTTTAGTTGTAGATGCTGCACAAGGTATCGAAGCACAAACGTTAGCGAACGTATATTTAGCTTTAGACAACGACTTAGAATTAATACCTGTTGTAAATAAGATCGATTTACCTGCAGCTGAACCTGAGCGTGTTAAACAAGAAATTGAAGACGTTATTGGTTTAGATGCAAGTGATGCAGTACTCGCAAGTGCTAAATCTAATATTGGAATAGAAGATATATTAGAGAAAGTTGTAGAAATGGTACCACCTCCGGAAGGTGATCCAGATAACCCACTACAAGCACTTATTTTTGATTCTTCATTTGATGCTTATAGAGGTGTAATTTCTTCTATTCGTGTTGTAGAAGGTTCAGTTAAAGCTGGTGACAAAATTCAAATGATGTCTACTGGTAAGACATTTGATGTTACTGAAGTTGGTATTAATACACCGAAACAACTTCCAGTTGATACATTATCTGTCGGAGATGTAGGTTATATTGTAGCTTCAATTAAAAATGTTGGAGATTCCAATGTCGGTGACACAATCACTTTAGCTGATAGACCTGCTGAGAAGCCGTTAAAGGGATATAAAAAGATGAATCCAATGGTATTCTGTGGATTATATCCAATTGATAATAGTAAATACAATGATTTAAGAGAAGCACTTGAAAAGCTTCAACTTAATGATGCATCTTTAGAATTTGAAGCTGAAACTTCACAAGCTTTAGGCTTTGGTTTCAGAACAGGATTCTTAGGTTTACTACATATGGAAATTATTCAAGAAAGAATTGAAAGAGAATTTAATATAGAACTGATTGCGACTGCACCGTCAGTTATTTATGAATGTGAATTAACAGATGGACAAAAATTACAAATTGATAATCCATCACAATTCCCAGACCCACAAAAAATCAACAGAATATATGAACCATATGTTAAAGCAACAATGATGGTTCCGAATGATTATGTTGGTGCTGTAATGGAACTTTGTCAGAAAAAACGTGGTAACTTTAAGACGATGGATTATTTAGATGATATTCGTGTCAATATTATTTATGAACTTCCATTATCTGAAGTTGTATTTGATTTCTTTGATCAATTGAAATCTAATACGAAAGGTTATGCATCGTTTGATTATGAATTAATCGGATATCAAGAAAGTAAACTTGTTAAAATGGATATTTTATTAAATGGAGATAAAGTAGATGCATTAAGCTTTATTGTCCATAAAGAGTTTGCTTATGATAGAGGTAAAGCAATAGTAGATAAATTAAAAACATTAATCCCAAGACAACAATTTGAAGTACCAGTTCAAGCAGCAATTGGTAATAAAATAGTAGCTCGAACAAACATTAAATCTATGGGTAAAAATGTTTTAGCAAAATGTTACGGTGGGGATATTAGCCGTAAACGTAAGTTACTTGAAAAACAAAAAGCAGGTAAAGCTAAGATGAAATCAGTAGGTAATGTGGAAATCCCACAAGATGCATTCTTAGCCGTGCTTAAAATGGATGAAGAATAATTTTGAAACAGCTGCATAATATGTAGCTGTTTCTATTTTTAAAGGAGCGTTTATATGGCAAAAAGTGTATATATTCATATACCTTTCTGTGTGAGAATTTGTACTTATTGTGATTTTAATAAGTTCTATATTGCTAATCAGCCGGTAGATGAGTACTTAGATTGTTTGATAAAAGAGATGTCAACGAGAGAAGATAAAGAAGTTGAGACTGTTTTTGTTGGTGGAGGTACGCCAACAGCATTATCTGAAGCACAACTTGAAAGATTACTTCAAGCTATTAACGATTTATTTGTGATTACAAAAGAATATACTTTTGAAGCTAATCCAGATGAATTAACAGAAGCAAAAATAAAATTACTCAAACAATATGGTGTGAACAGATTATCATTAGGTGTTCAAACATTTGATGATGAATTGTTAAAAGTATTAGGAAGAACTCATCATAGTGATGATATTGAAAAAGCCGTTACATTATCTAGAAAACATAAAATCCCTTCTGTAAGTTTAGATTTAATGTTTCATTTACCTGGTCAAACATTGGAACAATTTGATGATTCACTCAACAAGGCACTATCACTTGATGTAGATCATATTTCAAGTTATGCACTTATACTTGAACCTAAGACGCAATTCTACAATTTATATAGAAAAGGGCGTTTAAAATTACCTAATGAAGATTTAGGTGAAGAAATGTATCAACATCTGAAAAAGAAATTAGCAGAATCTAACCTTAATCAATATGAAATCTCTAACTTCTCGAAAGAAGGACATGAATCTCTTCATAATAAAGTATATTGGAAAAATGAAGAATATTATGGTTTCGGTGCTGGTGCTCATGGCTATATTAATGGAGTGCGCTATGGAAATATTAATCCGGTTAATCAATATATTAAGAAATTAAAGAATGGTGAAATGCCCGTATTGCAAAGTACTGAAGTTTCATTGAAAGAACAAATGGAAGAAGAAATGTTTCTTGGTTTAAGAATGACTAAAGGTGTGTCAAAATCGAAATTCCAAAATAAATTTGACCAATCAATAGAAGATGTATTTGGTCAACATGTGAAAGAACTCATTGAACAAGAGTTATTACTAGATGAACAAAACTATTTACGCTTAAGTAATCGCGGACAAATAATCGGAAATGAAGTGTTTGAGAAGTTTTTATTAAGCTAATAATATGTATTAAAAAAAGATATAAAAATTGAATGCTTTAACGTTGACTTTCTTTGACCAATTTGATAAATTATAATTAGCACTTGGGAAGATAGAGTGCTAATCGAGGTGATGACATGATTACTGAGAGGCAATTACAAATTTTGAATGTAATTGTTGAGGATTATGTTGAGTTAGGACAACCAATTGGTTCTAAGTCGATTATTGAAAGGCATCAATTGCCGATTAGTCCAGCGACAGTTAGAAATGAAATGAAACAATTAGAAGATTTGAACCTTCTTGAGAAGACACATACGTCATCAGGTCGTATTCCTTCTGAACAAGGAATTAAGTATTATGTTAATCAATTACTTGAGTCTAAATCTCAAAGTAAGAAAAGCTTAAATTGGTTTGAACATTTTCAAGATAAAAATCAATATGATGTAAACGCAATGCTTAAATGGTTAGCATTAGAAATTTCAAATCGATCACATTATACAACTGTAGTACTCGGACCGAATAAATTTTCAAGATTTATATTTGAAATTCATTTTGTGAGAGTCAGCCCAACTCATCTCATGGGCGTCATTGTATTTACAGATGGTTATGTAGAGAAAGTTCATATTCAAATTCATGAATCTTTAAATCAATTACAGATTGAGAAATTTATGAACTACTTAAACCAGTATTTTAAGCAAAATACTTTAACTACAATGATAAAAACGTTAAAATCATTATCGTTGTCATTCATTGATCAAGAATTTATTAATAATTTTAAACAAGCATTATTAACGCAAATTAATGATCATAATGAAGAAATGTTTCTAGGTGGTAAGATGCACCTAATTGACGCGTTAGATGTAACAAATGTATCTATGATTCAATCGATTTTAAAGTATCTTGAATCTGAACGTATCGCTCAATTTTTAAATGAAACATCAAATGATTCGATAAGTGTCAAAATTGGACAGGAAATTAATAAAGATTTACATGGTATTTCAATTATTAGTACCAATTATGAAATTTCTGGTGATATAACTGGTCATTTAGCCGTTATTGGTCCAACTGCAATGCATTATAACAAAGTGATTCAACTTTTGAATCATTTTTAAATAAGGAAAGAAAATGGAGGGCATGAAATGACGGAAGAAAAGCAAAATGAACAATTCGATGAAACAAACGATCAAACTCAATCTGTCGCTACTGAAGAAGTAGAAGCAAATGAAACTGAAGAAAATGTTGAAGAGGTTGAGCAAGATAAAGTAGTCGAAATTCCGGAAGCTGAACTCGAACAACTTAAACAAAAAGCAAATGAAGAAGAAGAAAAATACTTACGTTTATACGCTGAGTTTGAAAATTATAAACGTAGAATGAAACAAGAAGCAAGCATTACTAAAGATTATCAAGCACAACGTGTACTTACAGATGTATTACCTGCGCTAGATAATATGGACCGTGCACTTAAACAAGAAGGTGAGTCTGAAGACTTCTTAACTTTCAAAAAAGGTGTAGACATGGTTTATAACGATTTACTTAAATCATTAAAAGATAATGGTTTAGAAGAAATCGAATCTTACAATCAACCATTCGATCCAAATGTACATCAAGCAGTAATGCAAGATAACAATCCTGACTTTGAATCAGGTGTTGTAACTGAAGAGTTACAAAGAGGATATAAATTGAAAGATCGTGTTTTAAGACCAGCAATGGTTAAAGTAAATGAATAATGAACTCGATGATTAATTAATTATAAATTGGAGGAATAATTCTTATGAGTAAAGTAATAGGTATAGACTTAGGTACAACAAATTCAGTAGTTTCAGTATTAGAAGGTGGAGAACCTAAAGTAATCCAAAATCCAGAAGGTAACAGAACAACACCATCAGTTGTTGCATTTAAAGATGGAGAAACACAAGTTGGTGAAGTTGCTAAACGTCAAGCAGTAACAAACCCAAATACAATTCAATCAGTTAAACGTCATATGGGTACTGATTATAAAGAAAAAGTTGAAGATAAAGAATATACACCACAAGAAATCTCAGCTATGATTTTACAAAACTTAAAATCAACTGCTGAAAGTTATTTAGGTGAAAAAGTAACAAAAGCTGTTATTACAGTTCCAGCTTATTTCAATGACTCAGAACGTCAAGCAACTAAAGATGCTGGTAGAATCGCTGGTTTAGAAGTTGAACGTATTATTAACGAACCAACTGCAGCAGCATTAGCTTACGGTTTAGACAAAACTGAAACTGATCAAAAAGTATTAGTATTTGACCTTGGTGGTGGTACTTTCGACGTATCTATCCTTGAATTAGGTGACGGTGTATTCGAAGTATTAGCAACTGCAGGTGACAATAAACTTGGTGGTGACGATTTCGATGACGTTATCATTAAATATTTAGTTGAAGAATTCAAAAAAGAAAATGGCATAGATTTATCACAAGATAAAATGGCATTACAACGTCTTAAAGATGCTGCTGAAAAAGCTAAAAAAGACTTATCAGGCGTATCTTCAACTCAAATTTCCTTACCATTCATCTCTGGTGGAGCAAATGGTCCATTACACTTAGAAACAACACTTTCAAGAGCTAAATTTGAATCATTAACAAGCGATTTAGTAGAAAGAACAATGGGTCCAACTCGCCAAGCAATGAAAGATGCAGGATTATCTAATTCTGATATCGATGAAGTTATCTTAGTTGGTGGTTCAACTCGTATCCCAGCTGTTCAAGAAGCAATCAAAAAAGAAATCGGTAAAGAACCTAACAAAGGTGTTAACCCTGATGAAGTAGTAGCTATGGGTGCTGCAATTCAAGGTGGCGTAATCACTGGTGATGTTAAAGATGTTGTATTACTTGACGTTACACCATTATCATTAGGTATCGAAACTATGGGTGGCGTATCTACAGTATTAATCGAAAGAAATACAACAATTCCAACATCTAAATCTCAAGTATTCTCTACTGCAGCTGATAACCAACCAGCAGTTGATATTCACGTATTACAAGGTGAACGTCAATTAGCAGCAGATAACAAAACACTTGGTAGATTCCAATTAACGGATATTCCACCAGCTCCACGTGGTGTGCCACAAATCGAAGTATCATTTGATATCGATAAAAATGGTATCGTTAATGTAACTGCTAAAGATTTAGGTACTAACAAAGAACAAAAAATTACGATTGAATCAAGCTCATCATTATCAGATGAAGAAATCGATCGTATGGTTCAAGATGCAGAGAAAAATGCTGAAGCAGACAAAAAACGTCGTGAAGAAATCGATTTAAGAAATGAAGCAGACCAAATGGTATTTACTGTTGAAAAAACTTTAACTGATCTTGGCGATAACGTTGATGAAAGCGAAAAAGCTAAAGCTGAAGAAGCTAAAGAAGAATTGAAAAAAGCACTTGAAGGTACTGATATAGAAGATATCAGAACTAAAAAAGATGCACTTCAAGAAATCGTACAACAATTATCTGTTAAAATGTATGAACAAGCTGCACAAGCACAACAAGGTGCTGAAGGCGCTGAAGGCCAATCTACTTCAAACGATGATGACGTAGTTGATGCTGAATATACAGAAGTCAACGAAGACGATAAAAAATAATACTAATCATTAAAAAGTCAAAGTCAATGTGATTGGCTTTGACTTTTTTAATTCATATACGTATTATAAATCAGTGTGTAAAGGAGAGATTACATTGGCAAAAAGAGACTATTATGAAGTACTTGGCGTATCCAAAGATGCTTCTAAAGATGAAATAAAAAAAGCTTATCGTAAATTATCAAAAAAGTACCATCCTGATATCAATCAAGAAGAAGGTGCTGACGCAAAGTTTAAAGAAATTTCAGAAGCATATGAAGTGCTAAGCGATGAAAACAAACGTGCGCAATACGACAGATTTGGACATAGTGGTCCGCAACAAGGATTCGGTGGATCACAAGGATTTGGAGGACAAGACTTCTCTGGATTCGGTGGCTTTGAAGATATATTCGGTTCATTCTTTGGTGGCGGTGGCGCTAGAAGAGATCCAAACGCTCCAAGACAAGGTGATGACTTACAATATAGCATGACATTAACATTTGAAGAAGCTGTATTTGGTACTGAAAAAGATATTACAGTTCGCAAAGATGTAGAATGTGATACATGTCATGGTAATGGTGCTAAACCTGGCACTAAGAAAAAAACTTGTACGTATTGTAACGGACAAGGTCATGTAACAGTTGAACAAAATACTATTCTAGGTAGAATGCAAACACAAAAAGTTTGTCCTGAATGTGAAGGTTCTGGACAAGTATTTGAAGAAAAATGTTCGGATTGTCATGGTAAAGGTACTCAAAACAAAAAAGTTACAATCAAAGTGAAAGTACCTGAAGGTGTAGATAACGACCAACAAATTCGCTTAGCTGGTAAAGGTGGTCCAGGTATAAATGGTGGACCTGCAGGCGATTTATATGTTGTGTTCAGAGTGAAACCACACAGTAAATTTAGACGTGATGGAGACAATATCTTCTATGATTTAAATCTATCATTCCCTCAAGCAGCACTTGGTGATGAAATTACTGTTCCTACATTGACTGGTAATGTGTCATTAACAGTTCCAGCAGGTACACAAACTGGTAAACAATTTAGATTGAGAGAAAAAGGTGTACAAAACGTTCACGGTTACGGTAAAGGTGATTACTTTGTAACTGTAAAAGTTGTAACACCAGATAAAATGACTGAAAGACAAGAAGAACTATTACGTGAGTTTGCTGAAATAGGTGGAGAAACAATTACAGAACAACCATCTAGCTTTAAAGACAGAGCCAAAAAGTTTTTTAAAGGAGAATAGCCTGTGAATTGGATTGAGTATTCTATCATGATAAATAGCGAAGCAGAACCAGAAGTTACAGCATTGTTAAATGAATTAGGTGCAAATGGTGTCGTAATTGAAGATTCAGCAGAATTAGAGAAAGAACATACAGATGTATACGGTGAGATTTATGAATTAAATCCCGCAGATTATCCTGATCATGATATTAGGGTTAAATGTTATTTTAATGAATTAGTATTTACGGATCAATTAGAACAAGAAATTCAAGAAACGATTGCAAATGTAAATGGCATCCAGTCAGAGATTTTATCGTTTGAGAAGACGATTATTAAAGAATCAGATTGGGAAAACGAATGGAAAAATTATTTCCATCCTTTTAAAGCTTCTGAAAGATTTGCGATTGTTCCAAGTTGGGAACAAGAAGGATATCAAAATAACGAAGGTGATCTTTGCATCAAACTAGATCCAGGTATGGCTTTTGGTACAGGTGACCATCCAACAACAAGTATGTGTTTAAGACATATAGAAGAGGTTGTACAGCCTCAACATAAAGTGATTGATGTTGGTACTGGTTCAGGTATTCTGAGCATAGCTTGTCATTTACTAGGGGTAAACGACATTAAAGCGGTGGATTTAGATGATTTAGCAATTAAAGTTGCTAAAGAAAACTTTGAAATCAATGATTGTGAAAAAGATATCGTCGCAGATACTGGCAATTTGCTTACTGAAGAAACAGAACAATATGACGTGATCATTGCAAATATATTAGCGCATATTATTGATTTGATGATAGAAGATAGTTATGAACGATTAAACGATAATGGCTACTTTATTACTTCAGGCATTATTGAAGAAAAATCCGATGAAATAATTGAAAAACTACAAAATACTGGTTATACTATCGAAAAAGTACTACGTGAAGATGGTTGGGTTTCAATACGAGCTAGAAAGTAGGAGAAATGATGCAAAGATATTTCTTACAAGAAAACGCTGAGTTAAATCAGCGTTTTTTTATACATAATACGGATGATATACATCATATTAAAAATGTTATGCGCAAAAGTATCGATCAAGAAATTATATTAACTTTTGAAGATCAAAAGTCGTTAATTTCAAAAATTATTGCTTTTCATGATGATAGCATTGAGTTAGAAACGATAGAAGACATTACAAGACAAACGGAACTACCTGTTGATATAACGATTGCGAGTGGTCTTATTAAAGGCGATAAATATGAATGGATGCTTCAAAAAGCAACAGAAATGGGTGCACATCATTTTATCGCTGTACAATCCGAAAGATCCATTGTTAAATTGGACGAGAAAAAAATATCTAAAAAATTAGATAGATGGCAAAAAATTGTTAAAGAAGCTAGTGAACAAAGTATGAGACTTACAATACCAAGTATAAAGTATAAGTCGAATTTTAAAGCAATTTATGATAATATGAATGAATATGATTATGTAATAATAGCTTATGAAGAAGAAGCTAAAAGTGGGGGAACAAGCAAGTTTCATCAAATTGGTTCTAACCTTAAACATGGACAAAAGGTTTTAATGATATTTGGACCAGAAGGTGGATTAACTGAAGATGAAGTTAATCTATATGATGATGCTATTAAGGTGAGTTTAGGACCTAGAATATTAAGAGCTGAAACCGCTCCATTGTATGCTTTAGCTGCTTTAAGCTATCAATTAGAATTAATGAGGTGAATAAAATTGGCTACAGTAGCGTTCCATACGTTAGGTTGTAAAGTAAACCATTATGAAACTGAAGCAATTTGGCAATTATTTAAGGAAAATGATTACGAAAGAGTAGATTTTGAAACTAACGCTGACGTCTTTATCATCAATACTTGTACAGTAACCAATACAGGTGATAAGAAGAGTAGACAAGTGATTAGAAGAGCAATTCGTAAAAATCCAGATGCAGTTGTTTGTGTAACGGGTTGTTATGCACAAACATCTCCTGCAGAAATTATGGCAATTCCGGGTGTTGATATTGTTGTAGGTACTCAAGATAGACATAAACTTATCTCTTATATTGAGGACTATAAACAAAGTAGACAACCTATTAATGGTGTAGGTAATATTATGAAAAACAGAAAGTATGAAGAATTAGAAGTTCCATACTTTACTGACAGAACACGTGCATCATTAAAAATTCAAGAAGGCTGTAATAATTTCTGTACTTTCTGTATCATTCCATGGGCAAGAGGTTTAATGAGATCAAGAGACCCTGAACAAGTTGTAAGCCAAGCAACAACACTTGTAAACTCAGGATATAAAGAAATTGTTTTAACAGGTATTCATACAGGTGGATATGGTGAAGATTTAAAAGATTATAACTTAGCGCAATTATTAAGAGATTTAGAACAAGTTGAAAATCTTGAAAGAATTCGTATTTCATCTATAGAAGCGAGTCAGCTTACAGATGAAGTTATTGATGTTATCGATAAATCAACTAAAGTTGTAAGACATCTTCATATACCATTACAATCAGGTTCTGATACTGTATTGAAACGTATGAGAAGAAAATATACGATGGCACACTTCTCTGAAAGATTACAAAAATTGCATAAAGCTTTACCAGGTTTAGCTGTTACAAGTGATGTAATTGTTGGATTCCCTGGTGAAACTGAAGAAGAATTCCAAGAAACATATGACTTCATTGTTAAACATCAATTTTCTGAATTACACGTGTTCCCTTATTCTATGAGAACAGGAACACCAGCAGCTAGAATGACAGATCAAATTGATGAAGAAGTTAAAAATGAACGCGTAAATCGATTAATTGAATTATCTAATCAATTAGCTAAAGATTATGCTTCTAAATTTGATCAAACTGTATTAGAAGTGATACCTGAAGAAAAAGGTTCAACTGATGGTAAACTAGTCGGTTATGCAGATAATTACATGAAGATTGAATTTGAAGGGGATGAATCATTAATTGGAGAATTAGTGAAAGTGAAAGTTATCACACCAGGTTATCCTATCAATAAAGGTAAACTTGTAAAAGTTGTGGATCATGCAACAAATAAAGACGAAAGATTAGTTGCATATTAATATTCATAACAAATGATTATTGACTTAAAAAATGACTTATTTTATAATGTTTAAGTACATAGTAATATATACTATGTAAATGACATATAAAGCTTTGTTGATATTTGGAGGGAGGGAAATACAGATGTCTAAAACAGTAGTTCGTAAAAACGAATCAATCGAAGATGCATTACGTCGCTTCAAACGTACAGTTTCAAAAAGCGGTACGATTCAAGAAGTGCGTAAACGTGAGTTCTATGAAAAACCAAGCGTTAAGCGTAAGAAGAAATCAGAAGCAGCACGTAAACGTAAATTTAAATAATTAATTTTTTATTGAACTCCCTCAATGAATATTAATTAATTATAATGAACAATATTTAACGTTGAACGTCATAAAGAACACATAAACGATATCGTTTATGTGTTCTTTTATTTATTTGAAAAACATTTAAGTTTATAAATTTAGAATATTATGTATATACGTTTTAGTTCACACCTATTTTATTGTATAATAAATATGAGGGGTGAGATTATTGACATCAGGGTATGAATACATATTTGCTTATTTTCAGAACAACTTGAATTTAGGTATTGTTTCAAGTCAAAGTATGTCGTCTATTGGTGAGTTCATTACGTCATCATTAGTCACATTGATACTGACTTGTATTATTTTTCTAGGTGCACTATATCAATTATATTCAGAACGTATTAATTTTGCCGGAATTTTAAGCTTTATTTGTACACTAATCTTTTTCATTGGCTACGTTATAATTGATGAAATTAGTTTGATTTCTGTTTTACTTTTTGGAATCGGTGCATTATTAGTAATAATTGAATTATTTGTTATAGGAGCAGTACTAGGTATCCTTGGTTTTATTGCCATTATTGGTAGTTTTGTATTAGTTGGAGAAAATATCTTAACTATGGGTATGATTATTGCTGTAGCATTAATTCTAACAACGATAGAGTGGGTGATATTAGTGAAAGGATTTAATCGTAAAATACCATTCTTTGATAAAGTCATTCTTAGAGACTCTACAAATAAAGAATCTGGCTATACATCTCATGATGATAGAAGTCATTTGATTGGCAAACTATGTACAACATACACTGCATTGAGGCCCTCAGGAATTATACTTGTTGATGACGAAAGAATAGATGCTGTTTCAGATGGTAGTTTTATTCAGAAGGATAAGCAAGTTAAAATTGTACAGGTTGAAGGTACAAGAGTTGTCGTAAGAGAAATTTAATTTAGACAAGGAGAGAAATGCATATGTTATCAGGTTTAATTGCTTTTGTAATTATTGCTGTCATATTAATCGTACTACTTATGATTTTATTCTCATTTGTACCAGTAGGATTATGGATTTCAGCTATTGCAGCAGGCGTAAAAGTAGGTATTGGTACTTTAGTTGGTATGCGTTTGAGACGTGTATCACCTAGACGTGTTATTAACCCATTAATCAAAGCGCACAAAGCTGGTTTAGCATTAACAACGAACCAGTTAGAATCTCATTATCTTGCAGGAGGTAATGTTGATAGAGTAGTTGATGCAATTATTGCGGCTCAAAGAGCAGAAATCAACTTAGTATTTGAAAGAGGGGCAGCGATTGATTTAGCTGGTCGTGACGTTTTAGAAGCTGTTCAAATGTCCGTTAACCCTAAAGTAATTGAAACACCATTTATCTCAGGTGTTGCGATGAATGGTATCGAAGTTAAAGCAAAAGCTAGAATTACAGTTAGAGCGAACATTGATCGATTAGTCGGTGGTGCTGGTGAAGATACAATCATTGCACGTGTTGGTGAAGGTATTGTATCAACTATTGGTTCAAGTCAACATCACACTAAAGTACTTGAAAATCCAGATAGTATTTCACAAACAGTATTAAGTAAAGGTTTAGATTCAGGTACAGCATTTGAAATTCTATCAATTGATATTGCTGATGTAGATATCGGTAAAAATATTGGTGCTGACTTGCAAACTGAACAAGCACTTGCTGATAAAAATATTGCACAAGCTAAAGCCGAAGAACGTCGTGCAATGGCCGTTGCTACTGAGCAAGAAATGAAAGCAAGAGTACAAGAAATGCGTTCTAAAGTTGTTGAATCAGAAGCAAAAGTACCACTTGCAATGGCAGAAGCACTTAAATCAGGCAATTTAGGTGTTAAAGACTACTATAATTTAAAAAATATAGAAGCTGACACTGGCATGAGAGAAGCAATCAATAAGAGTACAAAGCCACAAGATTCTAATTCACCGAACCAATAAGAGAGGTGATTTAAAATGGAAATAGGCATTATCATCTTTGTTATTTGGGTTATTTTCAGTGTCGTGAGCGGTATAATCGAAGGCGCTTCTAAAAATAAAAAGAAAAATAAGCAACCTCAAACAAGACAAAGACAAAATCCAGTAAATAGACAAGCTGAAGATAAGAAAAAATCTGCTGAGCAAGAATTAAAAGAGTTAGTTAATAAGTATGAAACTTATAAACAAAAAGCAGAAACAAGTTCAACTGAACGAATGTCTGGCCATTATAAAAACTTAGCAGATCAACTTGCCAATCATCTTAAACAATATAATATAGATGTTGAAAGACCTGTTGTTCAAACACATAAAGTAGAACAACAATCAGAGCAAACTTCTAATGAGCATGAGAATGCTTATATCAATCAGAAGAAAGAACAAATTCATAAAAATAGACCTAAAAAACAACAAGAAGCAATCAAACAGCTATTGGCATACAGCCAAGAAGAGAAAAAGTCTTTAATGAATGTACAGCGTGAAAGTATAGATGATGTTGAAAAAGAAGCAGAGCAAATTATCAACAACACGCAACTTTCAGAAAGAACAAGAAGAGCAATGGTTAAACAGCTCTATTTAAACAGTAAACATAAGTTTAATGATGAAGCAATCAATGTTGATGAAAACCAAGTCGTAAATGGTATCATTTGGTCAGAAATTTTAAAAAGACCAAATGAATTAAAATAACGAATATAAACAAGCTGGGACATAATGTAATGTCTCAGCTTGTTTTTTATTCACAAAAATACCATTTAGACTTACAATAAAGGTAGGATTCAAGAGGGTGTGATGAAAATGGTATTTAAGAAAAAGCAGAGTATATTATCTATTATCATTTCGATTTTATTATTTTTTATTGCTTTAATACCGCTTTTTATTAGTAATAAGTATTTAATAGTTATTACTTTTATTCTCGTTTTTCTTATAATTTTAAACATTCTTTTTGAAAGATACACAATAAAAGAGCATTTTTTATCCATAAGAAGAGGATTATTCAAAAATCGTTATAATATCTTTGATATCGATCAAATTAATATGACTAAATCCATAGAAGGCAACAGTATGTTAGAAATTGTTTCAAAAGGTGAATTGGTCGAAAAAGTGAGTCCAATTGAAGAACGTGAGTTTATTATTACATTAATTCGAATTAATCCTAAAATTAAATTAAATAATAGCAATAGACTACATGAATATGAAAAAGTTAGAAATCTTATTATTGCACGTGAAAAACTAAATAATATACAAAATAAAGTGCATAAGATTGCACGTTACAATAAGGTTTGGTACATTTAAAGTGTCAACAATTCAACTTATAAAGGAGATATTTAATGCCTACATTAATTCAAATCGAGAATATGGATCAAGCTCAAGCTCTGTTGGGTAACGGAGATGAGCACATAAAGTATATTGAAAATGAACTCGAGGTGGATATATTAACACGTGGACAAGAAATTGCTGTCCGTGGTAAACGTATAGAAAATGTTGAAAAAGCTGAAAAAGTATTATTGAACTTATTAAAAGTAATCGAGAGTGGTGCGAGTATAACGATTAATGATGTCCAAGCAGCTGTTAAAATGGCTGACAAAGGAACAATCGATCAACTCATTAATTTATATGATGAAGAAATCACTAAAGATAGTAATGGTAAAATAATAAGAGCTAAAACAATGGGTCAAAGAGTATATATCAATAATATAAAGAACAATGACTTAGTATTCGGTATAGGTCCAGCAGGTACAGGGAAGACGTTCTTAGCTGTTGTAATGGCTGCAAGGGCATTGCGTCTTGGACAAGTGAAACGTATCGTATTAACGCGTCCTGCAGTTGAAGCGGGTGAATCATTAGGTTTCTTACCAGGTGATTTAAAAGAAAAAGTAGACCCTTATTTAAGACCTTTATATGATGGGCTTCATACAGTGTTAGGAACTGAGCAAACATCACGCTTAATTGAAAGAGGTACGATAGAAATCGCACCACTTGCTTATATGCGAGGTCGTACATTAGATGATGCGTTTGTAATCCTAGATGAAGCACAAAATACAACACATCCACAGATGAAGATGTTCTTAACAAGATTAGGTTTCGGTTCAAAAATGGTCGTAACAGGTGACCGTACACAAATCGATTTACCTAAAGGTGTGAAAAGTGGACTGATTGAAGCCGATCAACGATTAAGTGGTGTAAAAGGTATAGCAATGACATACTTAGAACAAACAGACGTTGTGAGACACCCATTAGTAGGTAAAATAATAAACGCATACGAAGAGGAGAAATAATATGCTAACAATGGATTTTATAGATGAGCAACAAGTAATTGATGAAGATACAAAAAATCAAATTGAATCATTGCTCACTTTTGCTGCTAAAAAGGAAAATATTACTGAAGAAGCAGAACTTTCAATTTCATTTGTCGATGAAGAAGAGATTCAAGCTATCAATCGTGATTATCGCAATAAAGATAAAGTAACAGATGTTATTTCATTTTCGTTAGAAGAAGATGAGCCTGAAATAGAAGGCTTAGATATGCCTAGAGTGTTAGGTGATATTATCATCTGTCTTGAAGTTGCTAAAGAGCAAGCTGAGTCTTATAATCATAGTTTGAGTAGAGAATTAGGATTTTTAGCATTACATGGATTTTTACATTTACTAGGTTATGATCATATGACTGAAGAAGATGAAAAAGAAATGTTTTCTCGACAAGATGAAATATTAAATGAATTTGGATTAACACGTGAATAAATTTGTAAATCGCTTTAAATTTCCTTTAGCAGGTTTAGTGACCATTCTCAAAAAAGATAAAAACTTCTTATTACATCTTATATTCGCTGTACTTGTATTGATTGTTAGTTTAATATTAAATCTCAATACATTTGAATGGTTATGGATTTTATTTGCAATATTTAGTGTACTCATTGTAGAGGTTATTAATACTTCTATAGAGTATGTAGTAGATATGTTTACGGATGAATATAACTTACTTGCTAAACATGCTAAAGATACAGCCGCTTTAGCCGTTTTATTAACATCAATAATGGCTGCAATAATCGGGATAATGATATTTTTACCAAAAATTATATAAACATATAGGGGGAAATGGTATGGAATTCAAACAAGAGTGGTATGAAGGCGCAAGAGAAGCACAAAAGAGAGCATATACACCATATTCTAAATTTAATGTAGGAGCATATTTAGTAACGAAAGATGGTAAAGCTTATTATGGTGCTAACATTGAAAATGCAGCTTACCCATCAACAATTTGTGCTGAGAGATCTGCACTCGTTGCAGCAATGTCAGATGGGTATAGACCGGGAGACTTCAAATGTATTACAGTTACAGTAGATGCTGATAAACCATCATCTCCATGTGGCACATGCAGACAAGTGTTAAAAGAGTTATGTGATGATGACATGCCAGTATTTTTAACACATCAAACAAATGAAAGAATTGAAACTACAGTTAATGAATTATTACCTTTAGGTTTCTCAGGAAAGGATCTAGAATAAATGAATGAATTTAAATCAGGGTTTATATCTATAATAGGTAGACCTAATGTTGGTAAATCTACTTTTATGAATAAAGTTATTGGTCATAAAGTAGCGATAATGTCTGATAAAGCACAAACGACTCGAAACAAAGTGCAAGGTGTATTAACAACAGATGATGCTCAAATGATTTTTATTGATACACCAGGTATTCATAAACCTAAACATGCTTTAGGTGATTACATGATGAAAATCGCTAAAAATACTTTAAAAGAAGTAGACTTAATCATGTTTATGGTTAATGTTGATGAAAGTATTGGTAAAGGCGATGAATACATTATCGAATTGTTGAAACAAACGAAAACACCAGTGTTTTTAGTGTTAAATAAAATAGATTTAATTCACCCTGATCAACTATTAGTTGAAATTGAAAAGTATCAAAAAACAATGGATTTTGCAGAAATTATTCCAATTTCAGCATTAGAAGGTTTAAACATTGAGACACTACTAGAACAATTTAAAAAGTACCTTGAAGAAGGTCCAATGTATTATCCTAAAGACCAAATTTCTGATCACCCAGAACAATTTGTTGTAGCTGAGTTGATAAGAGAAAAAGCATTACACCTTACGAATCAAGAAATACCGCATGCTATCGGTGTGAACGTTGATAAAATGACTAAAGCAGAAGGTGAGAAAGTCCAAGTAGAAGCAACAATTTATGTTGAAAGAGACTCTCAAAAAGGTATTGTCATTGGTAAAGGCGGTAAAATGCTTAAAGAAATAGGTAAACGTGCAAGAAGAGATATTGAAATGCTACTTGGCTCAAAAGTATACTTAGATTTATGGGTTAAAGTACAAAAAGATTGGCGTAATAAACCTAATTTCATTAAACAAATTGGTTATAGAGAAGACGAGTATTAAGTAGAATGGAGGCGATGATATAATGCTTTATAAACAAGAAGGATTTGTCATTCGCTCTGTAGATTATGGTGAAAACAATAAAATCATCACAATATTAAATGAGCACGGTCATAAAGTTCCTTTAATGGCGCGTGGTGCTAAAAAAACAAGTCATCCACTACAAGGTGCTACTCAGCCCTTTGTACATGGCTTGTTTATTTTTTCGAAGTTTAAAGGAATGGGCACATTATCGTCGGCTGATATTATTAACAGTCATAGAACGATGCAATCCGATATTTTTAAAAGTGCATATGGTGCATATTGTATAGAAGTCGTTGATAAAGCGTTAGAAGCGGAAGAACATGATTTATTCTTTTATGAATTATTGTTAGGTGTATTCCAAGCAGTAGAAAGAGGCGTTGATGCAGATACGATGAGCATGATTGTTGCGTTGAAATGTATGCCTAAATATGGTTATGAACCAACTTTTAATGCGTGCGTCGTAACAGGAGATATGGATCAACAGCAACTAAATGCCTATAGTTTCAAATATAACGGACCACTTAGCAATCAAGCATTAATACACGATGAACATGCATATCGAATATCTAATAGAGCATTATATTTTATGAATCTCATGTATCAATTGCCGATTAAACATTTAAACAGCTTTAAAATAAACGAACAAGTCAAAAAAGAAATACAAACTTTAATTGATAACATGTATGACGAATACGTTGGTGTAGTATTTAGAACCAAAAAATTACTCAACCAACTCGAAAACTTAAAAATGTAAAAGTCTTATGTGAAGTGTTTCGTAATGGCTTCTATACAACTTAATCATAAAAAAACAGAGCTAAACTTAATTTATAAGTTTAGCTCTGTTTTTTGTTTAGTATTAGAATCTAATTTTTTCAGCTAAGAAGTTTTCAACTTCATCAATTGGCATACGTACTTGTTCCATTGTGTCTCTGTCACGTACTGTAACTTGGTTGTCTTCTAATGAATCGAAGTCAAATGTGATACAGTATGGTGTACCGATTTCATCTTGTCTACGGTAACGTTTACCGATTGATTGTGACTCATCAAAGTCAATTGCAAATCTTTCACTTAATTTTTCATATACTTTGATAGCATCTGGTGAAAGTTTTTTGCTTAATGGTAAGATTGCTGCTTTATATGGTGCTAAAGCAGGGTGGAAATGCAATACTGTACGTTGGTCTTTCTCACCTTCATTTTCTTCTTCGTATGCGTCACATAAGAATGCTAATGTTACACGGTCAGCACCTAATGATGGTTCGATACAGTAAGGGGTGAATTTTTCATTTGTTTCTTGATCGTGATATTTGAAGTCTTCACCACTGAATTCACTATGTTGTTTTAAGTCGTAATCTGTTCTTGAAGCGATACCCCAAAGTTCTCCCCAACCAACTGGGAATTTATATTCGATATCTGTTGTTGCATTTGAGTAGTGACTTAATTCGTCTTCGTCATGGTCACGTAATTTTGTATTTTCTTCTTTAATACCTAAATCTTTTAACCATTTTGCAGCAAAGTCTTTCCAGTAATTTTGCCATTCAATTTCAGTACCAGGTTTACAGAAGAATTCAAGTTCCATTTGTTCGAATTCTCTTGTTCTGAAAATGAAGTTACCAGGTGTAATTTCGTTTCTGAATGATTTACCAACTTGCGCAATACCGAATGGTAATTTTTTACGCATAGAACGTTGAACGTTTTTATAGTTTACGAAAATACCTTGTGCAGTTTCAGGACGTAAGAAAATTTCGTTTGTTGAAGATTCAGTAACACCTTGGAATGTTTTGAACATTAAGTTGAATTGACGAATGTCTGTCCAGTTTGCTGTACCACTTTCAGGACAAGTGATGCCTTTATCATCGATTAATTGTTTCATTTCATCAAAGCTCATACCGTCAGCGATAAAGTTCTCATCACCTTCAACATTATGCATGTAATCTTCAATTAATTTATCTGCTCTGTAACGAATTTTAGAATCTTTGTTGTCGATCATTGGATCGTTAAAGTTTGATAAGTGACCTGAAGCTTCCCAAGTTCTTGGGTTCATTAAAATAGCTGCATCTAGTCCAACGTTGTATGGAGATTGTTGAACAAACTTTTGCCACCATGCTTTTTTAATGTTGTTTTTTAATTCGACACCAAGTGGACCATAGTCCCAAGTGTTTGCTAAACCACCATAAATTTCACTACCAGGGAATACAAACCCTCTATGTTTCGCTAATGTTACTACCTTATCCATATCTTTTGCCATAAAAATTCACTCCTCAATTAAATTAAAAAAGCCCCAAGACATCATCAAATAATGCCTTGGGACGAGTATATTACCCGCGGTTCCACCCAAATTAGTGTAGCCACTCACTTTTTATAAAATTTTGTAAGCCAAAACTTTAATGTTAAGCTTTCACCATCCTTAACTCGCTTTTATTTCAAAGTTAATTAAAATATAGCACGGTATGGGAGAGTTATCAAGTGAAAACAGATATTCAAATTGAGCAATATTTGCGTTACATGTTATAATTAATCTATCTGAATTGTGTTCGAAGGGGTGAGAGCAATCGAATTAAATCAAAGACAAGAACAAATTGTACAAATTGTTAAGAACAATGGACCTATTACAGGAGAAAAAATAGCTGAACGACTAAATTTAACAAGAGCAACTTTAAGACCAGATTTAGCAATTTTAACAATGGCAGGTTATCTTGATGCAAGACCTAGAGTAGGATATTTTTATACAGGGAAATCAAGTACACAATTGTTAAGCGATTCAATTAAAAAAATGACCGTAAAAGAATCGATGGCGATACCAGTCGTAATAGAAGAAAGTATTTCTGTATATGAAGCAATATGTAAGATGTTTTTAGAAGATGTCGGCACATTATTTGTCATAAATAAAGAAGGCAATTTAATCGGCGTATGTTCGAGAAAAGATTTACTGAGAGCTGCAATAGGTGGTCAAAGTTTAAAAGATACACCGGTTAGTATTAATATGAGCAGAATGCCAAACATAACAGTATGTTTAGAAGATGATTTATTGATTTATGCAGCTAAATTATTAATTGATAAACAAATAGATGCGATACCTGTTGTCAAAAAACTTAAAGGCGACAAAATGAAAGTTAAAGGCAGAATTACAAAAACAACGATCACAAGAGCATTTGTTTCACTTATTGAAGATGAGTAGGAGGAATTAGTTAAATGGAAGAGATAAGAATAATTATAGCATCCGATTCAGTAGGAGAAACGGCAGAGCTTGTTACGAAAGCATGTACGTCTCAATATAAGACAGAAGGAAATGCTTTAGATATTGTAAGATTACCGTATATAGAGAATGAAAGTAATATTAATGAAGTCGTATCATTAGCATTAGAACAAAAATCAATAGTCGTTTATACATTGGTTAAACCAGAAATGCGATTATACTTAAAAGAAAAATTAGAAGAAAATAATATAGAAAATGTAGACATTATGGGTCCATTGATGAGCATATTAAGCAATGAACTTAATGAAGCCCCACTTAATGAGCCAGGCAATATCCATAAATTAGATGAAGATTATTTCAAGAAAATTGAAGCAATCGAATTTGCGGTTAAATATGATGATGGTAGAGATCCACGCGGCTTACCAAAAGCTGATATCATTCTTATAGGTGTATCTAGAACTTCAAAAACACCATTGTCACAATACTTGGCACATAAACGTTATAAAGTAATGAATGTACCATTAGTGCCTGAAGTTGCACCACCAGAAGGATTATTTGAAATAGATCCTAAAAAATGTATCGCTTTAAAAATTAATCAAAAAAACCTTAATGCGATTAGAAGAGCAAGATTAATTCAATTAGGTTTAAGTGATGATGCTAATTATGCGAAAGATGACAGAATCGAAGAAGAATTAAGATACTTCGAGGAAATTGTTGAAAAAATTGGCTGTCCTGTACTAGATGTTTCTGACAAGGCAATAGAAGAAACAGCAAATGACATTATTAAAATCATTACACAACAAAACCGTTAAAGGGTGACAGGATGCGTATAGAACAAGATTTAATAAATGAAATACGTGAGAAGAATGACATATTAGATGTCGTAAGTGAATATGTGAAACTAGAAAAAAGAGGACGTAATTATATAGGATTATGTCCTTTCCATGATGAAAAGACACCTTCTTTTTCAGTATCTGAAGATAAACAAATTTGTCATTGCTTTGGTTGTAAGAAAGGCGGCAATGTTTTTCAATTTATTCAAGAAATTAAAGGAATATCTTTTGTCGATGCAGTCAGAGAACTTGGTGATAAAGTAGATATTCATATTGAAAAGCAAGAAACAGCACAAACTGAAGGTATTGTGGATGATCATATCAAAATGATTGAAATGCATGAGTTAATGGCAAATAACTTCCATTATATATTGAAGCATACTGAAGAAGGTGAGGCAGCTTTAAACTATTTGAAATCTAGAGGTTTCACGGAAGAATTGATTAATGATAGAAAGATTGGATATGCACCAAACCATTCGAAATTCACGCATGACTTTTTAGAGAAAAATGGTTATGATGCTGTACTTGCTTATGAAGCAGGTTTGTTAAGTCGAAATGATGAAACGTTTGATTACTTTGACCGGTTCAGAGATAGAATCATCTTTCCATTGTTAAATTTCCAAGGTAAGACAGTTGGTTTTTCAGGCCGAACGTATACCGATCAATCGCCGAAATATTTAAACAGTCCAGAAACACCAATATTCCAAAAAAGAAAAATGTTATATAACATTGATCGAGCAAGGAAATTTATAAGACAAAATGATGAAGTTATTCTGTTAGAAGGATTTATGGATGTCATAAAGTCGTTTGAAGCGGATATTAAACAAGTTGTAGCAACAATGGGTACGGCATTATCTAGAGAACACGTTACGATGGTCAAAAAACTGGCATCTAATGTAACTTTACTGTATGATGGAGATTTCGCAGGAAAAGAAGCTGCCATAAATGTTGGTAAAGACTTATTAAATGAAGGCTTAAATGTCTTTGTTGTCAATTTACCAAAAACGATGGACCCTGATGATTATATTACAGAATACGGAAGTGATGCTTTCAAATCATTTGTTGAAGGGCAAAAACAATCATATGTTGCATTTAAAGCGCAACAATTATATTATGCCAACGAAAATAATGATTTAAAACATGAACAACATATTGAAGAGTTGATTCATGACATCAATCTGATTCAATCGGAATTTTTAAGAAAAAAAGTATTGCAACAAGTAGCAGATTTGTATAAAGTAGATGTTAACAGTCTAAAAAATCGACTTTCGCCTAATATTGTTCAAAATTATACCGATTATAATAATTTCGTTCCTGAAATGAAGGAAAAAAAACTTGATAAAGTCGGTAGAGCAGAGCAAGCGTTGTTAAAACATTTTATGAATCATAAACAGCTATTTTTAGAATATCATTCTAGGATTAATCAAGAAGACTTCACTTCATTGAATAATAGAGTGATTTTTTCACGTTTAAATGGGTATTATAAGAATAACGATGTTTTTAACATAAGTGATTTTTCAAGTTACATTGAAGAACATCAAATCATTGAAACGGTTATGTATCTAGATTCATTGCTAATCAATGATGAACCAGAGACAGAAGAAATCGAAGACTACATTAGGATTATCAGTCCTAACGAACACAAAGAAAATTCCATAGAATATTTGAATCAACAATTGAATAAAGCAATGCAAGCAGGCGATATCGCACTGCAAAGGCAGTATTTAGAACAAATTGTACAATATAATCGGAATAGAATGTAAGAGTTAATAACCCGGGAGGCCTATTCATGTCTGATAAAGAATTAAACAAAATTAATAGCGCTAATAATGAAGAAGTGCTTACAATTGAACAAGTTAAGCACCAATTAATTGAACAAGGTAAAAAAGCAGGACATTTGAGTCACGAAGAAATTGCAGATAAATTGCAAAACTTCGAAATGGATCCAGATCAAATGGATGATTTCTTTGATTTAATTAATGAGAATGAAATCAATCTTATTAATGAAAAAGATTCAAGTGATACAAATGACAAACTAAATTTAAATGACTTAAGTGCTCCTCCAGGTGTTAAAATAAACGACCCAGTAAGAATGTACTTAAAAGAAATCGGACGCGTCAATTTATTAACTGCACAAGAAGAAATCGAATTAGCTAAACGTATCGAGCAAGGTGATGAAGTTGCGAAATCACGTCTTGCTGAAGCGAACTTAAGACTTGTTGTAAGTATCGCGAAACGTTATGTAGGTAGAGGTATGTTATTCCTAGACCTTATTCAAGAAGGTAATATGGGTCTGATCAAAGCCGTAGAAAAATTCGACTTTAACAAAGGTTTCAAATTCTCAACATATGCAACATGGTGGATTCGTCAAGCAATTACAAGAGCGATTGCTGACCAAGCACGTACAATCCGTATCCCAGTTCATATGGTTGAAACAATCAATAAATTGATTCGTGTTCAACGTCAATTACTACAAGATTTAGGCAGAGATCCATCTCCTGAAGAAATTGGTGAAGAAATGGACTTACCACCAGAAAAAGTTCGTGAAATCCTGAAAATTGCTCAAGAACCAGTATCATTAGAAACGCCAATTGGTGAAGAAGATGACAGTCACTTAGGCGACTTTATTGAAGACCAAGATGCACAAAGTCCATCAGATCATGCTGCATATGAATTGCTTAAAGAACAATTAGAAGATGTATTAGATACATTAACTGACAGAGAAGAAAATGTATTAAGATTAAGATTTGGTCTTGATGATGGTAGAACAAGAACTCTTGAAGAAGTTGGTAAAGTATTTGGTGTTACAAGAGAACGTATTCGTCAAATAGAAGCGAAGGCATTACGCAAGTTAAGACATCCATCTAGAAGTAAGCGTTTGAAAGATTTTATGGATTAAACATGAAAAGTTTATATTAATCCCAAAAAGCCTTTGACAATGCCTTGTTTTAATATAAAATATAATTGTATGAAGGTTTAACAAAAGGGAGGTTGTATGAATGAATCGTAATCCTGTTATCCCGTTTATTCTGATTTTACTACTCGGTGTAGGATTAATATTCTTCATGTCAGCACATGGTGCTAACAAAGAGGAAGAAAAAGAAGGCGGTGGCGGTGCTAAAACTGAAAAGTTTGATGCAGCTACATTCGCTAAGGACAATTGTACAAGTTGTCATGGACAAAATCTTGAAGGTGGAATGGGACCTAAATTAGCTGGAAGCAAAAAAGGTGCCGATGAAATGAAAAAAATCATTCGTGAAGGTAAAGGTTCAATGCCTGCACATGACGAAGCTACTATTTCAAATAAAGATTTAGACACACTTGTCAAGTACTTAAAAGATGGCGCTAAATAACACAAAAAAATCTTTTGCTATTGCAAAAGATTTTTTTAATGAAAGGGAAAAATAATGATCCAAATAAATAAACGTTTAATGAAGGTAAGTGAATATTTAAATCATCATAAATTAGCAGATATCGGTTCCGATCATGCATATTTACCTATATACGCAATTCAAAATGGATTAATTAAAGAAGCGATTGCTGGAGAAGTTGTTAAAGGACCTTTTCTTGCTGCACAAAAGAATACTAAATTATATGGTATGAATGACCTTATTGAAGTTAAACTGGGCGACGGTTTAGAAGTAGTAGATGAGTCAATTGATGCGATTACAATTTGTGGCATGGGTGGTCCATTAATTGCTCAAATTATTGAAGAAGGAAAGCATAAGTTATCAGGGTATCCTGATTTAATTTTACAAGCTAATATTCATGCGTTACCAATTAGAAAAGTATTACAAAGCATTGGTTATCAAATCGTTGATGAACAACTCATAAAAGATAAAAAACATATATATGAAATCATAGTGGCTAAAAAAGGTGAGATGGACCTAAATGAATTAGAATTAAAATTTGGTCCTAAATTATTAGCCAATAAAAATGATTTATTCCATGAAAAATGGCAAAGAGAATTAGAATCACTTAATAAAATTAGTAAACAATTAGAACATCATGAGGATAAAAATAGGTATAATGAAATTAATCAACAAATACTTCAAATAAAAGAGGTGCTTTAATGATTATTCAAGAGCTATTACACGAAATTGATAAACAAGTTCCATTTTCAACGAGTGAATCTTGGGATAATGTTGGTTTATTAATTGGTACAGAAAAAAGTGAAGTGAACGGTGTATTAACAACATTAGATTGTACGTCAGAAGTTGTAGAAGAAGCCATTCAAAACAATATCAATACGATCATTGCACATCATCCACTTATTTTTAAAGGTGTTAAAAATATTACGGATAAAAGCTATGGTCCTATTATTCGTAAATTGATACAAAACGATATCAATTTGATAGCACTTCATACAAATCTTGATGTACATCCTAAAGGCGTTAGTTACATGATTGGACAACAAATAGGATTAAGTAATATGAAAGTATTAGAAGAACAACAAGAATCATATTATAAAGTACAAATTTTCTTACCTGATCAAGACGTTGAAGCAATGAAAGCTGCATTTAATGAACATCATTTAGCACAAACAGAAGAATACAGCGAAGTGTTTTTCCAGTCACAAGGTAAAGGACAATTTAAACCGAGCGCATCAGCAAACCCACATCTTGGACAAGCTGATAAGACTGAGACAGTTTATGAAACGAAATTAGAATTAATGGTTGATGAGAAAGATTTAGCACTTGCTAAAGAACTCATTATTCAAACGCATCCATATGAAGAACCCGTTTATGATTTCATCAAAATGTCGAGAACATCTTCTGTAGGCTTAGGAATCATCGGAGAATTAAATGTAACGCAATCAGTAAATGAATTTGTGCAAAACTATAAAGAAAAGCTCGCTATACCAGCAGTTAGATTTATAGGAGACCAATCAGCGAAAATAAAACGCGTTGCAATTGTTGGTGGAGCTGGTATTGAATATGCAAATTTAGCTAAAGCACAACAAGCTGATTTATTTATTACTGGAGACGTTAAACATCACGAAGCATTAGATGCACTAATGGACGGTATAAACGTCTTAGATGTTAATCATTATAGTGAGTATGTTATGAAAGAAGGATTAAAGTCATTATTAGAAGAATGGACAAATGGTACTATTAAAGTGTTAACATCTTCTATTAATACAGATCCTTATCAATATATGTAAAAAACTGCCGGATTCACTCGGCAGTTTTTTTAGTCCATTATTTTTACAGGTTTAGGCTTTTTAATTTTTGGTAATATTTTTTCAACAGGTACATTACTGGTTAAGTTTGCGTCATTTACTTCTGTTGGGTCATAATTTTTAATATAATCTATGACTTCTTTAACGATAGGTGTTGGAGTTGAAGCACCTGCCGTTACAGCTACACTTTCGATGTCTTGTAGCCATTCTAATTTTAATTCACTCAAATCAGCGATTCGATATGCGTTTGTATGTGCGATTTCTTTAGATACTTGGGCTAATCTATTTGAATTATTACTTTTAGGATCACCAACGACAATGAGTAAATCTGCTTGATCTGCTTGTGTGGCAACAGCTTCTTGTCTAACTTGTGTTGCTAAACAAATTTCTTCGTGTACTTCAATATGAGGATATTTAACTTTTAATTCATCAATAAGATGTTTAACATCCCATTGTGACATAGTTGTTTGATTCGTTACGATGAGTTTTTGGTTCATTAATGCTTCTGGCAAGGCATCGATATCTTCTAAAGTTTGAACGAGATGTACGATATCAGGTGCCACACCAACTGCGCCTTCAGGTTCTGGGTGTCCTTTTTTACCAATATAGATGACGTGATAGCCATTTGATTTAACGTCACGTATCAACTGATGTGTATTATCTACATCTGGACATGTCGCATCTATACAAACGAGTCCTTTTTCTTTAGCACGTCTTTTGACTTCAGGTGACACACCATGCGCAGTAAATATAACGGTACCTTCATCAATTTGTTCTAAAATCTTCAATCTGTTAGGACCATCTAACGTAATAATGCCATCAGATTCAAAAGCATCAGTCACATGTTTATTATGAACAATCATGCCAAGTATATAAATGGGTCTTGGAAGTGACTTATCTAAAGACGCATTTCTAGCAATAACCATAGCGTCTACAACACCGTAACAATAGCCTCTTGGGGTAATCTTTATAATTTCCATAAATTGCCCTCCTTATTAATGTCTATTATAACAACACACAAGTCTTAAAGAAACTAAATAAAAATTCAAAATAAATCTTTTAGCCTATCATAAAGTGCGCATTTACTATATAATGTATGAAGTGAAAAAGAAACGAGGAGGGTCGCTTATGTCTAAGCATCCGTTTGAACATTTTCAACTTGAAAATGAATTAGTAGAGGCCGTTAAAGATTTACATTTTAACCAGCCAACAGAAATACAGCGAAGAGTTATACCCAAAATTAAAAAAGGATCTAATATAATAGGACAATCTCAAACTGGTACAGGGAAATCACACGCATTTCTACTACCATTATTTGATAAAATTGACGTCGATATAAAAGAACCACAAGTGATTATTTTGGCACCAACAAGAGAATTAGCAAAGCAATTATTTGATGCAGCTTCACATTTAACTCAATTTAAAAAAGGTGTAAAAGTTAGCTTATACATTGGTGGAACAGATAAATCAAGAGATATTGATAAATCTAAAAACACACCACATGTTGTTGTAGGTACACCAAATAGAATTGATGATATGGCTGTAGAGCGTGCTTTAGATCTACATCTAGCGAAGTCAGTAGTTGTAGATGAAGCTGATTTAATGATTGATTTAGGATTTATGCCTAAAGTAGATAGTATTGCGAGTAGATTAGATGAAAATGCACAAATTTCAGTATTTAGTGCAACGATTCCTAAAGCATTACATCCATTCTTAAATAAATATTTAAGTAATCCTGAATTTGTTGAAATTGAAACAGCATCATCTAACAAAGACAATATCGACTTTTACTTAATACCGACTAAAGGTGTTGAGAAAAAAGAAAAAGTCTTAAAAGTTATGAATGTGATTAATCCTTATTTAGCAATCATCTTTGCTAATAGCCGTGATAGAGCAGATGAATTAGTAGCGTATTTATCAGAAGAAGGCTATAAAGTTGGGGTTATCCATGGTGGTTTGTCACCTAGAGAAAGAACACAACAAATGAAACGTATTAAACAATTAGACTTTGAATTTGTTGTCGCAAGTGATTTAGCATCACGTGGTATTGATATTGAAGGCGTAAGTCACGTCATCAACTATGATTTACCTAAAGAAATAGACTTCTTTACACATAGAGTTGGTCGTACAGGTCGTGGTGATTACAAAGGTATCGCAATTACTTTATATACACCTGATGAAGATGATTTAATTACACAAATTGAAAAACATAATTACAAGTTTAAACATGTCGATATTAAAAACGATGAATTTGTAGAAATTAAAGATCGTCAAAAGCGTACGAAACGTGTTAAAAAAGAAGATAATATTGAAAAATCACTAAAACAAAAAATTAAAAGAAACAATAAAAATAAAGTAAAACCTGGCTATAAGAAGAAATTCAAACGAGAATTAGATGAGTTGAAATTTAAAGAGAAGAAAGCTCATTCTAAGAGAACAAAAAGACAAAGTAGAAAAGGATAGGTGTCAAATATGTTAATTGGATCACACGTTTCGATGAGTGGTAAGAAGATGCTATTACAAGCAGCAGAAGAAGCGGCAAGTTATAATGCTTCTACATTTATGATTTATACAGGTGCTCCACAAAACACAAGACGTAAAAAAATTGAAGATTTAAATATTGAAAATGGTAAAGCAGCAATGAAAGAATATGGTTTATCTAACATTGTTGTGCATGCACCATATATCATCAATATTGCAAATACAACTAAACCAGAAGTATTTAACCTAGGTGTTGAATTCTTACAATCAGAAATTGAACGTACTGAAGCATTAGGTGCTAAAGATATCGTACTTCATCCAGGTGCGCATGTTGGTGCTGGTGAAGAAAAAGGTATTCAAAAAATTATTGAAGGTTTAAATGAAGTATTAACAAATAATAATGATGTACGTATCGCATTGGAAACAATGGCAGGTAAAGGTTCTGAATGTGGTAAAACATTCGAAGAACTTGCTCAAATCATTGATGGTGTAAACCATAATGAAAGATTATCTGTATGTTTCGATACTTGTCATACAAATGATGCTGGTTACAACGTTAAAGAAGACTTTGATGGCGTATTAAATGAGTTTGATAAAATCGTTGGTATCGATCGTATTAAAGTACTTCACGTAAACGACAGTAAGAATCCACAAGGTGCAAGAAAAGATAGACATGAAAATATTGGCTTTGGATCAATTGGTTACGATGCATTGCACTATATTGTTCATCATGATGCATTTAAAGAAGTACCTAAAATTTTAGAAACACCATATGTTGGTAATGACAAAAAGAATAAAAAACCACCATATAAATATGAAATCGAAATGATTAAAAATGGTACATTCGATCCAGATTTAAAAGAAAAAATCTTTAATCAATAATATTATCCAAGAATGCTAATTCAATTAGCATTCTTTTTTGTTCGTAAACATTACTATTTACATTCTTTCATATTCATTGTATAGTATTCTATTGACGAGGTGATGAAGATGGAAAAAGAAACACCGATTTTCGAGTTAAAAGATATCAGTTATAGATATCCAAATAAATTGGCACTTAGCCATATTAATATACAAATTTATAAAGGAGATTTCTTGGCAATAGTTGGCCCAAATGGCTCTGGGAAATCGACTCTACTGAAATTGATATTAGGTTTATTACCTTTACAAAAAGGTGATATCTTAATAAGTGGTAAAAAAATTAATCAATATAAATCTTGGGAAAAAATTAGTTACGTATCACAAAAATCCAATGCTTTTAGTTCTGGTTTTCCAGCGACAGTGAAAGAAGTTGTCATGAGTGGCTTAACTAAAAATAAAAGTCTTTTCAAATGGTTTAATAAAGAAGATGCTGCACAAGTAGATGCAATATTAGAACGATTAAATATAAGTGATCTTAAGAATGAAAATATTGCACAGTTGTCAGGTGGTCAACAGCAAAGAACGTTTATTGCTAGAGCATTAATTTCTAAACCGAGTATTTTAATATTAGATGAACCTACTGTAGGTATTGATGCGAGACACGTTTCAGAATTTTATCAATTACTGACGCAATTAAAACAAGAAGGGATTACAATCATTCTTGTAACACATGATATTGGTGTTGTGGCCGATACAGCAAGTAAAGTAGCTTGCTTAAATCAACATATACATTTCCATGGTACAAGTGAGTCATTTAAATCATTAGATGAAGTCTCAATATCTAAAATCTATGGACATCCTGTACAATTTGTCGATCACCAACATGATCGTGACTGTTGTGCACATGAAGAAGTTGAAGAATTAGTACAAAGTTAACGTTGAACATAATAAATATATAGATTTTAAATAAGGAGATTGGATATGTCAGTTGAAACGAGAGATAGATTTATGCTCCTAAATGAAGGAGTGTTATATAGTGATTGATGCGTTTTTAAATTTTGATTTTATAAGATACTCATTTATAAGTGGTATCTTAGTAGGATTGATTGCACCTTTAATAGGGGCATTTATTGTAGTTAGAAGGTTATCGCTAATTGCTGATGCTTTAAGCCATGTGACACTAGGTGGTATATCAATGGGACTGTTCTTAATGAGTGTTAGTCCATTGTTTGCTGCTATAAATCCGATATGGTTTGGTATTATTTTTTCAATAGCAGGCGCATTATTAATAGAACAATTAAGAACTGAATATAAACATTACCAAGAAATCGCGATACCAATCATCATGAGCGGTGGTATAGGTATTAGTGTAATATTTATTTCTTTAGCAAATGGATTCAATCAAGATTTATTTGGATATTTATTCGGTTCAATTAGTGCCGTAAATTTAAGTGATTTATTTACAATTATCGTCATTACAATAATTGTTTTAATTTTTGTTATGTTATTGTACAAATCATTATTTGTATTATCATTCGATGAAGAATACTCAAAAGTTATTGGTATGCCAAAATGGATACAATTATTATTTATTGTCATTGTCGCACTTGTTATTTCAGCTTCAATGAGAGTCGTTGGTATATTGTTAGTGAGTAGTTTAATGACGTTGCCTGTCGCTACAAGCATGAGATTAGCTAAAGGGTTTAAACAGTTAATCGCATTAAGTATTTTATTCGGTGAAATCTCAGTAGTACTAGGATTGATATTATCCTTCTATTTGAATATTTCACCAGGAGGTATTATAGTAGGATTATTGATTATAGAATTACTTGCTAGTATTGCGTATAGTAAAGTATTGATTAAAAAAGGAGGCTATCATCTTGAAAGTAGAGGAAGCCATTCAAATATTGAAAAATGATGGACATAAGTACACAAATAAACGTCGTGATATCATCTCATTATTTGTAGATGAAGACAAATACATCACAGCTAAATATATTCAAGAAGCATTGAAAGATGATTATAATGGATTATCATTCGATACAATTTATCGTAATTTATACTTATTTAAAGACTTGAATATTATCGAAAGTACTGAAATAGACGGCGAAATGAAATTTAGAATTGCATGTCAAAGTCACCATCATCATCATTTTATTTGTGAATCATGCGGCACAACAAAAGTAATAGACTTTTGCCCAATGGATTCAATAAAACAACAATTACCAAATGTAGAAATAGCATCACATAAATTAGAAGTATACGGTAAATGTGAACAATGCAAAACAGTATAAGAAGTGAAAAAAAAGCGGGACAGAAATCTAATTTAGATAAAAAGATTTCGTAGTCCCGCCCTGGCAAGGATGACTAGAGTTGAAAAAGCTTGGTTCAAGCGCATTTCAATTCAGTCATCTACTGCCAAGATGCTAAAAGAGACTGATACATTATGTTCCAGTCTCTTTTTTTATTTGTAGGAATATAGGTAGTATTGAATATGGGCTAACGATCAAGATTGTGAAACAAGATCGTTAGAAATTCTAACGTCCAAGAAAACGAAACAAGATCGTTAGCCGGCAACTTAATTACACAATATACAAAAAAACCTGGCCCAAATCATTTATGGGCCAGGTTTTAACTATATTCTATTAAGTAACGTTGATACTTCATGCCAATTTTTAATTCTATATATACCATTTTGTAAATCTTTCTGGTTATAAGGTGTGTCAAACAAGAAAACAGGAATATTTAAATAATGATTGATATCTTCTGCGTTATCTAATTTATCTTCAAAGAAAATATCGATATTCTGTTCTTTTGTCACTTCTAATTTATTATGACTACCTGTTAATGTAATTTGATCAAATGGTATATGATGTGATTGGAACCATTCTTTCGTAATATCTTCTAAATAATGATGTCTTGCACTTATATAATATAGTTCGTAGTCATCTTTTAGTTGATTCAAAATGTCTCTTGCGCCCTCTGCAACAGGGGAGTGTTGGTAAATATGTGATTCATTATTTTTAAACCAACTCAACATTTCTTCTTCTTTACAGTTTAAGACATTTGCTAAATTGTATTCTGTAATATCTTCGTATTTAAGTTGTTGATTAAAATCTCTTTGTAAATAGGGTACAAATGTTTTTGGACATGTAACTGTGCCGTCTATATCTATACCTAATCTTGGCTTTTGATTCATAAAAATTCACCTTTTTACTTTATGCTTTTTGAGCTTCTTTATTTTGTTCCATTTCAATTGCTAATTTATCAATTTCTTTTTTTAATTCTTCAACCATTGTTTTTTCAGGTACTTTACGAACGGTTTTACCTTTCATAAACAGTAATCCTTCACCACGTGCACCAGCAATGCCGATATCAGCTTCTCTTGCTTCACCCGGACCGTTAACTGCACAACCTAGTACAGCTACTTTTAATGGGACTTGAAGATTTGAAATATATTCTTCTACTTCATTAGCTATAGAAATTAAATCAATTTCTATTCGTCCACATGTAGGACAAGCAATTAATGTAGCAGCATTACTCGCTAAACCAAATGCTTTAAGCAAAGATTTCGCTACTTTAACTTCTTCGACTGGATCAGCTGATAAAGAAATTCTACACGTATTTCCAATCCCTAAGCTTAGTATAGCGCCTAATCCTGCAGACGATTTAACCGTTCCATTAAATAATGTGCCACTTTCAGTTATACCTAAATGTAATGGGTAGTCAAAAGCTTGTGCTGCTTTCGTATATGCTTCAATAGCTAAATTTACGTCACTTGCTTTCATTGAAACGATAATGTCATGAAAATCTAAATCTTCGAGTATTTTAATATGATGTAATGCACTCTCAACCATACCGTCAGCAGTAGGGTAGCCATATTTTTTAATAATATGTTTTTCTAATGATCCAGCATTAACACCAATTCGAATAGGAATACCTTTTTCTTTACATGCTTTGACAACTGCTTCAACTTTTTCACGTCTACCAATGTTCCCTGGATTGATTCGAATCTTATCTGCGCCATTTTCAATTGCAATTAAAGCTAATTTATAATTGAAATGAATATCTACAACTAAAGGGATATTAATTTGTGCTTTAATATCTTTAATTGCATATGCGTCTTCTTCATTTGGACAAGCTACTCTGACAATTTGGCAACCAGCTTCTTCTAATCTTTTAATTTCAGCAACAGTTGCATCAACATCATATGTTTTTGTAGTCGTCATACTTTGAATGATAACTTCATCTGAACCACCAATCGTTAAATCCCCAACTTTAACAGGTCTTGTTTTAGTGCGATGAATGATTTCTGACATGATAAGACTCCTTTGTTTAAATTTGCTAATCTTTACACTTTAGCAGGTCTTTTTCCTTTAGGTAAATACATAGCAATCATAACAATGCTTAAAATGATTATACACCATGAAGCAATTATTAATAAAGGAATCACTGTAATCATTCCTAATAATAGGACTAAAGTCGGAAGCGTTATCACAAACGTCATCATTTTGAACCAAGTCATAAAGCGAGACTTTCTTCGTAAAATCATACCCAATAAATGTCCAGCAAATGCCAGAATGCCAATTTTGATAGATAAGCTTAAAAATTGAATAAATAATAGAAAGACAACAATCAAACTTAAATAAAAATATTTAGAATCATTAATCGTTTCAATAAACTTAATTAAATCGTCTTGGTTGGCAACAAGAGAGGATAGGGAACCATAGCTAATTTCTGTATAGTCACTATAATTTGATATCTCAATATGATTTGGTTTAAATACGATTAAATGATGATCCTTCATCTCGAAATCATTAGATTTAGTAAATTCTACCGTTTGATGATGGTTTAATTTAATCGATTTATCTTGAGATAAAATCATTTTGTTATGATCGATTTCAAAATCAGGTATCTCTGTCACTTCATCATTGACTAACGTTGATAAATTTTGAGTGATTTGTATGTATTGAATAGAATTAGGTATGATCAATATCAAACTTAATAATAATATATGAAGGAATATGTATCTTAACTTCGTAATTCTAAACATTGGATACTTACTAGGATGCTTAAATAACCTTTTAAGCTCATTTATATACTGCATAAATTCACCTCTTCTTCACTTAATAATAATGTTTAAAAACATCTGTTGCAAGGTGATACATAAGAATTAAAAATTTTTTGATTATTTATTAAACAAATTATTTGTTATAAAACTTTAATCTTGATAAGATAGGTATGTAAAACAAATGAGGAGGATGATTTTTTATGGCTTTTGAATTACCAAAATTACCATATGCGTATGATGCATTAGAACCACACATCGATAAAGAAACTATGGAGATTCATCATACGAAACACCATAACACTTATGTAACAAAATTAAATGATGCAGTGAAAGGTACAGATTTAGAAAGCAAATCTATCGAAGATATTGTTAAAAACTTAAACTCTGTTCCTGATGATATCCGTACTGCAGTTCAAAACAATGGTGGCGGACATTATAATCATTCATTATTCTGGGAACTATTAACTCCAAATGCTTCTGAGCCTTCAGGAGAAGTTGTAGATGCAATTAGTTCTACATTTGGCTCATTAGACAAATTCAAAGAAGAATTTGCAGCTGCAGCAGCTGGCCGTTTTGGTTCAGGATGGGCATGGTTAGTTGTAGATAATGGCGAATTAGCGATTGTTTCAACTCCAAACCAAGATAACCCAATTTCAGAAGGTAAACTTCCAATTTTAGGTTTAGATGTTTGGGAACATGCTTACTACTTAAACTACCAAAACAGACGCCCAGATTACATTAATGCATTCTGGAACGTTGTAAATTGGGATAAAGTAAACGAATTATACCAAGCTGCAAAATAATTCGACTTTAAATTTGGATGACTGATTAATAAAACAATCATCCTGATGGGGTGGAGCAATGAAATCTTTTTATTTAAACGAGATTTCAGCTCCGCTCTTTTTTTATAAAAATTTACCTATATCAATAGCAATGTAAGTCATAATAATATATGATGAAATTATTATAATAGAGTTAAAAAGGTAGGTTTAGTTGTTGAAACGAGTAAAAAAGAAATCAAAAGAAGAAGCATTTCGCCTATTAATGAATAAACGCGTAAGCCTAATATTGGCAGTTGTCGTCATTTTATTCTCTGTGCTCATTATGCGGTTAGGTTATTTACAAATTGTAAAAGGCGGAGAATACAAGCGTGCGATAGATAGTACAGAATCTATTACAGTTAATGAATCGGTGCCAAGAGGACGTATTTATGATAGAAATGGTAAAGTTTTAGTAGACAACGAGTCTAAAAAGGCAATTACATACACGAGAGATAGAAGAACAAGCCAAGATGATATTTTGAAAATCGCTGAAAAACTATCTCACTTAATGAAGATGGATACTTCAAACATTACAGAACGTGATAAACAAGATTTTTGGATATTGAGAAATCAAGATGAAGTTCATAAGTTAATGAAAGATGAACAAGCTTTATTCTCAGATGGCAATATTAGTCAAGATGATTATGATAATGCTTTATACGACAAAGTGACATCTAAATATACAGATAAATTATCTAAAAAGGATTTACAAATCCTTGCGATATTTAGAGAAATGAATTCTGGATCTCAACTGAGCCCTGTTGTTATAAAAAATGAAGGTGTTAAAAATGATGAGTATGCAGCTGTATCTCAACATTTATCAGAACTACCAGGCGTTAATACAACAATGGACTGGGAAAGACGTTATCCTTATGGTGATACTTTAAGAACGTTATTTGGAAATGTTTCAAGTAAAGAAGAAGGATTACCTAAAGAGTTAGTGAATGACTATCTCGCTAAAGGATATTCAAGAAATGATAGAGTTGGTAAATCATACTTAGAATATCAATATGAAGATATTTTAAAAGGCTCTAAGAAGAAAATGAAATATGTCACTGATAAATCTGGAAAAATAACAAGTTCTGAAGTTATTTCACAAGGTTCTCGTGGTAACGACTTGGTGTTAACGATCGATATAGACTTACAGAAAAAAGTTGAAGAATATATTGATAAACACATTGAATCATTAAGAAGTAAAGGCGCTACAGATATGGACAGAGTTATGGTTGTTGTCCAAGACCCTAGAAACGGTGATGTATTAGCAATGGCCGGACGTGATATTGATAAAAATGGTAAGATTACTGATAACCATATAGGTAACTTCACGAGTCAATATACAGTAGGTTCATCTGTTAAAGGTGCAACATTACTTACTGGTTACCAAAACGGCGTATTAAATGTTGGAGATACTATGGTCGATGAACCATTAAAATTTAGTGGTGGTTTAACTAAACGATCATATTTTAACCAAAATGGCAGAAAAACAATTACAGATGCTGAAGCTTTAATGCATTCATCAAACGTATTTATGTATAAGACAGCATTGTTATTAGCTGGCTCTCCATATAGTAGTGGTATGTCACTACCATCTGATGTAGAACAAGCTGGTATCAAATTACGTAAAGGTTTAAATCAAGTTGGTTTAGGTGTGAAAACAGGGATTGATTTACCAAATGAATCAGCAGGTCAAATTGAACCAATTAAAGATAACCCAGGTAACTACATTGATTTAGCAATTGGACAATTTGATACTTATACACCTATACAGTTATCTCAATATGTCGCTACTATTGCGAACGATGGATATAGATTGAAACCACATTTAGCAAAAGAAATTAGAAACTCTACTAATGAAGATTCACTTGGACCTATTAAAAAGACATTTAAAGGTGAAGTGATGAATAAGATTAATAATAGTGATAAAGAAATAAAACAAGTACAAAAAGGTTTCGATATGGCATTTAATAAGCCAGAAGGAACAGGATATTCAAGTTTTAATAAAACGGTCGTAAGATCAGCTGGTAAAACAGGTACTGCAGAAGTATTCAAAGATGGTAAACCAAAAGTAAACTCAACATATATTGGATATGCACCTGCTAAGAATCCTGAATTATCATTCTCTATCACATATACAAATCAACCCGTACCAGAACCATGGTTACCAGGTGGAGATTTAGGTCGAGATATTATTAACTATTATTTTAAAGACAGAAAATAACTCAATATAAAGATTGATTCAACTTAACACCTCATTTTACTGATTAATTCAATAGAAATGAGGTGTTATTTTTTTGTGTGAATATATTTTTGTAGATTACGATTTTGTGTGTGCATGCTTGCCTAAAGTATGGCTCGAGCCTGTAGTCTCTCGCTCATACGATTCCCTCAGGCGTCAGCACTTCACAAAATCGTTTTAAAGTTATGAGTAATTTCAGTTCTTCGGACTTTTGTAACTATGGGCATCCATAATTACAGTTCTCCGGACTTTTGTAACTATGTCGCCACTTAATTTCCCTATCTCACTTGTTTTTTTACATTTTAAAACGTTTTCATAAGAAGTTAACACAAAATTTACATTCAGTTTATTTGTACTTAATAAAGAAATTGTAAAGTAAAGATGTAATAAAGATTAAGGCGATATTAATTAGGAGGATTTAACATGAAAAAGTGGCAATTAATCGGATCAACAACAGCTTTAAGTTCTGTACTTTTATTAGGAGCTTGTGGTGGGGCAGCTGAAAAGTCTAGTTCCGGGGATACTAAATCTTCAGATGATAAAAAATTAAGTGGCGAAGTTAAAGGTGATGGTTCATCAACAGTTGCGCCAGTTATGGAAAAAATAAACGAAGATTTCTCAGCGGAGCAACCTGATGTTTCAGTTTCAATAGGTGTATCAGGAACTGGAGGCGGTTTTGAAAAGTTCATAGCGGGAGAAACAGACTTTTCAAATGCTTCTAGAGATATAAAAGATGAAGAAAAAGAAAAATTGAAAAAAGCTAAAATTGAATACACTGAATTTAAAGTTGCTCAAGACGGCTTAACAGTAGCTGTTAACAAAGATAATGACTTTGTTGATGAATTGAGTATGGATGAATTAGCAAAAATTTATAGCGGTAAAGCAAAAACGTGGAAAGATGTTAATTCAAAATTCCCTGATAAAAAGATCAAAGCATTTTCACCAGACCAATCACATGGTACTTATGACTTCTTTAGTGAAGAAGTATTAGATGAAAAAGATTTACAATCTGAGAAAAATGCTGACACGAATGTCATCGTTAAATCTGTCCAAGATAATAAAGATTCAATCGGATTCTTTGGATATAACTTCTATCAAGAAAATAAAGATTCACTTAAAGCTGTGAAGATTAAAGATGATGGAAAAGCAATAGAACCTACAGATAAAACAGTTAATGATGGTAGTTATCCATTAAGTAGACCATTATTTGTATATGCGAAAAATAAATCTCTAGAAGATAATGATGCGTTTTACGGATTTATGGAATACGTAATTGATAACTCAGCTGAAGCTGCTAAAGACGCTGGTTATGTTCCATTGAAAGATGATGAGTATAAAGAAGATAAAGAAACGTTAGAAAAATTTAAAAAATAATCATTAATATATTAAAGCAGAGGTCGGTCAGTAATCGCCCTTTTTCAAAATGAAGGAGTTATTTTTATGAAACAACAAACTTCAGTACAAGAATTGATTAAGCAAAATAGCAATAATAAAGGTAAAGTCTTTGCAGATAAAGCTGTTCCCATTATTTTATTGTTAATCGCTTCAGTTTCTGTACTTACAACAATCGGGATATTATTCACACTTGTCACTGAAACAGCAACATTTTTTACGAGAGTGAATCCATTTGAATTTTTATTTACAAAAGACTGGGCACCATTTTCATCTGATCCTAAATACGGTATTTTCGCATTGATATTAGGGACGTTGAAAGTTACAGCAGTAGCGACAATCTTTGCTGTTCCAGTTGGATTAGGTGCAGCACTATACTTGAGTGAGTATGCTTCTGATAGATCAAGAAGAATTATTAAACCAATTCTCGAAATATTAGCAGGTATACCGACAATTGTTTACGGATTTTTCGCTTTAACATTTGTAACACCAATTTTAAGAGGTATATTCCCGGATTTAGGAAGCTTTAACTCTATTAGTCCAGGTTTAGTCGTGGGGGTCATGATTATACCGATGATTACGAGTATGAGTGAAGACGCAATGAGTTCGGTACCTGATTCAATTAAAGAAGGTGCACTAGGATTAGGTGCAACAAAGTTTGAACTTGCGACTAAAATCGTATTTCCAGCTGCTTTATCCGGTATTATCGCATCTGTTGTATTAGCGATATCAAGAGCGATAGGTGAAACAATGATCGTATCATTAGCGGCAGGTAGTACACCAGATTCAAGCTTTAGTTTAATAGGATCTATTCAAACAATGACAGGATTCATTGTCCAAGTTGCAACTGGAGATGCGACTTACGGATCTGATATTTATTACAGTATTTATGCTGTAGGTTTCACGTTGTTTATATTCACATTTATTATGAATATCATTTCACAATGGATTACAAAACGATTTAGAGAGGAGTATTAATATGTCAGAAGTTAATTTAGTTGATCAAACCGTTGTTCGTAAAAAGCTGCCGACAAGACTAATGAAAAATAAAGTCATTAAATCAATATTTTTCGTTTGTACATTAATTGGCTTAATCGTATTAGCTATTTTGCTATTTGACATATTTAGAAAAGGTATTCCTTATCTAAGTACAGATTTCTTCACAAACTTCTCATCAACATCACCTGAACGTGCAGGTATTAAAGGTGCCTTAATTGGGACACTATGGCTCATGATGACAATAGCACCTATATCTATCATTCTTGGTGTTGGTACAGCAATATACATGGTTGAATACGCAAAAGAAAACTGGTTCACGAAATTTATAAGAGTCAATATTTCAAATTTAGCAGGTGTTCCATCAGTAGTATTTGGTTTATTAGGATTAACAATATTTGTACGTGGTGCAGGTATTGAAAACTTATCTCTAGGTAAGACTGTTATTGCAGCAGCATTAACGATGTCGCTTATGATATTACCAATTATTATTGTAGCAAGTCAGGAAGCAATTAAAGCTGTTCCATCATCTATTAGAGAAGCATCATTAGGATTAGGTGGTACTAAATGGCAAACGATTAAAAACATCGTATTACCAGCTTCAATACCTGGTATTTTAACAGGGACAATTCTTGCACTATCAAGAGCACTTGGAGAAACAGCACCACTAGTTGTAATCGGTATTCCTGCCATATTGATGAAAACACCTAACAGTATATTTGAATCTTTTCAAGCTTTACCAATGCAAATATACAACTGGGCTAAGTTGCCACAAGCAGAATTTCAGTTTGTTTCATCAGCAGCAATTATCGTATTACTCGTAATTTTAATTCTTATGAACTCAATCGCAATCTATATTAGAAATAAATATCAAAGAAAATTATAATAATCAAAATGAAGAGGGGTCATGACTATGACAGACGTAAAAATTAGAGATTTATCTCAAAATATACCTTCAAGTGAAATGACAGCAAATCAACAAATAGCAGTAGAAGATAAAAATATCGTTTATAAAACGAATAATTTAGATTTATGGTATGGAGATTTTCATGCGCTTAAAAATATAAATTTAGATATTGCAGAAAATGAAGTGACTGCAATTATTGGACCATCTGGTTGTGGTAAATCAACTTATATTAAAACATTGAATAGAATGATTGAATTAATTCCAAGTGTTAAAACATCTGGAGAAATCATTTATAGAGATAAAAACATTTTCGACAAAAAATATAGTGTTGAAGAATTAAGAACGAATGTTGGTATGGTGTTCCAAAAACCAAATCCATTCCCGAAATCAATCTATGACAATATTACTTATGGACCTAGAATTCATGGTATTACGGATAAAAAGGTACTAGATGAAATCGTTGAACGTTCATTAAAAGGTGCAGCAATTTGGGATGAATGTAAAGATAGACTAGATAAAAATGCTTATGGATTATCTGGTGGGCAACAGCAAAGAATTTGTATTGCGAGATGTTTAGCAATTGAGCCTGATGTTATATTAATGGATGAGCCAACTTCAGCACTAGATCCTATTTCAACGTTAAAAGTAGAAGAACTTGTGCAAGAATTAAAAACTAAATACTCAATCATTATCGTGACACATAACATGCAACAAGCAGCTAGAATTTCTGATAAAACAGCGTTCTTCCTAAACGGTTATGTAAATGAGTTCGATCAAACAGATAAAATATTCTCTAACCCAACAGATAAGAAGACTGAAGACTATATTTCAGGGAGATTTGGATAATATGGTTATTAGAGAAAAATATGAAGATGAATTAAATTCACTCATTAATGATTTATTTGTGTTGGGTAAAGAAGTATACTTTATGATAGAACAATCAATATCTGTATTGAGCGATGAAGATAGAAACAACGCTCGTAATTTAATCAAATACGATAAAAAAATTAACCAAATGGAATATGACATTAACGAAAAAGTAGTTATGCTTATTACAAAGCAACAACCTATAGCGACAGATCTTCGTGTAATGATATCAGGTTTGAAAATAGCTTCTGAATTAGAGCGAATGGCAGACAATTCTACTAATATTGCTCAAATTAGAAAAAGGGTTAAAATAAGCGATTACTTTATATTAACGAGATTAAAGACAATGGGTAAATTGGCTATGTTAATGCTAAAAGATTTAGAAGCGGCAGTTAATGACAAAGATATCTTGTTGATAAAAGAAATTATCGATCGCGACAATGATATTGATGATTTATATAGTGAGATTAATAACACGACATATTTAATCGATAATGATCCATTTATTTCTGGTCAAGCACATCTTGCTGCAAGATACTTAGAAAGAATAGGAGACCATATCACGAATATCAGTGAAAGTTGCTATTATTATATAACTGGCGAACACTATGAACCTATTGAAAAATAGTACTGGAATTATATAAGCATAGATGGTATTATAATAAGGTCGTATATTAATTGAAATAAGAATAGGAGGGTTCATCATGCGCGTAAATGTAACTTTAGCATGTACTGATTGTGGTGAAAGAAACTACATCTCTAAAAAGAATAAACGTAACAACCCAGAGCGTATTGAAATGAAAAAATATTGTGCTCGTGACGGTAAACACACTCTTCATAGAGAAACAAAATAATAAAACGAATAAAAACACATTCCATTATACGGGAATGTGTTTTTTAATACCTTAAAAGGTTGTAAGACTACCTATCACAATAATTCTTGTGTTATCATATTATGTGTAACTGATAAAAATTTAATCAATATTTGGAAGTGTTAAATTCATGTCAAACAAGAAAAATTTAAGAAAAGAAATATTGAATTTAATGAGAAATCAAGATATTTCTCAAAAAGAACAATATGATTTAAATTTAAAGAAACAATTATTTGAACATAATAATTTTAAGCAAGCTAATTCAATTGCTATCGTTATGAGTATGGATCATGAAGTCAATACGATACCTATTATTGAACATCTGTTAAATATAGGTAAGAAAGTATTCGTACCAAGAACGAATTACTATACGAAACAAATGGAATTTCAACGACTACTTGATTTGAATTCCATTGCAATTGATCAAAAAGGCATTAAGTATGTTGATCAAGAAACTGAAATTAGTGATGATATTGATTTAATTATTGTACCTGGTGTTGTATTTAATCAAGCTGGTTATCGAATAGGCTATGGTGGAGGGTATTATGATAAATATTTATCTCATTATAATGGACATACAATAAGTTTGTTATATCCTTTTCAGATAAGAAACTTTGATGCTGAATCACATGATATACCAGTTGATGAGATGTTGACACCAAATGATATATATGGAGAAGAGTAGATGGATAAAACAAAACAAATGTGGAAGTCGATATATTATTTAGTTTATACAGAAGGCTATAAAATAATATCGATTGATGAAGAAGAAGCAGAAATATGGTTGACTCATGAATCTAAAAAAATTGTCAAAAGGTTTATACATAAGACGCCTACACATCAAGAAGTTGATTTTGACTTAGAAAAAATTACTGACCATTTAGGTGACTTAATTGATAGTATAGGGTTTAGTTTTGAACAATTAGATGTTTTATATATTACCGAAAAAGAGATAGATTTTACTGAATTTAATCATAGTAAACGACCTAAAATTAGGTATCATGCTTTATATGAGCTTGATGATTTCGAGAAAGTATCTCATCACTTCGTAACAAAACATCAAATTAAACGTAATAGAACAAATCCTGTAACGACATATAAAAACAAATTATTGAATGCGAGCTTTATTGATAGCTTTATGCTTAAGTTTTCACCTGTAACATACTTTTTAGTAGCTGCTAATGTAATTGTTTGGCTGTCTTTAGTTTTAATTTTTAATCATTTTGGCCAAATTAATTTAGTCGATTACGGTGGTCTTGTGCATTTCAATGTTGTTCACGGTGAATGGTACCGTTTATTAACGTCCATGTTTATACACGCTAATTTTACCCACTTAATGATGAATGTATTTTCACTTATTATATTCGGTAAACTAATTGAAGGTGCATTAGGTTCCATTAAAATGTTCACCATTTATTTCATATCAGGTTTATTTGCAGGTATTGTGTCGCTTAGTATTGACACACAATCCATTTCAATTGGTGCAAGTGGTGCCATATTCGGATTAATTGGTGCTTTTATTGTGTATTTATTTACACGTAAAAATATTAATAAACAATTCGTATTACAAACATTTATCGGTATTGTGATTATTTCGTTGTTAGCTTTGTTTATTAATAATGTAAACCACTTTGCTCATTTAGGTGGATTCGTTGGCGGGGCAATCTTAATGTTTATCATGTACAAATGGATGGAACATGACAAGTTCAAACTTTATTATATTGCTGCCTTTTTAGTGATCATCATCATTTTGATCGTTATCATCTTTAACAGACAACAACATTATATATATGATGAATTAACCAAAGATGCTATGAATAACGGTGAATTTGATAGAGCAGAAACAATGGTAAAGCAAATTAAAGAAAAGAACTTCGAGTCGGATGAGACATATATTTTAAGTGGCTTAATCGTAGCGAATAATACATCTTTGAATGAAGCGATACTAGAATGGGAAAGAGGCTTAAAAGTTTTTCCTAATTCAGCTAAATTAAATTACCAATTAGCTTTAGGTTATAGAGCAAAAGATGACTATGATAAAGCGAATAAGTTTATTAATAAGGCAATAAAGCTTGATAAAAAGAATAAATATTATGCAGCATTAAAAGATGAAATTGATGCATTTAGGAGTTAATTTTATGAATAATTTATATGACGTACAACAATTACTTAAAAAGTTTGGTTATATCATTTATTTTAAAGATGAAGAAGATCAACTAGAAATGATGGAACAAGAAATAAAAGCTATGTATCAATCTATGCTTATTGATATAGAAACATTTTTACAAGCAAGACTTATTATAAATCAGAGAAGGATTGAGAAAAAATGACACATATTTTATCAGCAGATATTGGTGGTACGACTTGTAAATTAGGTATTTTTGATCGTTCACTTAATATCGAAGAGAAATGGGAAATTTCAACGAATAAAACAGGAGAAGGCATACTAGAGAATATCTATGATTCATTCGTTGTACATCTGAATAGAAAAGATATCGATATCAAAAACATTATCGGTATGGGAATCGGTGTACCTGGACCTATTGATTTTGAAAATGGTATCGTCAATGGTGCAGTAAATTTAAATTGGACTGGTAACATTGAAGTTAGAAAACATATGCAACAATATTTTGATGGTCCTATTTACGTAGATAATGATGCGAATGTCGCAACTTTAGGTGAAAAATTTAAAGGTGCTGGCCAAAATGAAAGTGACGTTGTTTGTATGACGCTAGGAACTGGTGTAGGTGGCGGCATTGTTTCAAATGGCGAATTACTTCATGGCCATAATGGTTCAGGCGCTGAAATAGGCCATTTCTTAGTGGATCAAAAGAAAAGATTTCAATGTAATTGTGGTATGAAAGGCTGTCTTGAAACGGTTGCTTCAGCTACAGGTGTTATTAATTTAGTACATCATTATTATCCAAATATCAATATGAAATCAAGTATTCATGACTTAATTACAGGTAAAAATGTGACAGCTAAAGACGTATTTGATGCGGCAAAATCAGGAGATGAATTCAGTTTATTTATCATTGATAAAGTTGCTGGTTACATAGGTTATGCTGCAAGTGTTGTTAGCGTCATGACAAACCCTAAGTATATTATAATTGGTGGTGGCGTTAGTAAAGCCGGCGATATTCTCATCCAATTTATTAAAAAACATTATGAAAAAATGACATTTAAACCTGCACAAGATGGTACAAATATCGTAGTTGCACAATTAGGAAATGACGCAGGTATCATCGGTGCAGCTGGTCTAATTAAGACATATGTAATAGAAAAGGAGAATGAATAATGGCAATAGTTGACGTAGTCGTAATACCAGTGGGAACAGAAGGACCTAGTGTGAGTGAATATATTGCAGATATTCAATTAATTTTAGAAAAGCATAAAGCGTCAGGTAAAATTGATTTTCAATTAACACCAATGAATACACTTATTGAAGGTGATTTAAAAGATTTACTTGAAATTATACAAGAAATTCATGAAAGTCCATTCAATAAAGGATTAGACAGAGTATGTACAAATATCCGAATTGACGATAGAAGAGATAAGTCTAGAAAAATGAACGATAAATTAGATTCTGTTAACAAACATTTGAACAAATAAAAAAAGACGAGTGTATACTCGTCTTTTCTTTAATGATGTAAAATTGGATAACCGTATGTAAAGATTGTAGCTAATGAGAAGAACCCAAAAGATACTACAGTTATTGCACCAAAAAGAATGCCCAAAATATTTTTGTTTTTGAATGCTGAAATTAAACCAAATATAGCTAGAATAAAAACAGCTAGCATTAATAATGAGAAAATATTAACACCGATATGGATTTTTACTCCAAATAACTCAAATAGTTCCCCTGTGTCGATAAATGGCATTCCAATACCCCCAATACAAATTTCTTTTATTATCATATTAATTGTATAATTAATATGTGGTTTTGTCGAGATACTTTTTAAAAGAGGAGGAAATAAAATGCAAGTACATAGTTTTTCATTAGGAATTGTAGAAACGAATTGTTATATTCTCGAAGGTGAAAACGAATTACTCGTGATAGATCCAGGAGATAATGGCGAGTTTTTAAACAAACAAATTAAACAATATCATAAAAAAGTGAGTGCTGTATTATTAACGCACGCTCATTTTGATCATATAGGTGCAGTAGATGATGTCGCAAATGAATTTGATGTGAAAGTATATGTACATCCTGAAGAAAAATCGTGGCTAACAGATACTGAGAAAAATGGGTCTAAAAAATTTGCAATGTATCAGCTACCACAAGTGGTTCAACATACTGTTCCACAAATAATGGAACCTGGGGAATATGAGATTGGTGAATTTAAATTTGAAGCGATGCATACACCTGGTCATTCACCAGGTAGTTTATCATTTGTATTTGGTGACTTTGCTATAGTAGGTGATACTTTATTTAAAGGTGGAATTGGTAGAACTGACTTATATAAAGGTGATACTCAAACATTATTGAATTCGATTGAAGATAAGTTGTTAGAACTAGATCCAAATACAACTATTTTCCCAGGTCACGGACCGGAAACAACAATAGCAGATGAAGAAATGACAAATCCGTATTTAAATGGATTTAATTAAAAAAGAAGCATTACACGTTTGTGTAATGCTTCTTTTAATGATGTGCTCCAAAACTTGGCTCTAATAAGAATGTAGAATAATATGTAAATCCAACAAAACATAATACTAAATAAATTGCGAATATATACATATACATTCTTTCTGTTAATTTTAAGTATCCCAACAATACGAAAAATCCAGTTTGTGCTAAGAAGAAATATGCCATCATGTCCATACCGCCGACATAAAACATCGTAGCAAAAATAGCAGTCCAGAAGCCTAGAGTTTTATAAACTTTATCCATCTTCTTAAGAACCCCCTCTGTGTTTACTTTCTTATTCATATTTAATTATAAAGTTACTCTATACAAAAGTAAATAGCATTTTAACGCAAATTCATATGCATTAAACAAGTAATTTAGGGAATTGGAAGCGTTTATATATATTAGGAGGAGATTATGGAGAAATTATTTAAGTCAATTATTAACGATGCTGTCAATTTAAATGCGAGTGATATTCACTTTGTACCTTTAAACGATGATAAAGTCTTTGTCCAAATGAGGATAAATGGCGATAATACACCTTATGATTTAGATTTAGACTTTAAATTGTATAATAGGCTACTTATTTATATGAAATTTATCGCTCATCTAGATGTAAGTGAACGAAATAAAGCACAAAGTGGTCAATATTTATTTGAACATGACATTCATTACTATTTAAGAATTTCCACGATACCAATCAGTTTAGGAATAGAATCTAGTTCTATTAGAATAACCCCTCAACATTTTAATTACTCACAAGTGAAATCAGCGCATCAATCATATAACGTTCTACAAAATAGATTGTATCAATCAGAAGGGCTATTTTTATTTACGGGCCCAACTGGATCAGGTAAGACGACATTAATGTATGAATTGATGTACGCATTAAAGAGAGAGAAGAATAAACATATAATTACGATTGAAGACCCTGTAGAACAAAGGTTAAATGGCATCGTTCAAGTTTCAGTTAACGAAAAAGCTAACATAACTTATCAAAAATCCTTTAAAGCCATTTTAAGATGTGATCCTGACGTTATTATGATTGGAGAGATAAGAGATGATGATACTGCTAAGCAAGTTATTCAGGCGAGTTTAAGTGGTCATTTAGTACTTTCAACAATGAATGCGAGTGATACAATCGGGGCAATACACCGACTAATTGAGCTAGGTGTAACAGTCGAACAAATTAAACAAGATATTTCATGTATTACGAACCAACGTCTTGTGAAGAAAAATGATGAAACAAGAACATTAAATATGTCCTATATTTTTAAAGATGACATTATTAAATATATGGAGAATGATTATGAAACGTAAGAAAAATGTATTAAAGAAAGACCAAGTATTATATTTAACACGACTGTTAGATATGTTGAAACAAGGTTTCACCTTGCTAGAAGCTATTCAATTACTGTCTGATCAATTCATACAACTTAAAAAGCACAATTTAAACACCGCTGCTTGTGAAATTGTTAAAGAAACTGGGCAATTACATGAAATACTTAAACTGTTTAATTATCCGCAAGTCATTATTACCCAAATATATTTTGGCGAACAATATGGTAATTTGAATGAAACGTTAGAACACTCTATCCTATATTTAAAAAAGATTGAACAAGTTAAACAAAGATTTATAAAAACAATTCAATATCCCGCTTTATTATTCAGCATCTTTTTTATGTTACTCGCTGTCGTGAATCAAACCATTATTCCTCAATTCACAGAAATTTATGCTTCAATGAATGTGGAAATTTCCACTTCGTTACGTATTATCACGACAATATTTTCTTATTTACCAATAACTATTTTTGCATTAGTCCTCATTTTATTCCTCGTTTATCTTATCAGTTATATGAATTTTATGGATAAAGACATGGCTCGTAAATTAGCTATATACAAGAAAATACCAATCATCAATCGTTATATTACGATGTATAACTCATATCGTATATCTAGAGATTTTTTCTTTTTTATTCAAAATGGTATTACCCTTACAAAAATAATTGAAATATACATGTTGCAAACTAAAGATGATTTTTTGAAATACATCGTTCATTCTATCAATCAATCATTAGGTTCTGGTATGACATTCCCAAATTCAATTAAAAAGTTAGGGTGCTTTGAATCTAATTTTATACACTATATCAATCAGGGAGAAAATAAATCTAAACTAGATTTAGAACTTTATTATTATAGTCTTTTTATGCTAGACACACTGGAGAAGACTTTCTTAAAACATCTCAAATGGATACAACCAGTCGTATTTGGTGTTCTAGCTTTGTTAATCGTAACGCTATATTTAATTATCATTCTACCGATGCTGCAAATGGTAGAAGGTATAAAGTGAAAGGAATGTATTGAAATGAAAAGATTTAAATTTTTAAGTAAAAAAGAAGGGTTTACATTGGTTGAAATGCTAATAGTTCTTTTAATAATAAGTATATTATTGGTGATCATCATACCAAACATTAGCAAGCAATCAGAGACGGTAAAAAGTACTGGCTGCCAAGCACAAGTGAAGATGGTTGCTGGGCAAGTAGAAGCTTATACATTGAAACACGATGCTAAACCAAATTCTATAAATGATTTAGTAAGTGATGGTTATATTAATCAAAAACAGCTGACATGTAAATCAGGAGAAACAATTACACTTGATAATGGTGAAGTTGTTGCACATTAATGATAATAAAGGATTTACATTGGTGGAAATGATTATTGTGCTATCCATCATCAGTATTATCTTTATGGTGACAATGTATTTATCTATAAACGCTTTGGCTCGTAGTGGTTTAAACAATGGCATTGATGATTTTAAAACGAAATTGGAGTACTTAGAAACGAAATCTCTATCACAAAAGCAACCTATATTAGTTTGGTTTAAACCTAATTCAGATAAAATATTTTATCAAATTGAGAAGAATCATATTCAATCCATATCGCTCTATAAAGGTCGTATTTCTAAAGATAACCAGTTTACGACATTAGTTTTTGATGGAGAGGGGAATATTAATCAATTTGGCACTTTAAAAGTGGAATTTAATGATAGAAAATATCATGTTATTTTTCGCATCGAGAAAGGGAGATATAGAATTGTTGAAACGACATGATGGGTATGTGTTTATAGATTTTATGTTGTCTATTTTTATTATAATGTTATTGAGTGGGACTTTACTGCCTTTAGTTACAACATTAAATGAAAATATATCGCGTGAACACGATAGAATAAAGCTTTATCAAATGCTCTATCAAACTGTGCAAACAAAATCTATCGAACCAAAATATGATGTAAAGAGATATAAATATTTAGAGTTTAATACAAAAGTTTGTATGAAAGATGAATTGAAAAATGAAAAAATATGTATTGAAAAATAGTAAAGGTTTTACCATGATAGAAATGCTACTGTCATTATCATTTTTATTAATTATATTAGCTTTAATCCCATTACTCATTAAAAGTCTTTATTTAAAGACAATGCAATGGATCATACACATTTTGAATTGATGATGTTTAGAAAAGAACTCTCCGATGAAATAAAAGAAAGTACTATAAAATTAGACAACGCTCATAACAGGATTAAATTCATAAATGACACACGTTCTACAGAATTCACATTATTAAATGAAAAAATAATAAAAAGTATAAATGGTCGTGGTAACATCACTTTGATTAATAATGTGAAGACTTTTCAAGTAGATAAAATATCTAACGAAACATTTAAAGTATTTATTATTATAAGAAAAGGCGATAAAGAAATACATGAAGAAATTTATACCTAATGATGCTGGTTTTATTTTACCGTTATTACTTGGAATATTATTTATTTATAGTTCCTTTTTGTCATTTTACTTAGTACAATATAGCTTTAAGCTCAATACTTATCACAATTTAGAGCAATACTATATACGTGAAATAAAAATTATGATAAATAAATAATTTTAAGCTTTTTATTTACTGAATAATGAGATAGAATAAAGTTTAAGTTGAAATGAAACAACTGAGGAGTAGATTTAATGTCAATCGTATTAATTGGATTTATGGGTGTTGGCAAAACAACTATTGGAAATTTGTTGAGCGAACATTATGACAAAAGTTTAGTAGATATAGATACTTATATCGTTGAAACAACTCAATTACCAATCCCACAAATTTTTGAAAAATATGGTGAAAAACATTTTAGAGATTTAGAGTATCAAGCTTTAAAGAAATGGATTGACCAAGATGTGATTATTTCAACTGGTGGCGGTATTGTAGAATCAGAATTATGTAAAGAATTATTAAAGCAAAATGACAATACTTTTTGGTTAAAATGTGATGTTGAGATTCTATTTAATAGAATTAATCATGATAAGAACAGACCGAATGCTAATGGAAAGTCATTAAAAGAATTAAAAACCTTGTATTCAAAACGAGAATTAAGTTATAATAAAATCGCATTCAAGCATATTGATGCTAACAGACCTAGAGAAGTAGTTGCAAGTGAGATTATTGAATCTCTATAAGCTTAAATATTTGCGAATGATCAAAGTTAGAGAGAATGAATGATATATTCATCGCCGAAGGAGCAAGCCAGATTTGAGTGAATCTCTCAGGCAAAAGGATAACTTTGTGACGCATTCCTGAAGAGCACTTCAACAGGGTAGCGAAAGCTACCCTGTTTTTTTATTATACATATTCAGAAGGGGAGAGTTATGATGACGACAGATTTAAAACAAACACCTTTGTATCAAACTTATATAGATCAAGGTGCTAAAGTAATTGATTTTTCTGGATGGGCTTTACCAGTCCAATTTTCAAGTATTAAAGAGGAACATAATGCAGTAAGAAATCATGTTGGTATTTTTGATGTAAGTCACATGGGTGAAATTCTCGTTACAGGTGAAGAAGCGGATCAATTTATTCAATACACTTTAACGAATGATTCAACATTATTAACGGATAGTAAAGCTCAATATACAACACTATGTAACAAAGATGGTGGCGTAATTGATGATTTAGTTGTTTATAAATTAGACGACAAAGTTTATTTCATAGTTGTCAATGCAGGTAATACAGATAAAGACTTTGTATGGTTAAAATCAATTAAAGATTTTAATGTAAATGTTGAAAATAAATCTTCTGAATATGGCCAATTAGCAATCCAAGGTCCAGAAGCACGTGAATTAATTCAAAAATTAGTAAGTGATGATGTATCAGAAATGAAGATGTTTGAATTCAAACAAAATGTAACACTATTCGGGAAAGAAGTTATATTATCTCAATCTGGATACACAGGTGAAGATGGATTCGAAGTTTATTGTGAGGCTGCTGACACTAAAGCTATTTGGGATGGTTTTATCAACGAAAATGTTGTTCCATGTGGTCTTGGTGCACGTGATACTTTAAGACTTGAAGCTGCATTACCATTACATGGCCAAGATTTATCTGAACAAATCACACCATATGAAGCTGGCATTGGCTTTGCTGTTAAACCATTAATTGAAGATGACTTTATCGGTAAAAATGTTCTGAAAGCGCAAAAAGAAAATGGTGCGTCAAGAAAATCAATCGGTATAGAAATGATTGATAAAGGGATACCGAGAACGGATTATGCAATTCTAGATACAGAAGGTAATGAAATAGGTTATGTAACTTCTGGAACACAGTCTCCTTCAACTGGTAAATCAATTGCTATGGGATTAATTGAGAAGGGTGCATTTGAATTAGATAAAGAAATTTTAATACAAGTTAGAAAAAGACAAGTAAAAGCTAAAATTGTTAAAAAATCATCATTTAAATCATAGGAGTGAATAAAATGGGTCACCGCTATATACCTTTAACTGAAAAAGATAAATCTGAAATGTTGGATGTCATTGGTATTAAATCCGTAGACGAATTATTTACGGATATACCTGAATCTGTAAGGTTTAATAAACCATTAAATATTAAAGAAAAGAAAGCTGAAACGCCTTTATTACGCGAACTATCTCAAATTGCGAATAAAAATATCACAAGTGAAACACATGCTTCATTTTTAGGCGCAGGCGTATATGATCACTATATTCCAACTGTTGTTGATCATGTTATATCACGCTCAGAATTTTATACTGCTTATACACCTTATCAACCAGAAATTTCACAGGGTGAATTACAAGCTATTTTTGAATTTCAAACTTTAATTTGCGAACTAACTGGTATGGATGTAGCAAATTCATCTATGTATGATGGTGGAACTGCTTTTGCTGAGGCTGCTGTTCTTGCAGCAGGCCATACTAAGAAATCAAAAATAATTGTATCTAAATCTGTTCATTATCAATCTATAGAAGTACTTAAAACTTATACTAAAGCACAAGATATTGAAGTAGTTGAAGTTGATTTAGATGGTACTGTAACGGACTTAGAAAAGTTGAAAGCAGTTATCGATGACGACACTGCCGCTGTATGTGTTCAATATCCTAACTTCTTTGGTTCATTAGAAGACTTAGAAGCAATTAAACAGTTAATTGAAGATAAAAAAACTTTATTTATCGTATCAAGCAATCCTTTATCACTAGGTTTAATTACGCCTCCTGGAGAATTCGGAGCTGATATTGTTGTTGGTGATGCACAAGTATTCGGTATTCCAGCACAATATGGTGGACCTCATTGTGGTTATTTTGCATCAACTAAGAAACTTATGAGAAAACTACCAGGACGTTTAGTTGGTCAAACTCAAGATGAAGATGGCAATAGAGGCTTTGTTCTTACGTTACAAGCACGTGAACAACATATTAGAAGAGATAAAGCGACATCAAATATTTGTTCTAACCAAGCTCTAAATGCATTAGCAGCATCAGTTTGTATGAGTGCGTTAGGTAAAAATGGTGTTTATGAAATGGCTAAACTTAACATGGAAAAGACAACTTACATGAAACAAAAAATGCAAGAAGCTGGATTTGATGTGTTAGAAGGTATTTCGTTCAACGAATTTGTTGTTAAATTTAACAAACCGATTAGTGAAATCAACACTGAATTACTTGAAGAAGGTATTATTGGTGGATTTGACTTAGGTTTCATAGACGAAGCATTCAACAATCATATGTTAATTGCAGTAACAGAATTAAGAACAAAAGAAGAAATCGACACATTTATCAAAAAAGTAGGTGAATACAGTGCGTAAACCATCAAGCGAATTAATATTTGAAAGATCTAGAAAAGATAGATTTGCATATTCCTTACCTGAAAAAGATGTTGAAACACAAGATGTTCAAGATCTTTTAGGAGATAAATTTACAAGAAAACAAAAAGCAGAATTACCAGAAGTTAGTGAATTAGATTTAATGCGTCATTACACTGAATTATCTAATAAAAACCATGGTGTAGATACTGGATTCTATCCTTTAGGTTCATGTACGATGAAATACAATCCTAAAATTAATGAAAAAGTCGCCAGAATGTCTGGCTTTGCAAACGCACATCCATTACAAGATGTTTCAACTGTACAAGGTTCATTAGAAATCATTTATGATTTACAAGAACATTTAAAAGAAATTACGGGTATGGATGAAGTAACACTTCAACCTGCAGCAGGTGCACACGGTGAATGGACAGCATTATTAATGATTAAAGCTTTCCATGAATCTAATGGCGATTTCAATAGAACGAAAGTTATTGTACCAGACTCAGCTCACGGTACAAATCCAGCTTCTGCAAAAGTAGCAGGATTCGATACAGTAACTGTAAAATCTAATGAAAAAGGATTAGTTGATATCGAAGACTTAAAACGTGTAGTTGGGGACGACACAGCTGCTATTATGTTAACAAACCCTAACACATTAGGTTTATTCGAAGAAGATATTTTAGAAATCAGAGAAATCGTACACCAAGCAGGTGGAAAATTGTATTACGATGGTGCTAACTTAAATGCGATTATGAGTAAAGTTAGACCTGGGGATATGGGATTTGACGCTGTTCACTTAAACTTACACAAAACATTCACAGGACCTCATGGAGGCGGTGGACCTGGTTCAGGACCAGTTGGTGTTAAAGCAGATTTAGTACCATTTTTACCAAAACCAACAGTAGTTAAAGAAAATGATACATTTAAATTCGAACATGATATGCCACAATCTATCGGAAGAGTTAAACCATTCTTCGGTAACTTCGGTATCTATTTAAGAGCTTATACTTATATTAGAACGATGGGTCCAGATGGATTAAAAGCAGTTTCAGAAACAGCTGTATTAAACGCTAATTACATGTTGAGAAGATTACAAGATCATTTTGATACTCCATATACACAACACTGTAAACACGAATTCGTAATCAGTGGTTCAAGACAGAAAAAACTTGGTGTAAGAACATTGGATATTGCTAAACGTCTCTTAGACTTTAACTTCCATCCACCAACAATTTACTTCCCAATCAACGTGGAAGAATGTATGATGATTGAGCCAACAGAAACAGAATCTAAAGAAACATTAGATGCGTTCTGTGATACACTTATTCAAATTGCTAAAGAAGCAGAAGAAACACCAGAAGTTGTATTAGAAGCACCACATACAACTGTCATTGGTCGATTAGATGAAACACAAGCAGCAAGAAAACCAGTACTTAAATTTGAATTATTAAAAGAAGAAAAAGCATAATAAAAAAATAACATCTCATACCTTATATTCAAATAGGGTAATGAGATGTTTTTTAATTTGTAAATATTAGATGGTTAGGCAAGATGTGATTTAAATCCCGCATTAACTCACAAGATTGGGAAACATGTGAGTTAAAAACCAAATTAACTCACGAGATTATGAAACATGTGGGTTAAATCCCGCATTAACTCACGAGATTAGTGTTTTATAAATTAAAAAGCGTCTTAGTCGCATTATACGATCAAGACGCTTTAATATTATTTAGATTTAACTTTGCCAGTCCATTTTTTATAGCCGCCTTTAAGCATGAATAATTCAGTGTAACCTTTTTTCTTCATCATTCTAGCAGCTCTATAACTTGCTACGCCATTTGCGTCGCAAAAATATATAGGTTGGTCTTTACGTAAACCTTGATATCTTGTACGAAATACACTCATCGGTATATTTCTTGCCCCGATAATATGACCATAGTCAAAATCAGCCTTTTCACGCAAGTCTATAACTTGTGCCTTTCTTAATCCCTTATGGAATTCATTTTGATCTAATTCTTTTACTGCGCGCTTATTTAATGAATAGTTAATTGCCATATAAATGATAATCAAGACTAGGACTATGAGCGCGATATACCAATAATTCATGGTCTGATTCCTCCCAATTCAAGTCGATACCCTTATTATAAGATTTCTTGTGAGATTTATCAAAATTTTTTTGCTAAAATAGAAAAGTACATAAGAATTAATTGAATAGGAGTTTTAATTGTGAAAGAAACTTGGCACTTTATAAACACGAAATCCAATAATCCATATTATAATATGGCAGTTGATGAAGCACTTATGAATTTTGTGAGTAGAGGAGAAATCGATCCTGTTATTAGATTTTATACATGGGATCCAGCTACGTTATCAATTGGATATTTTCAAAAACTAACTAAAGAAATTGATATTGAAAAAGTAAAAGAAAAAGGTTTTGGACTTGTAAGACGTGCTACAGGGGGTAGAGGGGTCTTACATGATAAAGAGTTAACTTATAGCGTCATCGTTCCAGAATCGCATCCAAATATGCCTAAAACGGTAACTGAAGCTTATAGAGTCATTTCAGAAGGATTGTTAGAAGGTTTTAAATCGTTAGGGTTTGATGCATACTTTTCAATTCCAAAGACAAAAGAAGAAAGAGATAAGCTTAAGACACCACGTAGTTCAGTTTGTTTTGATGCGCCAAGTTGGTATGAACTTGTTGTAGAAGATAGAAAAATAGCAGGAAGTGCTCAAACACGTCAAAAAGGTGTTATCTTGCAACACGGTTCAATTTTACAAGATATAGATGTTGATGAATTGTTTGATATGTTTATATATAGAAATGATCGACTAAAAGATAAAATGAAAGCTGCATTTACAGATAAAGCAGTTGCTATCAATGATTTATCAGATAAATACATCACTTTAGAAGAAATGGAAACAGCATTTTATGAAGGATTCAAGAAAGGTTTAGATATAGAATATAAACCACTTGAATTTACAGAAGAACAACTTGCTGAAATTAAACAATTAGAAGAAAAATATAAATCAGAAGAATGGACTTATAGAAAGTAAAAAAAGAGACTATTGAAGTCTCTTTTTTTATCTATTTCTACGCTTTTGTTTGCGCATTGCTTTTTTATATTTTCGTTGATTTGGCGTTAAAAAGAAGAAATAGTAAATTAGATAGATGATTAATCCGAATATGATTAATGAGACAATCATACGAATGAAGCCCATGATAAAGAAATCAAGATTCATAATTAATCCAAAAACTGCTATAGCAATAATTAAATAGAATAAAACATTTTTCATAAAATCTCACCTTAAATTATTAGTCTATCTAATATAGCACATTTTATGTATAATCTCACTCAATTTGACCTATCTCTTTGTCTAATCCATGAAGCTCATCAATTGCTTTTTGAACATCTTTTTTATCCTTTTTATTGTAGGCATCATTTAAATCTTTAAACACTTTTTCAAAGCTTGTTGATAGCTTTAACATGCTTTTATGAAGAGATTTATAATCTTTAGAAATAGATTTACCTTTCATTTCATCTTTATATCTATCTGTAATATTTTCTTGATTATGATAAATATTTTCTAATTCATTTTTAGTATGTTCATCGTCGAATTTTGAAGTTACATTTTTCTTGATTTTGTTATAGCTCGCAATATTCGTTTTCGTTTCATTAACAAATTTTGTAGATGACTTTAAATATTGAGTTGTAAACTGACTAGACGACTCTTGTTCATTTTTTTTAATTTTGCTTTTAACACTATTTTCTTTTTGTTTATATGTTTTGTTTTTATCTTCTAAGTCTAATACTTCTTGTTTTAATTTTCGATTATCACTTTTTAATGAAGACTTCTTTTCTTCAAGTTGTTGAACTTTATCATTTCCACACGCAGATAAGACAACTGTACTTGCCATGATTGTTATAATTGTTTTTCTCATGTTTATATACTCCCAATGTTTTACTGTGAAAAAATTTCGATATGTATGATATTATTTTAATGTATATAGATTTATTGTACAAATAGAAAGGGGATAATTATGAAAATTAATAAATTAAGAGAAGTCATGAATCAAAAAGGTTTAGAAGCAGTTGTAATTCTATCACCGTATAACAGAAGATATCTTTCTGGATTTACTGGGACAAGTGGTAGTCTACTAATTACACAAGATAAATCCCTTTTAATTACTGACTTTAGATACATTCAACAAGCGAATGATCAAGCTCAAGATTTTGAAGTTATTAATCAAGAAGGACCAATGTTAGGTAAGATTAACGAACTGATTAAAGAAGGTCAATATAAAAAAGTTGGCGTTGAATCACATTTAATTACTTATAATGAATATCAAGCATTAAATACAGATGCAGTTGAACTTTCTTCTATTGAAGGTGTTATCGAAACAATCAGAATGATAAAAGACGAATTTGAAATTAAACAAATTCAAAAAGCAGCTGACATTGTAGATGAAACATATGAACACATTTTAAAATGGGTTAAACCGGGCATGACTGAAAATGAAGTGAATAATGAAATGGAAATGTTCATGAGAAGTAAAGGTGCAACATGTTCTTCATTTGATACGATTGTAGCTTCAGGTCATCGTGGTGCATTACCGCATGGTGTAGCAAGTAATAAAGTTATCGAAGAAGGGGATATGATTACATTAGACTTCGGTGCATTATATGACGGTTACGTAAGTGACGTTACAAGAACATTTGCTATTGGTGAGCCTAAAGAAGAAATGAAGAAAATCTATAATATTGTTTTGGAAGCACAATTAACAGCTTTAGAACAAATTAAACCGGGTATGACTGGTAAAGAGGCAGATACAATTGCAAGAGATGTTATTAAAAGTTACGGCTACGGTGAACAATTTGGCCATTCATTAGGACACGGCATTGGATTAGAAGTACATGAAGGTCCAGCATTATCTCAAAAATCAGATATCGTACTTGAAGAAAATATGTGTATCACATTAGAACCAGGTATTTATGTAGATGGTTTAGGTGGCGTTAGAATAGAAGATGACGTATTAGTTACAAAAATTGGCTTACAGCGCTTTACTAAATCTTCAAAAGACCTTATTATTTTATAAGAAGGTATAAATAGGAGGAAAATGAATGATTTCAGTTAATGATTTTAAAACAGGTTTAACAATTAAAGTTGATAATGGCATTTGGAAAGTTATGGACTTCCAACATGTAAAACCAGGTAAAGGTGCGGCATTCGTTCGTTCTAAATTAAGAAACTTAAGAACTGGTGCAATCCAAGAGAAAACTTTTAGAGCCGGTGAAAAAGTTGAAAAAGCTCAAATCGATAATCGTCGTATGCAATATCTATATGCTAATGGTGATAGCCATGTATTCATGGATAACGAAACTTACGATCAACTAGAATTACCTGGTGATAAACTAGAATATGAACTTAAATTTATTAAAGAAAATATGGAAGTTCAAATCCAATCATACGAAGGTGAAACAATTGGTATTGAATTACCAAATACAGTTACACTTCAAGTAACAGAAACTGAACCTGGTATTAAAGGTGATACAGCAACTGGTGCAACTAAACAAGCTACAGTTGAAACAGGTTATAGTTTAAACGTACCGTTATTTGTTAATGAAGGTGATTTACTTGTCATTAATACTACAGACGGAAGCTACGTATCAAGAGGTTAATATTAAACATTAAAATGAGGCCGGGACAGTAACTTGTGTCCTGGCCTCAATCGTTTTAGTTAAATTAGGAATGTATCTTATTTACATTTATAATTAAATATTAAAATCTCTTGAATTGGTATGACCACTAAAGTAAAATGTATGAAGTGTAACGTATTAGAATTTAAAAGGAGTTTTTCAAATGAACTTAAAACAAATTAAAGAACTAGTTGATGTGTTAGATAATTCTTCTTTAACTGAAATTGATATTAATGATAAAGATTTTAAACTAACTTTAAAAAAAGATATTAAACAAGAAATCATTTATAGCCAAGGTGCAACAAATGTCGTTGCAGAACAACCTCAACAAGCAACTCAAGCTGCACCACAACAAAATGTTGAACAAGAAGCGCCAAGTGGTTTAACAATTAATGCGCCAATGGTTGGTACATTCTATAAATCACCATCTCCTGATGAAGGTCCATACGTTCAAGTAGGTTCACGTGTAGAAGCTGATACAACTGTATGTATTTTAGAAGCGATGAAATTATTTAATGAAATTCAAGCAGAAGTTTCTGGTGAAATCACTGAAATTTTAGTTGAAGACGGACAAATGGTAGAGTATGGCCAACCGTTATTCAAGGTGAAGTAATATGAAAAAAGTATTAATTGCAAATAGAGGGGAAATTGCAGTAAGAATCATTAGAGCTTGTAGAGAATTAGACATACAAACGGTCGCAATTTATTCAGAAGCTGATAAAGATGCATTACATACTCAAATAGCAGATGAAGCTTATTGTGTTGGACCGACACAATCTAAAGATTCATACCTTCACGTTCCTAATATTATTTCAATTGCAAAATCAACTGGTTGTGACGGTATCCATCCTGGATATGGTTTCTTAGCCGAAAATAGTGATTTTGCTGAAATGTGTGAAGCATGCCAAATTAAATTTATTGGACCTAGTTATCAATCTATCCAGAAGATGGGTATTAAAGACGTTGCGAAAGAAGAAATGATCAAAGCGAACGTACCTGTTGTGCCTGGTAGTGATGGTTTAGTAGATACAGTAAGAATTGCTAAGAAATGTGCGAAGAAAATTGGTTATCCCGTTATTATTAAAGCTACTGCCGGTGGTGGCGGTAAAGGTATCCGAATTGCACGTAATGAAGAAGAACTTGTAACAGGCTTTAGAATGACACAACAAGAAGCTGAAACAGCATTTGGTAATAAAGGTTTATACTTAGAAAAGTTCATCGAAAACTTTAGACATATTGAAATTCAAGTAATGGGTGATTCAGAGGGTAATGTTATACATCTTGGTGAACGTGATTGTACGATCCAAAGACGTATGCAAAAATTAGTAGAAGAATCGCCATCACCAGTCCTTTCTGAAGAAATGCGTAAAGAAATGGGTGAAGCGGCTATTAGAGCAGCTAAAGCCGTTAATTATGAAAATGCTGGTACAATTGAATTTATTTATGATTTAGATGCTGAAACGTTCTATTTCATGGAAATGAATACGCGTATTCAAGTAGAACATCCTGTTACAGAGATGGTTACTGGAATGGATTTAGTTAAACTTCAACTTAAAGTAGCAAGTGGTGAAACATTACCTGTTACACAAGAAGAAGTTGACTTGAGTGGACATGCGATTGAATTTAGAATCAACGCAGAAAGCCCATTTAAGAATTTTATGCCATCACCAGGTAAAATTAATCAATATTTAACACCAGGTGGATTTGGTGTTCGTATTGATTCAGCTTGTTATACAGGATATACGATTCCGCCTTATTACGATTCAATGGTTGCGAAGCTAATTGTTCATGGTAAAGATAGAACAGATGCAATTCAAATCGGTAAAAGAGCTTTATCAGAATTTTTAGTTGCTGGCATAGATAATACGATCCCATTCCATTTAAGATTGTTAGAAAATGATGTATTTGAATCAGGTGATTTTAATACCAATTTCCTAGAGATTCATGATATTATAAATAATGAAGACAAATAGGGAGGGATTCAAATGGCTAAAACAATTGAAAATAAAAAGCCTTCTTTAGGTAAAATAGAGATTGCGCCAGAAGTTATTGAGGTCATTGCGAGCATTGCGACTACTGACATTAAAGGTGTATCTCATATGCAATCCGTTTTTAATAAGAATTCCTTAGAAAAATTCGGGAAAAAGAATTTTGGTAAAGGTATTAAAGTCGATATTAAAGAAGACGGCATCTACATTAATGTCTACTGTACATTTGACTACGGTACAAAAATTTCTGAAACAGCACGTAAAGTACAATCAGAAATTAAACAAGCATTAAATACGATGACGGCATTAACACCAAAAGAAGTTAATGTACATATCGTTAATATACATTTTCAATAATAAAATGATTAATTAAGAGGATGCGTGCATCCTCTTATTCTTTGAAGGAGAAGAATATGAAAAGAACAGAACTAAGAGAGATTGTCTTTAAATCACTATATCAATTAGAAAATAACAAAACTGATTTAACAGTAGAAGAAGCGATTCAATATTTAGTAGAAGATTTTAAAGGTGAACAATATTTATACGTGAAAAACTTTGTTAAAGAAGTTATAGAGAAAAAAGACGAACTAGATGAAATTGTAAGTCCACATTTAAAAAACTGGACATTAGACCGTTTACTTAAGACTGATAGAATCATTTTAAGAATGGCAACTTATGAATTGAAATATACAGATACACCAGAGAAAGTTATATTTAATGAAGCAGTAGAAATTGCGAAAGTATACAGTGATGATGATCACTATAAATTTATTAATGGTGTATTAAGCAGTTTATCAAAAAGTTAAAGAGTGATATAAATGGATAAGTATTTATCAGTTACAGCAATAACTAAATATATCAAATATAAATTTGATCAAGATCCACATCTACTTAATGTCTTTATTAAAGGTGAAATTTCAAACTTTAAAAGACATTCAAGTGGTCATCTTTACTTTGCCTTAAAAGACGATAAAGGTGTACTCAGTGCTATGATGTTTAAATCGAGTGCAAACCAATTGTCGTTTAATCCTAAAGAAGGTGACCAAGTACTTGTTGAAGGTAGAATTGGGGTTTATGAATCAAGAGGTGCTTACCAAATTTATGTTCAATCTATGCAATTAGATGGTGTTGGTCTTCTATATGAAAAATTTGAAGCACTCAAAAAAGAATTAGCAGAAAAAGGTTACTTTGACCAAGAGCATAAATTAAGCATACCTAAATATCCTAAGAAAATCGCTGTTTTAACAGCATCGACTGGCGCTGCTATAAGAGATATATGTTCTACTTTAGATAAGCGATATCCACTTGCAGAACAAGTGTTAATGAGCACTTTAGTTCAAGGTAAAGGAGCTAAGGATAATATCATTAACAATATTAAAGAAGCTGATTCCATGGGTGTTGATGTTATTATCGTTGGTCGTGGTGGTGGATCTATTGAAGATTTATGGAGCTTCAATGAAAGAGAAGTTGTAGAAGCCATTTATCATTGTAAGACACCTGTTATTTCAGCAGTTGGTCATGAAACAGATACGACATTAAGTGATTTTGTCAGTGATGTAAGAGCTGCAACGCCAACTCAAGCTGCAGTCATTGCAACACCAGATATTAATGCGCTGTATCAACTGATTTCAAATGCTAGACAGTATTTAACAAAACATATCACGCAATCTATACAGCAAGATAAACATAAATTAAAACAACTTTCATCATATTATAAATTGAAGACGCCTTCGTTGCTATATGATCAAGAAACACAGAAGTTAGATGAATTACAAAAACAATTAACTAGAAATTTAGAACAGACTGTTACGCGTAATAATCATAAGCTAGATATCTTACAAAATAAATTGCGAATCACACCAATTTATAATAAAACTTTTCAGTTTAGACAAGACTTTGATCGTTTAAATATGCTTCAAACACAGCTCGTTAATCGAATTATAAGTCAAAAAAGACAAGCACTGACAAGCAAGTTAGCGCAATTAGATGCGTTAAGTCCGACTCAAATCATGTTAAGAGGTTATTCAATCATCGAAAAAGATGATAAAATCATTACAAGCAAAAATGATTTAAAAATTGACGATGATATTACAATCAACTTAAAAGATGGTAAAATAAATGCTAATGTTAAGGAAATTAGGTGACAAATGTGGCTAAAGAACAAACTTTTGAAGAAATGATGGAAGAATTAGAAAAAGTCGTCGGTAAATTAGACGAAGAAAATATTTCTCTTGAGGAATCAATTGAACTTTATCAAAGAGGTATTGAATTAAGTAGTAAATGTGAAACGAAACTTAAAGAAGCTGAAGATAAAGTAAATAAACTTGTTCAAAAAGAAGGTGATTCAGATGAGTCAAATCATGAATAGTTATGTAGATAAGTTCACTGAATCACTTAAACAAACGAAACTAGATTCAGTTGTAAATACACAATTAGAAGAAAGTATGCGCTATTCTTTATTAGCAGGTGGTAAGCGTATTCGTCCTGTACTATTATTAATGACTTTATCGATGTTAAAGACAGATATTAATAAAGGAATGGAAACGGCAAAAGCACTTGAAATGATACATACATATTCCCTTATACATGATGATTTACCAGCTATGGATAACGATGATTACAGACGAGGAATGAAAACGAATCATAAAATCTATGGTGATGCGACTGCAATCTTAGCTGGTGATGCATTATTAACAAAGGCTTTTGAACTGATTACTAAAGATACATATATAGAAGCTGACGACAAAGTGAAATTGATCAGATTGCTTTCTGAATCAGCAGGCCATCAAGGTATGGTTGGTGGACAAGTGTTAGATATGGAAAGTGAAAACAAAGAAATTTCACTAGATACTTTACGCAAAATCCACAGATATAAAACTGGCGCATTGATACGTTTTTCTGTCGTTGCAGCCTGTACAATCGCTAAAGTTAATAGTAAGACATTTTTATTACTTGATTCATTTAGCCAAGAATTAGGATTAATATTCCAAATTAAAGATGATTTACTAGATATTGAAGGGGATTTCGATAAAATTGGTAAGTCAGTTGGTAGTGACGTTGCAAATCATAAGAGCACTTATGTGTCTTTATTAGGTAAGACCAATACTAAGGTTGCTTTAGAACAACATGTGAATCAAGCGTTATATTTACTTGAACAATTAGAAGATCAATATAACACTGAAGAACTTAAGTCTCTCACAAAATTATTTGCAAATAGAGAAAATTAATCTATCTAATAATTTAGATGACTGGTCACAAGAATCGGGCTAAAGGTGGTTAAAAAATGGATGTTTCAAAAATAAAAAACCCATCCTTTCTCAAAGATTTATCTCATCAAGAACTTGAACAACTGAGCAGTGACATTAGGAAATTTTTAATTGAAACTTGTTCAGTAACTGGCGGACACATTGGGGCAAATTTAGGTGTGGTTGAATTAACATTGAGTCTACATAAACATTTTAATAGCCCTGTAGATAAAATATTATGGGATGTTGGACATCAAACTTACATTCATAAAATATTAACCGGAAGAGGCCACGAATTTAATTCTTTGCGACAATATAAAGGATTATGTGGTTTTCCTAAAATGAAAGAATCTGAACATGATGTATGGGAAGCTGGACATAGTTCAACTTCTTTATCTGCTGCTGTGGGGATGGCAAAAGCCAGAGATATATTAGGACAAGATCATCATGTTGTACCTGTAATTGGTGATGGTGCTTTAACAGGTGGTATGGCACTAGAAGCGTTAAACCACATAGGCCATGACAAAACGAATTTAACGATTATTTTAAATGATAACGAAATGAGTATCGCGCCAAATGTTGGTGCAATGCACAATATGTTTGCAAGAATACGATCTAATCAAAATTATAATCACTTTAAATTTGATGCTGAAAGTTTGATTAATAGACTACCTGGTAGAGATTTGTTAAAAGACTCTGCGGATAAAATTAAAAACAGTTTGAAATATTTAGTCGTAGATGGCATTTTCTTTGAAGAACTCGGCATTAAATATATTGGTCCTGTAGATGGCCATAATTTTAAAGCATTAGATGAAGCGATCACCGTTTCTAAACAAATGGACAAACCTGTTCTCATACACGTTGTCACTAAGAAAGGGAAAGGTTATAAACCTGCTGAGAAAGATATAATTGGGACTTGGCATGGTTTAGGACCATATAAGCTTGAAACGGGTGAAGTGATAAAAGGAAATGCTGAAGGTCCTGCTTGGAGTGCTTTAATGAGTGATGAAGTATTAGCTTATGCGCAACAAGACAAACGAATTGTTGCAATCACGCCAGCTATGCCTGTAGGATCAAAATTAACAAAATTTCAACAAACGTTACCCGAACAATTTTTTGATGTAGGTATTGCTGAACAGCATGCTGTTACGATGGCAGCAGGATTAGCAACACAAGGCATGAAACCATATGTCGCAATCTATTCAACTTTTATGCAACGTGCTTACGATCAGTTGTTACATGATGTAGATCGTCAAAACTTAAACGTATTATTTGGTGTTGATCGAGCTGGCCTTGTTGGAGCTGATGGAGAGACACACCAAGGTGTCTTTGACGTTGGCTTTTTAAGTCAATTTCCTAACTTTACAATTATGATGCCTAAAGACGGTAATGAAGCGAAAAATATGATCAAAACTGCTTTTGAAACTGACCATGGTCCAATGGCGATTAGATACCCAAGAGGTAATGCACCATTACTTGATGATTCCAAAGATAGTGAACGACTTAAAATAGGATCTTGGAATGTTGAAAGAAACGGCGATGATTTAACAATCATAAGTTATGGGCCAACAGTTTCACTTGTAACAGAGGTAGCAGATGAATTATTAAAAGAGGACATCCATCTCAATATCATTAATGCTCGGTTTATAAAACCTATGGACTATGACATGCTTCATAATCTCGGTAAAGCGTCTAAACCGATCCTGACAGTTGAAGAAGCTATGTTGACTGGTGGTTTAGGAAGTCAAATTGCTACTTTTATGAAAGACAATGATTATCATAATATTATGCGTAGAATAGGCATAAATGATACATATATTGAACATGGAGACGTAGGTTTATTATTAGAAGATATTGGTATCTCTAAATCAAATATTATATCTACCGTCAAATCTTTAATTAAGTAGTTAAGAGAAATATATGAATATTTATGTTGAAAAAGGCGCTTTAGTATATCTAAAGCGTCATTTAAATGTTTATAGCGCTTACATTACTATTTTTTTCAATTTTATGCTATTATAAGTGTATAAATATTCATTAACAGAGGTGTATGTAATGGCGAACAAAACTATGCGTCAGATTAAGATAAGAGAAATAATTTCTAACGAACAAATTGAAACACAAGAAGAATTAGTCAAAAGACTAAATGAATATGATTTGAATATCACACAAGCTACTATATCTCGTGATATTAAAGAACTTCAATTAATTAAAGTTCCAGCACCTTCTGGTCAATATATCTATAGTTTACCTAGAGATCGTAAATATCACCCGATTGATAAATTAGGTAGATATTTAATGGATTCATTTGTAAAAATTGACGGAGCAGATAATTTATTAGTCCTTAAAACATTACCAGGTAATGCACAATCAATTGGTGCAATTATTGACCAAATCGATTGGACAGAAGTAATTGGGACGATATGCGGTGATGACACATGCTTAATTATTTGTAAAGATACTGAAGCAGCTGAAGTTATTACGGATAGAATTTTTAATATGCTTTAAAGGAGATTTAATATACAATGTTACAAGCACTTACAATTAAACAATTCGCTATAATTGAATCTTTAGAAATTAATTTTTCAGGTGGACTAACTGTTTTAAGCGGTGAAACTGGTGCTGGTAAATCTATTATTATAGATGCTATTGGTCAGTTAGTAGGTGCAAGAGCCTCACAAAGTTTCGTGAGACATGGTGAACAGAAGGCGACAATTGAAGGCGTATTTGATATTGATAATGTACCTAACGTCAATAAAATCTTAAGTGAGTTAGATATCGACTTTGACGAAGATTTCTTGTTTGTAAAAAGAGAAATCTTTGCTTCAGGGAAAAGCATATGTAAATTAAACAACCAGAATGTAACGCTATCTGATTTAAAAATTGTCATGCAAGAATTACTTGATATTCATGGGCAACATGAAACACAAATATTACTTAAACCTAAATATCATTTATCATTGTTAGATGATTATGCTGATGGTACTTATCAAACTGAAATTAATCAATACGACGAGACTTTTCAATCTTATCGCTTAAAGAAACAAGAACTTGAAAAGTTAGAATCTCAAGACCAAGCATTATTACAAAGATTAGATTTAATAAAATTCCAACGAGATGAATTACAAGATGCGAATTTAAAAGAAGACGAAATTGATTTTTTAAATCAAGAAATTAAGAAACTTCAAAATCACGAAAAAATAAACGAAAGTCTTAATAAAGCGCATATGTTATTGAGTAGTGAAGAAAACATTACAGATAAAATTTATGAGCTTAATCAAGAAATTCAACATATCAACGATATAATTCCGGATAAATACACTGCTTTTAGTGAAGAATTAGATCAAATGTATTACACTTTAGAAGACTACAAACATGAACTATATAATGAGTTAACGTCTAATGACTTTGATGAATCTTTACTAAATGAGTATGAGTCTAGATTAAATGTACTCACAGACCTCAATCGTAAATATGGCAAAAGCATACCTGAATTAATCAAATATAGAGATAAAATTGACGATGAAATTTATAAAATTGAGAACTACGAACAAAGTACATCTCAATTACGTGAAGAAATTAATGATCTTTATACAAACGTAGTAAAATACGGAGAAGCACTATCAACTAAAAGAAGACAAGTTGCGTTGAATCTTAGAGATAGATTAGTTGAAGAAGTACAGAATTTGCACATGCAAGATGCGAATATAGAAATTACTTTCACTAAAACTAAACCTACACAATATGGCTTAGAAGAAGTAGAATTCTTAATCAGTCCAAATAAAGGCGAACCATTAAAAAGCTTAAATAAAATAGCTTCTGGCGGTGAACTATCAAGAATAATGCTTGCGTTGAAAAGTATATTTGTTTCTTCAAAAGGACAAACAGCAATTTTATTCGATGAAGTAGATACAGGTGTTTCTGGTAGAGTCGCACAAAAAATGGCTGAAAAAATGCATCAAATTGCGCAAACAATTCAAGTGATATGTATTTCGCATTTACCTCAAGTTGCAGCAATTAGTGATAATCATTTGTATATTGCTAAAGAAACCGTAAATGATAGAACAACGACTTCTATAAAACAATTAGATGGTGAAGATAAGATAGATGAAATAGCAAGAATGATATCAGGTGTTGAAGTTACAGAATTAACTCGACAACACGCTAAAGAAATGATTATACAAAACAAAAATTTAAAATAGAATGATTCGTTAGGGTGTTAAGCATGGTAATTAAGGTAGCAATAATAGAAGACTCGAAAGCATATGTTAGTGAGATGGCACAATATTTAAAGAAACACGATATTGAAATCGTTAATATTGGATACAACGGTAAAGAGGCACTCGACATTTTAAATGGAGAAGTTTTCGATGTTCTTCTATTAGACTTAATCTTACCACATATAGATGGCATGACTTTGCTTAAAAAATATATAAAACAAAATAAGCAATTTAAAGTGATATGTATGAGTGCTTTTGTGAGTGATGATGTCTTAAAAGAATCTGTTTCATTAGGTGTAGATTACTTCTTAATTAAACCTGTTGAGTTTGATGTCTTGTTAGATACGATACAACGTGTATTAACGACTACAGATTCTAATATAGAAGAAATGGACGCTTTAGATTTATTACTAGAGAAGATTGGATTTTCATCAAATTTAAACGGGTACGAATATATTAAGTATGGTGTACACCTTATGCTTCAATATAATCGTAAGATGCCGTTAACTAAAGAACTATATCCTTTAATTTCTCAAAATTATAATATTCAAGCGAATAATGTGGAAAGGTCTATAAGACATGCTATTAAATTAGCTTGGGATAAAGAATTAAAGTCCTATTGGTATAATAGCGAAAAATTGTATGTACGACCTACAAATGGTGAGTTCTTATTACATCTATATGAAAAGTTTAAAAAAGAGACTAGGTAAGCCTAGTCTCTTTTTTTGGCGTTTTGTTTCTTCATAAAATGTTCTTGTGCACGTTTATTTTTCTTTTCACGATGTAGTATATAACCCCCAATGAACACTACACCAAATACAAAGAAGATAAAGCCTAATAAAAACTGTAACCAAATAAAATGTAATTGTGGAACAAGTTGTCCGAAAACAGCATCTCTCATCCATTTAATACCTAGTCCTGCAATGATACCTGGTATCACCAAAATGAGTAATGCAATATACTTTTGCATAAGTTAAAACTCCTATTAATTAATAACTTATATTATATATGAGATAATGAGTAAAAGTAAACATTGAAAAAATGGAATAAACGGTACAATTTGATTATGATAGTAATAGGAGGGGATTAAATGCTTTTTAAAGATATGATAAAAAACGGTCAAAATATATCAGCTACAATTGCTGTATGTAAATCTAATGATGAAGGTGTCATTAAAGCAATTGTTAAAGCGATTAAACATACAAAAGCTAGGTTCATGTTGTTTGATGAGCGACCACAAGATGAGTTGATCAGGTCATTTAATTTAACTCATGAAGAATTAAATAGAATAGAAATTATTCAAACACTTAACGAAGAACATACTGTATCGCAATGTGTACAAGCTGTAACGGATGGAAAAGCAGACTTAATTATGAAGGGATTAATTTCAACATCAGAATTATTGAAAGAAGTTTTAAAAGATAAATATAACTTGAAGACCAACTATAGAATGAGCCATATCGCAATATTTAATATACCAGAGTATCACAAGATGTTAACCGTATCAGATGTTGCGATGAACATTGCACCAAATATTGAACAAAAAATTGAAATCACATCGAATTTAGTTTATTCGCTCAAAAAAATTGGTATCGACTCACCTAAAATAGGGGTGCTTTCTGCAATTGAAAATGTGAATCCGAAAATGCAGTCGTCGGTTGATGCAAATGAAGTCGTATCTTATTTCAATCAAGAAAAACCAGAACTTGAAATAGAAGGTCCAATTGCATTTGATGCTGCAATTAATAAAAAAGCATCCATTATAAAAAAAATAGATTCAAAAATTTCAGGTAATGTTGATGGTTTAATCGTCCCTCAAATTGAAAGTGGCAATATTTTATATAAATCACTCGTGTATTTATCGAACGCGGATGTAGCATCTGTTATAATTGGTGCAAAAATACCCATAATTTTAACTTCTAGATCAGATTCATCACGAGATAAATTTCATTCTATATGTAGTGCGTTAATGCTAATTTAGTATATTATAATAACAAATTAATAACTATACTCTTTATTACAAAGTATTGAAAGAGCTTACAATGCTTTTATATCAATAAAGATTGAATTTTCTAAAAATTTTTACTTTTTGTAAGCGCTATCATTTTTCGTCAATTTATTTGATAAATAAAACATTTCATGTAAAATTAGAAATGAAGTTATTATATAAAAGTTGAAAAGGGGATTATTATGTTATTTGAAACGATAGAAAAATATGACTATGAGCAAATAGTATTTTGTCACGATAAAAGTTCAGGATTAAAAGCAATCATTGCAATCCATGATACAACATTAGGACCAGCACTTGGCGGTTGTAGAATGTGGCCATACGAAAGTGAAGAAGAAGCAATTAATGACGCATTACGTCTATCAAGAGGTATGACATATAAAAATGCTGCAGCTGGTTTAAACTTAGGTGGCGGTAAAACAGTTATTATCGGAGATCCTAAAAAAGATAAATCAGAAGCTTTATTTAGAGCTTTAGGTAGATATGTAGAAAGTTTAAATGGTCGTTATATTACAGCCGAAGATGTAGGCACGACTGAAGACGATATGGATATTATCTTTGAAGAAACTGATTACGTAGTTGGTTTATCTGAAAGCCACCAATCTAGTGGTAACCCAAGTCCTAAAACTTCATTAGGTGTATTTGTTTCTATGAAACGCGCAGCTAAAGAAGCATTTGGAACAGATGACTTAAACGGGAAAACAGTTGCTGTTCAAGGTGTTGGACACGTTGCTTACGAACTATGTCGTTATTTACATGAAGCAGGTGCTCAATTAGTTGTAACAGATATTAACCAAGAAGCAGTTGATAGAGTTGTAAATGACTTCAACGCTCAAAGTGTAGGTATTAATGATATTTATGATGTAGATGCTGATATCTTTGCTCCTTGTGCTTTAGGTGGCATATTAAATGACGATACAATTGCTCGCTTAAAAGTTAAAGTCGTATGTGGTAGTGCAAACAACCAATTACAAGACATAGATGTACACGGTGCTCATTTAGAAGATAAAGGTATTGTATATGCGCCTGACTTCGTTGCTAACTCTGGTGGTGTTATCAATGTTGCGGATGAATTAGATGGATACAATGAAGTACGTGCTATCTCAAATATTGAAAAAATCTATGACCAAATGGATAAAGTGTTTGAAATTAGTAAGCGAGATCAAATTACTACTGCACGTGCAGCTGAAATTTTAGCTGAAGAACGCATTGAACAACTGATGAATGTAAGAAGTAATTTCTTAAAAACTGAAAGATCTATCATTTCTAGAGGTAAAAAATAATGAAAAAAATTCTTGTACTTAATTTAGGAAGCACATCATCTAAAGTTGCAGTATTTAATAACTATGATATGTTATTTGAAGATGTTATCAGACATGATATCGATCAAACTAATCTTCCATTAATTGATCAAGTCCCGTTTCGACTTGAAAGTATCAAGAACTCATTAAACCAACATCATATCTCCCTACAAGCAATAGATGCTATTGCTTGTAGGGGTGGTGTTTTAAAGCCTATACAAGGTGGAACATATCTTGTTAATAACATCATGTATCAAGACTTGAAATCTTTTAAATATGGATTTCATGCCTCAAATTTAAGTGGAATTATCGGCTATACATTTGCTAAAGAATTAAATATTCAGGCTTATATTGTTGATCCAGTCGTTGTAGATGAATTAATACCTGAAGCAAGAATTACTGGCATAAAAGGTATTGAAAGACGCAGTATCTTTCATGCATTAAACCAGAAATCTGTCGCTAAACAATATGCAGCTGATACGGACAAAGCATATGAAGATATTAATGTCATCGTCGCACATCTTGGAGGCGGTATAAGTGTAGGTGCCCATAGAAAAGGAAGAGTCATCGAAGTTAATGACGGCTTGTTAGGCGAAGGTCCACTTAGTCCTGAAAGAGCTGGTTCCATCCCAAATGATGCGTTAATTAAATGGGTTATTGATCACGATTTAAATGCGAAAGAAGCTAATAATGAATTAAGTAAAAATTCTGGGTTATTATCATATTTTGGTACAAATGATTGTTTAAAAGTAGAACAAATGATGGAAAATGGCGATAAAACTGCTAAACTTGTCTTAGATGCCATGTGTTATCAAATTGCTAAATCTATAGGGTCTTGCGCGGTCGTTTTAGAAGGTCAAATCGATCAAATTATCATAACTGGCGGATTAAGTTATTCAAAATATATCACAAATAAAGTAAAACAATATGTATCTTGGCTACAAAATGTTACTATATATAAAGGAGAAAAAGAAATGCACGCTTTAAATATTGGCGTAATGGACCTCTTACACGGTAAAATTAGTACCAAGTCATATGAATAAGGAGTAATACTATGTCTAAAGAATATGATTTAGTCATTCTAGGTGGCGGTACGGCGGGCTATGTATCAGCAATTCGTGCTTCACAACTAGGAAAAAAAGTCGCAATTGTAGAGAAATTTAAGTTAGGTGGAACTTGTTTACATAAAGGTTGTATACCTACAAAATCATATTTAAAAACTGCAGAAATTTTAAGATACATACAACATTCAAACGAATATGGTATTAAAACTGCTTCAGCTGATTTTGAAATGACGGATGTTGTTGCTAAGAAAGATGAAACAGTTTCTACGATGTACAATGGCGTACAAAGTTTGATGAAAAAATACAAAATTGACATTTACGAAGGTAATGGCAGAATTCTCGGACCTTCATTGTTCTCGCCTCAAGCTGGAACAATTTCTGTTGAATTTGAAAATGGCGAATCAGAACTACTCGTTAATCAACATGTATTAATTGCAACAGGATCAAGACCAATTGAATTACCATTCTTAAAGTTTAATCATCAAACCATCATTTCAAGTGATGATATGATGCAATTACAAACGTTGCCTGAAAGCATGTTAATTATCGGTGGCGGTGTTATTGGACTTGAATTTGCATCTTTATTAAATGATTTAGGTGTAAAAGTAACAGTTGTTGAAGCAGGGCAATCTATTATCCCTAACGAACAGCGTGAAATCAGTAAAACGATTAAACGTAGCTTTGAAGAAAATGGTATAACCATTCATGAGAATTGTCCTTTATCTGAACAAGATGTCAACATACATGATCAACATGTAGATGTCACACTTCAAAACGAGCAACAAACTTTTGAAAAAGTTTTAGTCGCAGTTGGTCGAACACCAAATACTGAAGATTTAGGTTTGAACAACACAAAAATAAAGACTGATGATAAAGGCTATATACAAACAAATGATGTTTATCAAACAGATGATAAACATATTTATGCTGTTGGAGATGTCATCGGTAATTATCAATTAGCACATGTTGCAACTAAAGAAGGCACAATTGCAGTAGAGCATATGTTTGATCAAAATCCTATCACATTAGATTACTTAACAGTGCCGAGATGTATATATACAAATCCTGAAATTGCTTCGATAGGGATGACTGAACAAGATGCAAAAGCGCAAAATATTAATTTCAAAAAATTCAAAGTACCATTTAAAGCGATTGGCAAATCCGTCATCGAAAATAATGGACTAGGTGAATGTATTTTAATTAAAGATATAGACAATGAAAAAGTGCTTGGCATTCATATGATTGGTGCAAAAGTGACTGAATTAATTAATGAAGCAGCTCTATTTACATTTATGAATGGCTCTACTGAAGAACTAGCAACTACTGTACATGCACATCCTTCAATTGGAGAAGTGCTCATGGAACTAGGGTTAAAATCTGAGAATCGTGCTATTCACGTCTAAAGAGGAGAGATTAGATGTTAGATTATAAGACTGTCGGATTAACGCATGAAGACTTAAAAGAAATTTATAAATGGATGTTATTAGGTAGAAAAATTGACGAAAGAATGTGGCTACTCAATCGAGCAGGTAAGCTACCATTCGTCATTAGTTGTCAAGGTCAAGAAGCAACACAGATTGGCACATATTATGCACTAAAAGACGAAGACGTATTAGCACCTTACTATAGAGATTTAGCTTTAGTTACAGCACGTGGTATTTCTGCTGAAGAATCTATGTTAGCTGCATTTGCTAAACAAGGTGATACTTCAAGTGGTGGTAAACAAATGCCATCTCACTTTAGTAAAAAAGATTTATCTATTTTAACGCAAGGTTCTTGTGTAACAACTCAAGTATTGCATGCAGTTGGCGCAAGTTTATCGCTGAAAATGGATGGCAAAGAAGCGATTGCACTTGCTACTTTAGGTGAAGGTAGTACTAGTCAAGGTGATTTTCACGAAGCAATGAACTTTGCTGGTGTTCATAAGTTGCCATTTATTTGTATTATCGAAAACAATAAATATGCCATTTCAGTACCAAGTCACTTACAGTATGCAACAGATGATTTATCATCTAGAGCTGCAGGTTACGGTGCATTTGGTGAACAAGTTGATGGTAATGATCCTATAGCTGTTTATGAAGCAGTAAAACGTGCAAGAGAACGTGCAATAAATGGTGAAGGACCAACACTCATTGAAGCGTTATGTAGCCGTTTAACACCTCATTCTTCAGATGATGATGATAATTATCGTCCAGCAGAAGAAATGAAAGAAGAAAAAGAAAATGATTGTATGATTAAATTCAAAGAATATTTAGTTGAACATCAAGTTACAAACGATGAATGGTTCGGCCAAATAGAAGATGAAATTAAACAAGAAATCAATACTGCTACTAAAAATGCAGAAAAAGCACCTTATCCATTACCGGAAGAAGCTTTAACACATGTATATGATCAAGGAGGCGAAAAGAATGCCTAAGTTATCCTATCTTGACGCGATTAATCAAGCAATGGACCAAGCGATGGAAAAAGACAAAAATGTATTTGTTATCGGCGAAGATGTTGGTCTAAAAGGCGGCGTATTTGGCGCAACTAAAAATTTATACAACAAATATGGTGAAGGACGCGTAATCGATTCACCATTAGCAGAATCAAATATAGTTGGTGCTTCAATTGGTGCTGCTATGATGGGTAAAAGACCGGTATCTGAAATTCAATTTGCAGAGTATATCGTTCCGGCAACAAACCAAATCATCAATGAAGCAGCTAAAATAAGATACCGTTCTAATAATGATTGGGATTGTCCTTTAACAATTAGAAGTCCATTTGGTGGCGGAATTCATGGTGCATTATATCATTCTCAAAGTATTGAGAGTATATTCTGTTCAACACCGGGCTTAAGAGTTGTCATTCCATCATCACCATACGATGCTAAAGGATTACTTCTTGCGGCAATTGAAGATAATGACCCTGTATTATACTTTGAACATAAAAAAGCATACAGACTATTAAAAGAAGAAGTTCCAGAAGAATATTATACTGTTCCAATTGATAAAGCAGATGTTAAACGAGAAGGTTCAGATATAACAGTATTCACTTATGGATTATGTGTAAATTACGCACTTCAAGCAGCTGAAATATTATCAACTGAAGGTATAGATGCAGAAATAGTAGATTTACGTTCATTATATCCACTAGATAAAGAAACAATTATTAATTGTGCGAAAAAGACTGGCAAAGTATTGGTTGTAACTGAAGATAATCTAGAAGGTAGTGTTATGAGTGAAGTATCTGCCATAATAGCTGAAAATTGCTTATTTGATTTAGATGCACCAATTGCAAGACTTGCAGGTCCAGACGTACCAGCTATGCCATTTTCACCACCAATGGAAGATTTCTTTATGATGAATCCTGTGAAAATAGAAGAAAAAATGAGAACATTAGCTGAATTTTAGGAGGTTAAATTATGGACGTAAAGATGCCGAAACTTGGAGAAAGTGTTCATGAAGGTACAATCGAACAATGGCTCGTTAAACCAGGTGACACAATTGAAGAGTACGATGCACTGTGCGAAGTGATAACAGATAAAGTAACAGCTGAAGTACCTTCAACATTTAATGGCACAATTAAAGAAATTGTTGTAGAAGCTGGTGAAACAGTAGATGTTGGTACAGTTATTTGTACAATGGATGTAGAAGGTGAAACATCAGAGGATAACAATGAGGGTTCTGATGAACCAACTGAACAACCAGAAGTATCTAAAGAAGAGCAACCTGCAAAAGCTGAAACACCTGTTTCTAATGAACCACAAGAAGGTCCAATGAATAACGGTCAATTTTCACCTGTTGTATTTAAATTAGCAAGTGAAAATAATATTGATTTAAGTAAAGTTAAAGGTACTGGTAATTTAGGCAGAGTGACTAAAAAAGACATTTTAAATGCGATTGAAAATGGTGTACCAACTGAAGATACATCATCTAAACAAGTAGATGCACCAACTCAAGAAATTGCTAAAAACACAGTTCAACCAGAAACGACTTCTTTACCTGGCGATTCGATTCCAGTCAATGGTGTAAGAAGAGCAATTGCGAATAAAATGTTGCAAAGTGTTCATGAAATCCCACATGCTTGGATGATGGTCGAAGTTGATGCTACAGATCTTGTTAAAACAAGACAACATCATAAGTCATCTTTTAAACAAAATGAAGGTTATAACTTAACATTCTTTGCATTTTTCGTAAAAGCTGTTGCAGAAGGATTGAAAAAATATCCGATGTTAAATAGTACTTGGGCAGGCGATGAAATTAAAATTCATAAAGATATTAATATTTCAATCGCAGTAGCAAGTGAAGATAAATTATATGTACCTGTTATTAAAAATGCTGATGATAAATCAATCAAAGGTATCGCTCGTGAAATTAATGATCTTGCAACTAGAGGAAGAAAGCATAAATTAACTTCTCAAGATATGAAAGGTGGTACATTCACAGTCAATAACACGGGTTCATTTGGCTCAGTATCATCTATGGGTATTATCAATCATCCACAAGCTGCTATTTTACAAGTAGAATCGATTGTGAAACGACCTGTAGTTGTCAATGACATGATCGGTATTCGTGATATGGTTAATTTATCATTATCGATTGATCATAGAATATTAGATGGTTTAATGGCCGGTGAATTCTTAAAATATGTAAAAGAAAGATTACAAAGTATGACAATCGAGAACACATCTATATATTAATAAAACCTTGTCATTGTTTTACCCTTAAATCTCCTGTAAAATAGACTTATCTATTATTACAGGAGGCTTTTTTTATGGAAATGGATTTCAATTTATATATGAACGACGTAGTCAATTCTGCGAGAAATGAAATAGAAGCGGCTGGATACAAACAATTAACAACTAAAGAAGAAGTTGAAAAAACTTTCAACAAACCAGGTACAACGTTTGTTATGGTTAATTCAGTTTGTGGTTGTGCAGGTGGTATCGCGAGACCAGCAGCACAACATGCGTTACACTATGATAAATTACCAGATCAATTAGTAACTGTATTTGCTGGTCAAGACAAAGAAGCAACAGAAACAGCACGTGATTATTTCGAAGGTTATCCACCATCAAGTCCATCATTTGCTTTTCTAAAAGATGGCAAAATTGTCAAAATGATTGAAAGACATGAAATCGAAGGTCACGATCCAATGAGTGTTATTACAAACATTCAAGCACTATTCGAAGAGTATTGCGAAGAAGTGTAAAGGAACGGTTCATTTCTTATGCAAATAAAACCGTACAGAATAGGATATAGAACATTAAAAACTGCCCTAGGGATGACATTAGCTGTCATCCTTTCTAGGTTAATCGGCTTAGATAATTATGCATCCAGTGCTATTCTTGTTGTATTATGTATAAAAGATACAAGAGTTAAATCATTTGAAGCTGCAATATATAGATTTGTAGCATGTTTTATTGCAATTTTGATAGGTTCAGTATTTTTCACTTATTTAGGAAGTACACCTATTATACTTGGTATTATGGTACTTTTATTTATACCCGTAACAGTCATGATTGGTGTACAAGAAGGTATTGTAACAAGCTGTGTTATTATACTTCATCTGTATATGGCTAAAACGATTGATATGAATGTTGTTATAAATGAAATTTTATTACTTATAATTGGTATCGGTATTGCTTTAATCATGAATATGTTTATGCCAAGTTTAGATTATAAACTTAACAATTATAAGCGCAAAATAGAAGACGACTTTATATTAATAACCTTTATTTATAGTCAATGCTTACAAGATCCAAATAAGAAAATTAATGTACCGTCATTCGATATCGTTTCAGAAAATATTAGAAAAGCTAAATCATTAGCATTTAGAGAAGTTAAAAATCATTTTGTGAGAAATGAGAACTCTTACTATCATTATTTTGATATGAGAGAAGAACAATTAACTTTATTAAAAAGAATGAAAAAATTAATCGAATCCATGCAACACAGTCAGCATGCACATCATTTATGTAGTCAATTGTTATTAGAAGTATCACAAAACGTACAAGGTAACGATTATTCACTAATGAGATTGCACAATCTATATGACATTAAAATAAAATTACAGTCTATCGAGCTACCAAAAACACAACAAGAATTAGAAAGTATAGCAGCACTATTTCAACTATTAAACGAAGTAGAAGAGTACTTACTTATCAAATCACAATTCGGTAGCCTTAAGAAGTAAAAAGAGGCTGGGACAGAAATGTTCTAGAAAGTAAAAATACAGTGGAAATTCATTA